>Ga0180437_10010444_pt1 | contig 11331 bp, 9 predicted proteins | sample SS_ome_4_FD_132410 | JGI IMG/M metagenome (GOLD analysis project Ga0180437, IMG submission 132410) | Hypersaline lake sediment archaeal communities from the Salton Sea, California, USA - SS_3_D_1 metaG | ecosystem: Environmental > Aquatic > Non-marine Saline and Alkaline > Hypersaline > Sediment... | reverse complement strand
TCTCCTCATTATCCAAATCAGAAAGCATTCTTATATTAGAAACTAACTTAGCTCCACGTTCAACTTGTTCCCTTATGATTTCTGTCAACTCTTGAGATTCATCCTCTTTTTCACTTCCTTTCAAGTAAATAGAAAGCAGTTCCGCAGAGGATTCAATACTTTGAAGTACATTATTGATATCGTGAGCAACCAAATCTTTATAGAAGCTTTCTCTATTGTAAAATTCTTTATATTTTCTTTCGGATTCAGTTAATCTTTCCTCTAAATATGCAACTATTCCTGTTACAAATAAAATTGTAACAAAGAAAATATCAGCTCCGATATTGATTTCTTGAGCGGCTTCCATATTAAAAAGGATGAGTAAGTTACCTATCGCGCTGAATAATGCACCCAATTCAGCGAAACATAAAAAGACATGAGTCAAGGTTTTTTTCTTAAAAGTAATCCTTACCAATAATCCAAAGCCGATTAATATCAGAAGAATTAAAAAACAGACCAAGCCTATACATGTATAATCAGAGATCATTAATACAACAAGTAAAGTCAATTTACTTGAAATAGTGAGGGGTTTTTTAATGAAAATCTCATGGTATTCGATAAATATTGCTATATTAGCTAATATTACGGTCAATCCAAACAAGAGATAAGAAATAGTTTCAAATATATCCACGAAAACTCGAATAGAATTTGAGATGTATGCCAAAGTTAGTGAAATATACGTAAAAAGCCAATATTTCAAATCGCGCCTTTTAAGCGTGACAAATAAGAAAACTGTAGAACCGATTATTGTGATCACAGCTAAAACAATCTCTAGATAGGTAAGATCGATTGAAGGCATAAATGAGATATGAGTAAAAACTAATTTTTAATATAACTCATTATACTAATTTGGGATTATTAAATTTTTATTAATTCTTTGTTGTTTGTTACTTATCGTTGGAATAAAAGAATTTAAAGATTAAAGAGAAAGAATATGATAATTGGGTTTAAATCTTTGAGGCGATAAAATCAATAATGTCAATTACTTTAATTTTTTCTTGAAACTCTGTTTCCAAATCATCGTAGGCATCAATAAAATTCCCTATGCAGAAAGGACAACTTGTAGTTAATATATCTGCTCCTGAATCGATTGCTTCTTTTATTCTATCTTTAGCAATATCTAATGCTAAATTGGAGAATTGACTTTTTACCCCACCACCGGCACCACAACACCATGCATTTTTTCGATTCCTTTTCATTTCGATAAGCTCTACCCCAGGTATTTTTGAAATTACTTCACGAGGGATTTCATAAAGATCCATATGACGTCCTAAGTGACACGGATCATGGTAAGTTACTTTCAATTTTTCTTGTTGTTCCTTGAAAGGGATTTTATTAGAATTAAGCAAATCTATAAGAATTTCGGTTATGTGTTTTATTTCGAATGGTAGTTCTTCACCAATTATTGCAGGATAATCCTTCTTTAATGTTCGATAACATCCTGCACATGCAGAAAATACTGTATTTGCACCCATCTCTTTATAGATTTTTAAATTATGCTCTGCTAGATTCTTTACGCATTCTTCATCGCCTATGCGGAGAGCAATGGAACCGCAACACCATTCATTTTTAGAAATTGCAATGTCAATTTTAGCGGCATTTAGAATTTTCATCATATTTTTAAGTGTTTGTATTTGTCGTAATGGCATGGTGCATCCCCCGAAAAATGCCAGATCTGCTTTCTCTTTGACATTTGTAAATTCAGATATCCACTCGAATTTTTTACTCTCCTCCTCACCATAAGGATTTCTCATTGTCTTATTGTTCATATAATCAATCAAATTACTATGTTTATCTAAAGGAGCGAACCCTGCTTCCACCAAATCTTTTCTTAATGCATTCCATACCTCTACATGATCAATCCATTTGCTAGTAGGAAGGATTATATAATCATTTTGACTCATGTGGCATACTTCAGTGCAATTACCACATTCTGAACATTGGTAAACAAATTCTGCAAGTTCTTTGCTTAACGGGATTTTTCCTTCTAAGATACTTTTGAGCACATTCATTCGTCCTCGGGAAAAGTAGATCTCAAAACCTAGATTATCTTTAGCTTCTTTGATTGGACAAGTTAAATATCTGCCCACAACAGGACGAATGGCGTATCCGCAATCCCCACAACCCTTCTGCAGTTCAATAAGAAATTTATGAACTTATACAAGAGAAGATTGCTTTCCATTCTTTTTTTAAATTTTTAAGATCACTCATTAGAAACTCTCAATATAGTCAAATTAGAAATAAAAAAATAACTTATTAGTATAATTTATTCCTAGTAAATTTAAAGTTAATATATGAGATTTACGATCAGTGAGTAAATAAACTTAAAAATTAATTGAATATTTTCTGTTTTTAAAAATCCATTCATTTATTCAATCAGTTTTCCAACGAAGATGGCTCTCCGAAACAGGATATTATAGATCCATTGAAAAAGATTACCGAGTTAGTCTCCATCTTCAAAATGATATATGATCAAGATCTTTTAAGCGTTTCAATTTCAATTATTCTTGAAGAATTTCACCTTTTTGCGCCATTTGTATACCTGCAATCCAATTAACGCAATCAATCCCACTATGCTGATAATCAAGATGAGGGGGGCGAAATCCATTGGATACCAACTAGTGATCTTGAAAAATGTTATTCCTTGTGCAGTTTTAAATATATTTCTGTCAATTAATCCATTCTCATTGAATTTAAGCTCCAATAAATAGTCCTTATTGCCATGAAACCTGAGTTCCATCGTATTTCCCTCAACAGTCACATTTTGACAATCTAAGGTATCAATTAAATCTCTTAAAAATCCGTTGACTGGTGAAGCTACAATCAAGTCTTCAAGAACAAGATAAAAAAGAAATTCGTCCCCCGAAACTTGCGGTAGGCTATAATTTAGCGCTTGGACATCAGGATCATTATTAAATACTTGTCGAAAATCATCATAATTGGTTAATAAGTATTGATAATCAAGAGGATCGAGTATCACATACCGGTAATAATTCTCGTCTGGCTCGTGGTCTAATTGTTCTGAGGTGAATTCCCATTGACTATAATCCAGCTCCCAGATCCAAAACCAATGCTCATATCTCGTATCAAAGTATGAGCTATTATACCCAAGAGTATGGAGCGTCCAGTAATCAATATCAAACCACCGGAAGAACATCCTTCTAAACAGGTCGTCCGTTCGAATAGGAATATAAAATCCCCTTTGATAGAGCCGTTTGGCAACATTTCCCGTTTTATTGGGTGCGCCATCAAACCAGTCCTCGGGTGAGAACGAATCACCAATCGTATCATTCCACTCTGATAAATCACATATATCAATCTGAAAAAACTGAGCACCTCGCTGATTTGCGTAAGAATATTGGGTTTCTCCCCCATAAGGATATCCCTTACCTTGAGGATTGATGATTATCATAATAAAGAACATTACCATAATTGATAACCACGATTTTGAAATGAATGGTCTTGACTTTCTTCGGTGCCAAGAATTACAATAATTTTTCGTTTTTAAATGCATTTAGCCCCTCCTCCTTCGAAATATGATGTAAGCTAAGGTAATTGAAACGAGAAAGTAGATTATAAGCGTGAGCAGTGCCCCTTCCACGGTAGGAAATGACCAGAAATGATAATTAGTTTCAGGATCAACATAAACCCTTTCTTGATCCATGAAATCTGGCTGTACTGATACGGTGACGATGTTGAAGACGTACATCAAGGAATAGAGTGGCTCCAACTCAGGAAATATTGCCTGACCAATGGATTGAAGGATCCCGAAACCAAATAAAAACAATGCTAGGGCTGTAATGATGACTGATAACGCGGAGGGCATGAAAGAACTTAAAAACGTGACAATAGAACAATAAGCTAATAAAAATAATGAGAGAAACATGAAACTTATAATCGGAGTGAGTACGATAGGTGGTCCATAAAAAAGGAATGAAAAAACCGTCATCATCGTGTAAATGATAGCAACCAAGATCAGGGTCAAAAAATAATTACCCAGGAACTTTCCGATGAGAATTTGATGTTTTTTTAAGACTGGAAGACGTAAAAAACCAACATTTCGCTTATATTCAGTGCAAATCACCCCAGAAAACAAAAGGCATGAAAATAGTGGTGCAAGAAAGGAAAAAAGGCTCAAGGACATGGTGAAAAAAAGATAAGGACTATCTGAAATAAAACCAAATGGGAGCAAGATGGTCGGTAAGAAACCACTGAATACCATGAGAAATATCGAAATGATTGTTATAATAATGAATCGAATCTTATGGAGTTGCACTTCAAATTTCATAACCTGGAGGATTTGGGTTAAATCAATCTTGACTTGTTTAATAAACGCTTTTAACCATGAATTGACCTTGAATAATAAACCAAGCAGCCAGGGATCCATGTGCTTCATTAGTTTATTGAAGTGATCAAATATCAACTTTTTATTTCAACTCCTTTGATTTTATTTGTGTACTACCAGTAGTTTGGGCATATAACTTTTCTAATTGGCTTCTCTTTGGCTCATAGAATTCAAGGATTTCAAGTTCTTCCGCAAATTTTTCAGAAAGAAGCTTGAAAATATCTCGTTTATTTTCACGAGACCCATCGTAATAAATAGTCATGCTCTTATCAGTAGAATCGTAAGTCAGCATGGTTTCTTCTTCAATCCCATTGCTGATCATCCCACTAAGATTCCTTATTCCATACTCAATGCGAGTTAAGACTTCTTGCTCATGATCTTTCTTAAGTGGATGATATAAGTCGATTCGTATTTGCTTGGTCTTAAACCGCATCTCTAAGTTATCGATGGTATCGAATCCGATTATCTTTCCCTTGCTGATAATGATAATTTTATCGCAGATTTCCCTAATTTCATCTAATAAATGGGAGGAAATTAGGACAGTTTTTCCCCTTTCCTTGAAAGACTTCATATATTCTCGGATCTTGATGCGCGATTCAGGATCGAGTCCTGTCTGCGGTTCATCAAGGACGATTAGCTCGGGTTCATTGAGGATTGCCGTGATGAAAGCGAGTTTTTGTTTCATTCCCTTAGAAAATTTCTTGATTTTTACATATTTCCACTTATATAAATCGAAAAATTTCAGTAACTGATCGACGCGATGCTCGATATTGTGATTTGGATAATGCCTTATGATCGCGAGATGCTTAAGTAAAATCCATGAGTTAGTGTTGTAAAAATCAGGGATGTCAATGAGAAAACCCTGTTCAACAAACTCTTGGGACACGTTATGGGCTTCTTGAAATATACCTTCTGAATTCTTGAGCAAAATCCTCCCCGAGTGGGGTTTTAACAAGTTTGCAATGATCTTGAGGGTAGTTGTTTTTCCTGCTCCGTTTGGACCCACTAAACCGATGATTTCTTGGCGTTTTATATCAAAACTCACGTCATCTAATGCCACGAAACTTCCAAACTTTCTCGTCACGTGTTCGAATTTTAAAATCGTGTCACTCATGCAAGATCACTAACGCTTACGATTAAACTGAGTTGTTTTTGAATTCAAGAAGATATAGGTTAAATTTTATTTTTTAAGCTAGAGAGCTTATATTTGGATTTGTTACTGATGCATTAAGTAAGAGATCTTTATAATATTTACTAAGGTTTTAATTTTAACACACTTATTTCCCCCAAAAATTAAATTTTCCTCGACTCAGAATCATATTGGGATCAAGTATCATCTTTATACGTTTCATGAGTTCGTAAAATTTTTCATCATACGCTCCAATATCAACCATCAATCGAGACATCAAATCTCCCATCATGTACCATTGAACTCCTTTTTTGGTCACTCGCTCTAATAAAGATTTCCATAATCTTAGATTTACCTCATCGATTTCTGGATGTACCTCCCCGTCATATACACTCCAAAAACTAGTAAAACCGCATGTAATTTCCACGTTATTACCATCAATGAGCAAAATAGGTCCACTTCCTGCAATCGGTCTTATTTGAGTAATATCAAAAATCTTACGTATATCGTCATTATGTTCCATATCCCATTGATCAATATCATCCATAATATTTGGATAATTAGCAACCGGAGTAAAACATTCAGCAGTGAGTGGTTGCATAGAAGGATAGATCCCCCATAAATTATGATAAAATTGCCAATGCCCTTGCTCTGTATAATGCCATTTTGCGATGTTTCCATCGGCAATCTCAGAACCTAAGTACTCGCATTTATTATCTTCCATAGTTTTGTCTAATTGCTTTTCTTTGGCTTGTAATTCTTGCTCTGAATTTGCTTCTATAGTGTAAAAGATGACACCTCTCTTTTTTTTCAGATCTTCAAATAAAGGATAACATTTTTCTTGAGTAACAATCCGAATAAGAAGATCCATGATATACATAAGATCGTATACATCAATTCCCCGATGTCTAACTTCAGACATTATCTGAGCGGAAACTTGGCGTTCTTTTCTGGGTAATTGGAATGTTTTATAGGCAGCATACTCTGGTTTGGGAAAAACTTGCAGAGAAACTTTAGTTTTTATTCCATAAATTCCATTATCTCCGCAAAATAAACCGGTTAAATCAGGACCGTTTCCAAATCGATTGAAAGGATATTGAGAGTATTTATTGGCTTGAGAACCGGTTTCGATAAGCTCACCAGTAGGCAAAACTACTTCTAAAGAGACAAGTTGGTTCGTACATGCTCCATACTTCGCGCATCCCCCACCTCCAACTGAGTGATGAGAAATTCCACCTCCAATCGAAGCCGTCATACCAGAACCAGGTCCCATACACCCCGTATAGAGTCCAAAATTACATAAATAGTCATTTAATTTAGCCCAGGAAATCCCAGCCTCAACAGTTACTACTAAATTATCCTGATCTAAGTTAACTACATTATTTAAGCGTTTCAAATCAAGTACGATCCCTTCATTACCAATAGGTTTACTTCCCCCAAATTCGCAATCTCCACCTCCGCGAGGGATTACAGCAATATTCTCCTCATTTGCTAACTTTAATATTTCGGAGATTTCAATCTCATCCTTCGGTCTAATTACAATATCTGGAACACCTTGTAATACAAGGTCAACATTTCTGGAATAACTATGCCGTATAAGAAGATCATTTGAGATGTGTTCCTTTTTGACAATATTTTCTAACTTATGATAGAGTTCAGACATTTTTAAATTCTCTCAAGTGAGTCTCGATTTTATTTAATATATATATTAAATTTTTATCCATTTAAACAATTGAGAGATTTCTTCTCATTTTTGTCAAAATTCCAAAAATATACCCCTATTAGGTTTAATAAGGGATTAGTGGATTTTTTAAAAAAATGGGGGAGACTCAAAATAAATTAAATACATTTCCAAGTATCAGCCATAATATGGTACTCAACAAGACCTGCCGCTTTAGAATCTACATCCTCATTTCCTTCGACTCTAATAACTTCACCTTTTACTTCTACTCTCTCCTTGCAAGTAATTTGATTTTTAGTATATATTATTATCTGATATCCATCCTCCAAATCAAAATAAGAAAAATAAGGATGTGAATTTGTAGCACTTATAATATGTTGCCAAACAACGTTTGAAATTTTACCTATAATCGTAATCGTGTTACCTTCATTTTGTGCGAGGTAATTTTTAGTTTCTTGGTACATTTTATTAATCGCTTTTTTGAATTAAATTGATTTTAATGCTTCTTTTAAAGACTTTTCAAACAGAATGCAAATCATATCTGCTTCCTCATCATTCATTACGAGTGGAGGTTTAATTTTTAACACATTCTGAATGTAATAGCCTGCTGTGGATAAAATCTGCATTTGTTCACCAAAAAAAATCCCATTTTTCCATGCGGTATGAATCATCCTATTTAATAAGTCATTATGAGGTTCTCGAGTCTTTTCATCCTTAATGAATTCAACTCCGATAAAAAGGCCCGGTCCTCTAATATCTCCGATTTCAGGGAAATCCTCAGAAAGATCTCTCAAGAAACCAGTGATCATTTCTCCTAATTTAGCTGCGCTCTCTGGTATCTTGTATTTCTGTAGAATCTCGAGATTAACCAAACAAGCTGCCATAGCTAATGAGGGTGAAGAAAAAGTTGAATGTTCTTCAAATTCGGTCAATGAACGCAATTTTGATTTACCAACAGTAATTCCTATGGGAACTCCTGCCGCTGCTGCCTTAGTGAGGGTCATAATATCAGGAGATATATCTTTACCATATTTGGCTTCATACCACTCGGTTGCAAACATTTTTCCAGTACGGCCAAAACCAGTTTGAGCTTCATCGTAAATAAGTAAGATATTATTACTTTTACAAATCTCTTTTAACCCCGCTAAAAACTCAGCCGGTGCGGGAATCATACCCCCGGGACCTTGAATAGGTTCGATTATGCATCCAATAGGAGTTCCAGTTGTATACATTTCGATTTGTTGACGAACCATCTCTAAACACTCTAAATTGCATGATTTATCTCTTTCTCCGCCTAAACCCTCCCTATAGTTCCACGGACAATGATAGCAATAAGGATAAAAAGTTCTTATCCAATGCTCTGCTCCAAAAGCCGAAAATCTCATTGGAAGTCTTTGTGAAGCGCCCATCATAACTAAACTTGAGCCATGATACCCCCTTCTGAATACAATGAACTTATCCCCTTTCTTATTATTAACCATGGCTAATCTTATGGCACATTCAAGAGCCCATCCTCCTCCCGAATTATTAACGCTTACTCTTCCCCCCTTTAATTGTCCCGGCGCGATTTCGGCGATCTTATTTGTGAATTTAACCCTAATAGGAGTAAGAAAGTATGACCAAGCATGTGTCGTTATTTGAGATTGACGTGATATAGCATAACTAATATCTGGATTGTTATGTCCTAAATTATAAACCCAGGCTTGAGAAGTACAATCCAAAATCTCTCTACCATCATATGTTTTAAAATAAACCGATCCTGGAGCGGTTCCTCCCATATATACAATATCTCGATCCTTTACTAGAAGATGATCGTTCTTACATTTTTCAATTTCGTTTTGAGATAATTTACTAAATAAAATTTCTTCTATCTCTTCTTTTGAGAGGTATCTAGGTTCTTGCATCTTAATTTCACTTAAACTGAAAATAATTAATATTACATCATCTTAAGTAAATTTAAAGTTATAATTTTAAATCTAATATGCCAGATTTGAAGAATAAGCATTATTTAATCATTATTTGCATTATTTTATGCATCATTCCTCTTTTTTTTGGAATAAATGTTAAATATTTGTTAGTCAGTCAATTTAATTTGCCAATATTAGCATATATAATTAGTTGTATCCTCTTTTTATATTTATTAGGGAAAATAATTGAAAAATATGCTTATACTACGAAATTACTTGAAATAATAGCTCATCATGATTTAATATCGGCATTAATACGTAAAAATGATAACTGGGTCTTATTCTTCTTCTTTCCTCTAACAATGGTAATGGAAGAATTCATTTTCCGGTTCTATTCAATAGGTATTCTCCGAAATGCAATTAATCTTGAAATAATAGAGAGTATTATCGTTTCAAGTTTGATTTTTTCTCTTTATCATGTCCATTTTTGGTTTAAATTTAAAAGCTTACGGATTACTATTATTTTTATAGGCTACTCGTTTTTCTTAGGATTGATTAATGGATTTGTTCTTATAACATTAGGGTTGCCTTTTTGTATTTTGATCCATTACCTATTAGCATTCATATCATATTTCAATCTCTCAAAGAAGATAAAAAATTTAGATTGAGAAAAATGAAATTATATTTTCGAACACTGCAAAAAAGCGATATTCCAGCAATTCTTGATATTAGCAAGGATATTTGGGAAGGCGATGATTACGTCCCATTTGTATTAGATGAATGGCTCGAAGATGAATCGAGTTTGAATTATGGAGCATTTAAGGAACCAATTATGAATAAGCTTATTGGTTTTGGAAGAGTAAAAGTTTATAATGAAAAACTAGCTTGGTTAGAAGGAGGAAGAGTGAAAAATGCTTACCAAAGAAAAGGGATTGGAAGAGAAATCATGAAGTATGCTCTTGATTATGTTAAGGGCATAGGAGTTAAAGTAGTTCAATATGATACATCATCGCGAAATGAAGGATCTATCGCATTAGCTGACTATTTTGGATTTTCCAGAAAGAAAAGTATGGAATTATTGGGATGTTCCTTTAAAAAAATCAAAACAAATAGCCTTAAATCCACAAAAATGAAAAAAATATCATTGAATCAAGCTAGGGCTTTTTACCGCAATATTAACATAGGGCCTGGTCACGAGGTGTGCATTGGATGGAGTTTTGTTCCTTTGAATTATTTAACTGACCAAAATTCTGTATGGTATCGAAATGATGAAGCCATAATCCAAAAATTTGAAGCTCACAATAGAGCTTTTCATAAAGATCTTAAGAATAATGAGATATGGTTAATTGTATATGGCAAATCTGAAGAAGGGTTTAAATTAGTCCAAAATTTAATCTTAGAGGAAAAACGAACTAATAATACGGATTATTACGTTTTTTGCAATCCAAGTATGGTTTCAAAGGTAGAAGACATAGGATTTTCATACTGGGATGATGAACGTGTGCAAGTAGTTCTGTATGAGAAAAAAATAAATGACAAATAATAATAGCATTACTAACTTCTAACTTCCTCGGAAGAAAAAACCCCTTTTGCTTGCAGATTTAAATTTTTAGCGTTATTCATCAAATTTAACACGCGTTTAGTGGTGATCATCCCATTCGTACGATCATTTTTACTACAAGCAGCTCCTCTAAACCCAGTGACATCGGTTCCCAACTCGTATATCGTCGTGAGATCTTCGACTCGAAGTGAACCAGCTAAAGCTGCTTGCAACCCTAATCTATGAGATTCATCAACAAACCATTTTAATTCATCAACTGATAAATAGTCAAATAAGCGCTTTCCATTTTTATTTTTTGTGTCTAACATTGCAATATCTGCCCCTGCAGATTTCACAACCGAAGGTATTTTCATTGGATCAATTCCACCATATAGTTTCGCATCAGCAAAACCAGCACCAACGACGATTATATTAGGATTCTTTTGTTTTACTGCTTTTACCACATCAGCCATCAATGTAAGAGATTCTTGTTTTGTATGCGTTCCATATAAGCCGACTTTTACATAATCTGCTCCAGAAATAGCTGCCCCAAGCGCTGCTAATGCTGCAGTACCGGGTAAATTGGGCATATCCCCAATAGCCGCACTTATAGGATAATTATTAGCTCTTTCTTTTACTTCTTTGATAAACCATGGTGCTGCAGCCCCTAAAGAACCTTCATCAGGATTT
>Ga0180437_10010443_pt1 | contig 11331 bp, 6 predicted proteins | sample SS_ome_4_FD_132410 | JGI IMG/M metagenome (GOLD analysis project Ga0180437, IMG submission 132410) | Hypersaline lake sediment archaeal communities from the Salton Sea, California, USA - SS_3_D_1 metaG | ecosystem: Environmental > Aquatic > Non-marine Saline and Alkaline > Hypersaline > Sediment... | reverse complement strand
GGCTCATCTGACAGACGCAGAGGCAAATCTACGGGCCGATTCACGCTTTAGGGAGATCCTACCAGACGTGTGGATGGTGAGGGATCTGCAACCACCGTCGGAGGGACGTACTCCGATCTTCAACAGGCCGATCCGCTCTGAAAGGGTCTCCGTGGTCCCAGAGGATGAGTACACAGTGACAGAGGACTTGACGGGGCGCGAAATTCGGCCCAGCGGTGAGACGGTATCCATCTCTCAGCGACAGATTACCCATATGCTCTCGCTGCTTGACGTGCGATATGGGAACCTCGTCATTGATCGGGCTATAGCCAGTTTGATGCCACCGGATTACAAGCCAGCAATTCACTTCACCGATGAATTGGGCGATGAGTTTACGAGTTGGGTGGACAAGGAGAACAATTTACTGCAAGGATTGGGCAGTTGGTTTGAGGCGCGACGGCTGACGTTTGGAGACAAAATCACGATCAAAGCCACCACCCAGGTCGGTTTCCTCGAAATTCAACCTAAGGGCCAACGGGATGAGCGAATCTACCAGGAAGCCTTGCAGCGGCAAGATATCGAGAAGCTGATAGAAAGCGCGCGGCAGACACGTAAATCCTACCACGATCTAATGATGGAGGTTATGAACTATTTCAACCAGGCTTCTGGCGAGCCTGTGCCGTTACATCGTGAGGACATCTACAACTTGGTCAATTACAATCGCACTGCCAGTCGCAGTTATATCTTCTCACTATTGAGCCTGACGGCTTGTCCATACGAAGAGCTTCGCTACTTTGTCTCTCACGGTCGTGGCTACTGGTCCTTTGACCAAGGACGAAGGAAGGCATTCGAGATGAAAATGAAAGAACTCGTGGAAAGGGTGGAACAGCTCGAGGCAGAGAACGAGCGTTTGCAACAGAATGTGGCATCAGCCCAAACGGACGAGGGAGAGCGCAGCGCAGAGATAGCTAGGCTTACAGAACAAGCGCGAGAGCAAGAAGCTCGCATCGCTGAATTGTCAATGCAAAACGCCAGACTCTCGGAGACCAATCAGCGCCTGAGAGCGAACAACGAAGACAAACTTCGTCGGATCAAGGAACTGGACACTCAAGTATCGGCTTTGAAGGCACAAGCAACGAAGCAGGCCACCGAATTGGAAGCCCTGCGCTCGAGCCAGGAGTTGCTACAAAAGGAACTTGCCGATACACAAGGGGAAAGGGCTGAGTTACAGGACTCACAAAAGGGGCAAACTCGCCGAGTTGAAGAACTGATGCAGGATAAGGCGAACCTGGAAAGAGAATTCGCTGCACTCCAGGCCAGGGTAGAGCAATTGACATCTCAGGACACCACGCTACAAGAGAACGTAGACCGACTTCAAGACCAGGTGGACACACTGACGAACGAGAAGACAACTCTGCGGCAACAGCACAAGCAGGCCATAGCTACACTTGAAGGCTTGGCCGAAGACTCGAAGGCTCGGCAAAAGGAGCTCCAGAGTGAACTGGAGTTGGAACGCAACCGAGGGCAGCAACTCCAGAAACGTCTTGAGGCGCTTGAGAGATGGAGCGGTATTAAGGCCGAAGAGGCTGCCCAGTTGAGTGCCAAGATTGACCAAGCTCGAGTGGCTTTGCGGACTCCGCTGGGGAAAGGATTTGTCGCCTTGCTACGCTTGCTGGGCGGACCTGATCTGTCGGACCTGTGATGGGAGATATATCAATGAGCACTGTGAGGGCGAATCTTGCGGAAATCCGCGACACGATTGTCGCCGTACTGAAGGAAAATGGAAGACCAATGACACAGGAGGCCTTGGCCGAGGCTGTCAATGACCGGTGCCGAAGCCGGTTTCCACCAGATACGTTTACGCGCACATTCTTGAAGATCAATCCAGAGTTGTTTGGCCAGACTCGGGACGGGCTGTGGGGGTTGAGAGAGTGGGAACCTGGAGTCCAGTATGGGGCAGTGGATGTGGTTAGGGTTATGCCTGAAGGCAAACCATCACCCCAGCCAGGGCTCTTCGGCAGTGATAGCATCCGCCCCGAGCCATATTCTGAGGATATGCGCATCATCCTCATGGATTTGCTGACCCATCTAACGCCCAACACCGATGACCAGGCGCTGCTCAACGAAATCTCCTGTTTCGAGCTAGAGCAGGCAACCTATCGGTCAGCTCAGTTGTTGACGAAGAGCGGCGGTGAGGCTTCGGACGCCAACACCTTGGTGCCCCGTCGGCTGCACGAGAAGATGAGCTATCAGTCTTGGCGCTTCCCTCCTATGTTGGAAACGTCCTTCTACGTCCGGCCAACATCTGGAGACGGCTTCAGCTTGGACATAGAACTGGTTTACGGACTTGCGTCCATGTTTGAATATCGGGATGAACAAGTCGAAGGCAGTCGAGGTGTTGTCCTGCGGGCTAGGAGTAGTGGCAACCCCCAACTGGCTGTCCCACCAGATTTCTCCAAGGTCTGTTTGAATGGCCTGGAATGTGATCTGGCTGAAGAAGATCAGCCCTTCAAGTACTTTCGCAAGAGTGGTTCGCTACGCTTTTATCGTTTCACCGTTTCCGAGACGGCCGACTCTCTGCCTCGTCGTTATGAAGTGCCGGCCGAAGAGCCTGATCACGTGCTTATCAAGCTGTTTGACCAATCGGCCAAAGGCGATGAACGAGTCAAAGCGATCAGCACACTGGACCTATACTCGCCCCAAGGCTACCCCCGTCCAGATAAGCCGGACCAACCCCGAGTTGCAGCTATCACCTTACGGCTGGCACAGGTTGATCTGCATCTTTTGGTTGACACCGAATACGTACATGCTGTGGATGCACACTGTGTTACCATCAAAGTCAGCAACCAGACGGAAGCGTTAGACTATCCTCTGATTCATGCTCTGGTGCTTCCCCATGTTTGGATTCGGGTACAAAATGCTGACATTCTGCTGCCCAGGCAACAACATGCTGAGCGGCTCGACCACGCGACCCAGACCCCAGACTACCAGCGTCCCTCGGCCTTTTCCGAACTGGTGCGGCCATCCCAGACTAACTGCGTCCTGACCCGCTCGGTGAGAGACCCGCAAACCTTGATTTGCACGACCTTTGGTGTTTACGATTTCATCCGCATGAAGCCGGAACCAGGCCCGATGCTAGTCGATCTATACCAGAATAGCATTGATGGATTTCTGGCCCAGGCTAAAGGTTTGGAAGAAGAGACCATTGCCGCTATTCGTGGTAACCCTCGATGGTCAGCTATGTTGCCGGGCGTGATGAGAGCGGTCGCCTCTTCTTTTGCAGTAGAGCAGCTGTACTTATATCAATGGGAAGCTATCCAGCGCCGACTGAATATGTTATGCGGTGCATCGCCCTGTAAGGTCTCAGTCATCAATGCGCCGACAGGTGCAGGCAAGACGCTGGTCTTTTTCGTCAATGCGGCACTACACTATCTCTTTACCGGCGAACGGGCTGTCATGGTCTTCCCCACTCGCATCCTCAACGAGGATATGTTCAAGCGATTGACTCGCTTTGTCTATAACTTGCGGCAGGAGCTGCCTGACAAGCATATCACCGGCGGCATCTTCATCGGCACATCCGATCCGTCGTACCAGGCTATTGTCAACCCGGCCGTTGGTGAGCCCATGGTCCAGTATGAGGACAAAGACGGGAGTTGCCCACGGTGCCGAGAGCAAGGGCGGGCAGGGAAAGTACGCTGTCAGGAGAAAGGGGGGCGTCGTATTGGAATGTGTGAGGAGTGTGGTCACGAGATTGACTACATGTTCACACCCCGCCGGGTGAAGATTCCCTATCCTAAATGGGAAAGAAATGTGGCCGAGGTGTGCGCCCATTTGCCTTCTTTGCTTATCGCTACGCCGGACAAGCTATTCTACGAGGCTACGGTCGCTGCCCCCCAGGGCGTGTTGCCTCTATTCGGCGCACCTGTCTTGCCCTGTGAATGTGGTGTGCACTATAGCCTCTTATACAGCGACACCGCTAAAGTGGATATTTTTGAATGCGGTTTGTGCGGCTGCACACTCGACAGAACGGAAGTGGAGCCAATTCAGTCCCCGCTGGCTTATTTTGTCTTTGACGAGGTCCATTCACTCTACGGTGTTACAGCGACGCTTATCTCCTATTTCTTCAACCTGCTCCGGCAGATGACCCAGGAGATGGGTTGCCCAACAGAAGGAACGTTCGAGACCGGCACGGCTACCATTGCCAATGAGCGGCGGCTGGTGGAAACGTTGACTCGCCAGCCCGATATCGAGACCTTTCCAGCCAAGCGTGATTTTCTGCGCTACTTCCGTGTCCAACCCCGTCAGGTGCGCTATCGTACGCTGATGTTCATGCCGGTGGGCACGCCTACCGTTCGGTCATTGAGCAACGCCATCAAGTATATCTATGAGGGTTTGCACGGTAGCGGACGATTGCAGAGACGACTGTCCACCGATGCTTACGATTTCCTGTTGGCCTACATCCCGCGCAAAAAGGATGGTCACGTCGTCACCAACGATGTGCGTCGGTATATGTGGCGGCAACCTTACTTTCCTCAGGGAGCGACGGTGCGCTTCCTGTCGGGCGATTCCAGAGCATCCACAATTGCTCGCATTCTCAACGACATCCTGGACCGCAATGTCAATCTGTTGACAGCCAACATGGTTGTCTCTTTGGGGCTGGACATTCCTCGCCTGAACAACATGCTGATGATGGGTGTGCCACAGAGCATGACGGAGATGGCGCAGACGGCTGGCCGAACCGGACGTGCCAACGCACCAGGGCATGTCACAGTGCACATGCTACCGACCAATCCCCGCAACGAGTTTGTCTTCCGCAACTTCCACCAGGTCATGGGGGACGTGGAAGGGTACTATGACGAGAAACCGGTGCGTCCTGTCAACCCATATGCGGCCGACTTGATGCTGAAGAACGCTGTTGCTGGTCTACTCTCGGCCCGGATAGTACAGGACTATCGCAATGCCTACTGTGACCGAGCCGGCGCTTGGTTAAACCACAACTGGCAGGAGTTCTTGAGCCGACTTCTCTTTACCATTTTGGCGACTGACAAGGATCGCGCGATTCAATCCGAAGTGGGCAACGCAATCTTGGGCCGATTTCGACGGATAGCGACCCAGCTAGGCAATGAGGATGACCAAATCTGGAATTGGATGTCCAGGCAACCGGATAAGCTTTACAGCTTACGACCAGCGGCGGAGCGGGTGGATGTACAAGTACAGGAGCAGTCCCTTCTCAAGTTGATGAAACGAGGCGATATGCCCCAGCGGGCCATCAGTGAAGATTTCGTCGTTGAGGATACAGGATAGGAGGGGAAGAATGGCTTGGGCAGACAAAAAGCCAATCACAGTTACCAAGTGGCAGGCCCTCTTCCATCATGAGCGAGAGGTTTGGGAGACAGACTACTCAGCCGTGCAGACAATCCGTGTGGTCGCTGATCCTTGTGATGACCCATTGCTCCGAGAAATGGTTGCACTCCACATTGAAGACGGACAGGCACGATGGACTAGCCACGCCGAGGAACGAAGCCAGCGCTTGGCTTATCGTCAGGCCGCTGAGCGAGCAGTCCGATCAGCGCCCCGAAAGTCCCAGTATAGCAGCATGCTGGCTGACTTGGACCTGGATTGGGAAGATACGGAGCCTACAGACAGCGATCCAGATACAGTCTCATCCCGTACACTTCGTATGGTAAAAGCTAGCAACATTGACTTGCGCGAGATCACTGATGCTAGCAGCATTCAGGCAAGGATATACCCTCGTACCTTCGTGTGCACGAGATGTGGTCATTACCAAGTGGTAGACGACACAGTCACCAGCCTTAAATGCCCTTGCTGCAAGAAAGGATATCTGCAACAGGAGGCAATCATTCATATTTGTCCCCGCTGCGCCAGAGTTGAGGAATTGATACCCGAAGATGTCCCCATAGATGAGCGAGGATGGCTTATCTGCAAGTGCGGTGGGCATCTCCACTACTATGGCCGTAGTCGCGTAGCCACTATACGTTGGCGATGCAAGAAGTGCGGCAGTCAGTATCCGCAGTGGGGGCGTGGTCGAGCTATCGACCGAAGTTGCACCAAGTGTAGTATTCGCGAGAAAGATGAATCAGGGAAGGCCAAAATCTCGAAGATGTACATTGATCGAACCGCTGGTTCCAATACTTATGCCTTGGCTTTCTCTACCCTACGAATTGGCGATGCGCCAGTGATCTTGTCCGTACTCCAGGCCCGGCATCAGCAGGACAAAGAAGAAAGCCTCAAAACCTGGCACATCAACGATCTTTTCAGAGAGCAACTGAACGGTCAAGAGCGGTTGATGTTTCAGGCGATGTTTCCCATCCGTGAAGCTTTCCTGGTCAGCAACGTCCGGTCCAGCACAGTGGTTTACGGTTACTCTACCCGCAAGGGCGCTATTAGGGAAGAGGAACGGTTGCCTCAGTTCTTCTACGATGGTGGCAACAATCGCTATCGAGCCTATGTCGTCAATGAGCAAGGCCGTGCATTGGTCATTGTGCTGGACAAAGATGGATTGGCCAAGGCTGTTCAGAGAGACAAACCTACCGCCCAGTGGCTCTCCTACGATCAACTGGTTGAGAATGAAATAAGCGCGCTAAACACACGGGGGCGATTCCAGCAGAACATTGACACCCCAGAGGATTTTCCCTTGGTTGCAGCGCTTCACACCTTCGAGCATGCCGTCTTCAAACAGGCGCTAGCTCAGGTTGGCCTCGACGATTTTGGAAGCAAGATTCTACTACGAGATGGAGTCATTGTACTCTACGAGCGACGGGATATCGGCTATGGCGGTGTCGTTCAACTGACGGCCGGACAAGGTTTTCTGCAACTGATGCGGGGTGCCAAGAGCATCGTTGAGGATTGCAACCACGACTGTGAGAAAGGCTGTCTGGCATGCGTTTATATCACGGATGCTTGGTGCATGCCTTTCCTACGAGACGAAGTGGGTTGGTATCCACCTAACTCGCTCTTGATGCGCCGAGACGCGGTGGTTGCATTGGAATTAGTCGAGGAAGAAGAGGATAGTGATGACGCCCCAAACGATTGAGGAAGCCTACGGACAAGTCATCAACCGACTTCGCCGAGGCGAAGAAGTATCTCTAAACTGGCTGCGGGCCACTTTTGGCCCTGAACTGGTTCACCGAGTGGGGCTGTTCATGGACTATTTGGTGGCTAAGGGACTGGCAACACGGACGGTGGCTGGCCGCAAAACCGTGTTCTCGTCAGATCGCACCGCCGAGATTGTCCAGTTGTTACACGACAAGGAAGTGGAAGAGCGTCCAACCAGGCTACCAAGAACTCAACGAGTCGCAACGGAAAGAGTTGTGCCCCAACCAATATCCACCGATGAACGACCCCTGGCCGTTGAGCCAGCAGCCGACGCGCTGGTTGTCAGTGCTCCGCTCTCTTTGGCCGGCAAGGTCGCCGCCTTATTCGAGCAGTACATTGACCTGAATATTGCGGACATGCGGATCGCATTTAGGAATCTGCTGGAGCAAGCCGAGCAGGAGGTTCTATTGGCTTTACCCTTCCTGGAACTGGACGGCCTGATGTACTTTACTGATCAAGTTATGGGATTAGGGCAGCGAGGCGTAAGGGTCAAAATACTGACCCGCGAGTTGTTGTGGCCTCGAAAATACAACTACGTCTATCACCAAAAACTCAAGGCTTTTGCCAAGTTCGTAGATCTCTACGCGGTAGGTGGAGGGGGGAGGCAGCATATCGAGGTGCGAGACTACACCATCCGCATCGGCAGCATTGGTGATGAAAAGCTTTTGTACGAGGGTATCCACCAAAAGATGATCATCGTGGACGGCGAACTTGCCTACGTGGGCAGCGGTGAGATTAGGGCCGCTTCCTTTGTTTCCAACGGTGATGTGGGGGTTATTCACACCGGCATCCGGGCACGTTTCTGGCGCGATTATTTCAACCTCTTCTGGGCTGAAGGCGAACCGGTCGAGCATCGCTTCTTCGAGGAGAGCATCCAATGACTGTAGCGAAAAAGCCCATCTCTGGCGGGGTGAAGGCACTTCCTCATACACCGATCTACAGAATGCACCGCTACTTCGCTCGCCGTCCTCACAACGTCATCAATACACTTATTGAGCACTATTCCAGGCCAGGTGACGTTGTCCTAGACCCCTTTTGTGGTGGGGGTACTACCGTCGTAGAAAGTTTGCGCCTCAGACGGAAAGTGGTCGGCGTAGACCTCAATACAATAGCGACCTTTATCACACGCTGCGAGGTCATGGATCTTGATCCAAGAGATGTGGAAACAACCCTTGAATGGATTCTCGAGATCACAAAAGAAGAGATCAACACGCTCTACCAAACACCTTGTCCTCAGTGTGAAGCTGAGGCGATGGCCAACTGGACCAAGTGGAGTGTAGTCTACATTTGTCCGCACTGCAACCACCCAACAGTCGCAGCCGAAGCGGAGAAACTAGGGCCAGGCAAGTATGTATGCACACATTGCGGGCAAGGGTTCCATGTTACAAATCTACCCCGCAAAGCTGACAAGATGCTTGAACAGCATGTAAGTTGCCCGACATGTGAATTCGAGGGAATGAAACAGGTCACCGCAGAAGACATCCAGCGGTGCGCTGACCTGGAACGGCAATTCGACTCTATAAGTGACCGAGAAGGGTTATGGTATCCACAACAGGTCATGCCCTTCGACTACGAACTTCGCAAACCTAACAACCTGATTTGTGAGCGGTTTAGTGACTTCTTTTCGCGGCGCAACTTGCTCGCTTTGGCCAGGTTGTTACGGAGGATTAACGGCATCGAAGATCAGAAGAGGCGCTACTTCCTGCAGCATGTCTTTACTTCAGTGGTTGGCTGGACTAATCGAATGGTTACGGACGAGCGTCATGGCTGGGCACTTCACGCTTATTGGCTTCCTGACATATACTGTGAGAACAACGTGTGGAATATGCTGAAGAGACGAAGCAATTGGGCAGTACGGGGTAAGCGGTACAGTCAGGGGGAGATTGGGGACTACTATGTTGAAGCACACTCGGCGCCTGATATCTTGTGGGGAAATGCAACCTGCTGGCTTCTTACGCAGTCGTCCACCAATCTGCCATTGCCAGATAAATCAGTGGACGCTGTCATCACCGACCCACCCTATGGCGGAAACGTCCAATACAGCGAGTTGAGCAATTTTTGGGCGATCTGGCTGCCTGAGACTCTCGGAGTCGAGAACTTGATATACAGTCCAGAAGAGGCTGTACTGAAGCGTTACAAAGAAGGAGAAGCTGAGAGATTTGAACAACTACTGGGACAAGTTTTTTCAGAGTGCTGTCGAGTTCTTAAGGATGATGGGTGGTTGGTCATCACATTTAACAATCGTGATACTAGGGTTTGGTTTAGCATGTTGCGGGCTGCACGCCAGGCTGGTTTCCATCTTACGCGCGATGGCATGACTTACCAGGCACCGGTTGCCGATTATGCCCGCACGCTGCATCAATTAAAGGACGGAGCCATCAAAGGAGATTTTATTCTGAGTTTTCGCAAAGTTCTTCAAGATAGGAGTGGTGCGGGGCAAGTGAGCTGGCTGCGCCACGAAAATGTTGAGACATTTGTGGTTGAGCGGGTGACCGAGGTACTGGGAAAGGGACCAGCCACCTTCTCACAGATCTATCAAGAGGTCATTCCTGCACTTGTCGCCAACAATACCCTAGACAGAGAAGTGGAGGGATTAGATCTTGAGAAGGTGCTCTTCGATAACTTTGCTCTTGAGGAGATGCCTGTTGAAGTAGAAACCGATTGGCCCCTCAAAAAGACGACTATTCGCAAATGGGTGCTGCCGGAGATTCAGGATCAGGAGGAGATGGCCTGATGCCGCAGTTCCCTATGACCCAGTATCACGGCTCCAAACGGCGCTTGGTGAAGTGGATACTGTCACATACACCAGACTGCACGTCAGTGCTCGACGCTTTCAGCGGCTCTGGGGTCGTGGCCTACGCTTACAAGCAGCAGGGTAAGCGGGTCATCGCTAATGATTTGCTGACCAGCAGCTATTTCTTCGCCAAGGCCAACGTCGAGAACAATCATGTCAGGTTAAGCGATGATGAAGTTGAAAAGTTATTCACCCCCAATGATCGTCGCCAATCATACATAGAGAAACACTATGCTGGCGTGTTATACCCAGCCCAGGAGTGCAGGTTTCTGGACAGCCTATATGCTAACATCAGCGACTTGGATGATCCGTACAAGCGGAGCATTGCACTCGCGGCGGCCGTGAGAACCTGCGTATACAAAATGCCCGGTGGCAAGTTCCGTCCTAACCTGCTATCATACCGGTCGCCGGAACATCCTTATTACAAGCCAAAGTTTCAGAAGCCCATCGAGGACGTGTACCGTTCATTCCTATTGGCGTATAACGCGGCTGTATTCGACAATGGACAGGCAAATCTGGCCCTAAACGCTGACGTTCTGGACATCGTCTCTACTATTCAGGTAGATGTAGCCTACTTTGATCCGCCGTATGGTGGTTCTGACTATGACTACCTTCGCGACTATTTCTTCGTCGAGCTGTACACTCGGCATTACGGTCAAATCTACGAGTTCAGTGGAGAAGTCAAGCGGTACGAAGAATCGCGTCATAGTGGGTTCAGACTAATCAGCGAGGTACGCTCTTCGCTTCAGAAGCTCTTCGAACGGGCGGCACATATTCCCTGTTGGGTTGTAAGCTACAACAATCGGAGTCGCCCCTCGAGGAGAGAGATGGCCGATCTCATACGCATATTCAAGCCGAAGATCACTGTAGTGGGGAAAGATTACGCTTACAAGTCAGGCAACAATTGTCAATTGAGAGAGCACCTGTTTGTCTGTTGTGGCTAAAAGGGGCACTACAAGAAAGGCTAAGCGAGCAAGCGCTATGAACCCATCCCAACCTCCTATCACCCGCACAACCCACACCCTGCCCTTCGACGAACTCTCGCCGCGCGACTTTGAGCGGCTGTGGCTGTGGCTGGTCGAGCGCGAAGGGTTTGAGGTGCCTGGCACTTGGCAAGTGCCAGGCACCTGGGGCACCTGGCGCAGCGGGCAGCGAACAGGGCCGTGACATCGTCGCCTGGCGCGAGGGTGCGCTGCGGGCCTTCCAGTGCAAGTTGACAATGAGAAGCTGGGAGTAGAATACTGGCAACTCAAGCGAGACGGCACAAAGCGAGGAATTGTTGAGGTGATCAAAAATGATTAGGAATGACCAAGAACTTGCAGTGACTCTGGAGCGGATCGAATACTTTCAGCGGCAGGTAACTCACCTGCGACAGGTTGAAACGAACCCGGAAAATTATCGGTTGTCAGTGAGCGGCTACCTGGCTGAACTTGACCGGATGT
>Ga0180437_10010438_pt1 | contig 11332 bp, 7 predicted proteins | sample SS_ome_4_FD_132410 | JGI IMG/M metagenome (GOLD analysis project Ga0180437, IMG submission 132410) | Hypersaline lake sediment archaeal communities from the Salton Sea, California, USA - SS_3_D_1 metaG | ecosystem: Environmental > Aquatic > Non-marine Saline and Alkaline > Hypersaline > Sediment... | reverse complement strand
TTTTGAGGGGGTTGCAGTCAAAACCTTGCATTTGGGACTTGAGTTTCCTCGTCAACCTATCATATATTTATTGCATTATCAATAAGTTATTGCAGATTTTTAAGTTTATCAGGCGACCCTACCCTAAAATGTGTTCGGTCGGTGTATCCTATTCTGGATTATTATTGATGATTCAAGGACGCTATGCAAGCCTTTTTCACCGGAGGAGGATCAGGAGGCGGAGGAACCGGCCCTAAAAATCCGGCCGTTCAGGAGGAGCAGCCTACTTGTTGAGCGTGAAGTTGGTGGCCGCCGGTTGCGGAGAAATGTCGCTGATATCGTCGGTATAGCCTTGGATGGAAATCCGACCCTGCTGCCCATCGCCGAGCTCGCCGCCGGTCACCCTCATCCTGATCACAGCCAGCGAACCCTGGCTGTTGACGACGGCAGCCGTGCCCGATCCCTTGAATCCGCCGATCTTCAGCTTATCGGCGCTCACCTTATTGCCGTCCACCGCCGCCCAATCACCGGTCAGGCTGCCCTTATCGACTCCGCTGTAGTTGAACATCTTGGGAGGAAAGATCATTTCCAGGCCGAAAACACCTATCTCCTTCTGGTTGCTTTTGATCGAGATCGTGAATGTCACCACCGTATCCTTGCCTCCCGAGGTGGGACTGCAGGTGACGGAGATCGAGGGCTGGGCGGGAGGCGGAGGAATGTTGTCGGGCGGATCCGTAGCGGTGGGAGCCTTCCCGCATCCGTACAGGCCGAGGAGCAGGCCCAGCACAAGCAGCGCCCAGGTGCCGCGGTTCTTTTTTCGCACACGCATGGAAATCACCCTATTGTACCCGGAACCATTTGGCAAGAAAAGCCTTGTGCATCACAGGATTGAGTCGCATGAGAGCGGCGGAGATTGGGCTGAAACAGAGGCTGGAAATTTCGGCCGGATTCTAATAATATCAATTTCGACTGGCACTCACTGACTAAACGGAGGGAAGAGAACATGCGAAAATTCATCGCCATCTTGATATTGGCAGCCGCCGGCTACATGGCCTACACCTATCTCTACGTGCCGTTGACGGATGAGGAAAGAGTCCTTAACGGCCTTGAGAAACGCTTCGATGAAGCATCCCGGGCATTGCTCAGCGCCGAACGCACAATGGGTGCCACCGGATTGGACGCCACCTCGGATGCGGAAATGGCCATCCGCCGAGTGAGGCAGGTGGAGAACGAGCTGAAAAACCTGAAACCCACCTTAAAGGAAGAAAACAGCAAAAGGAAGGCCGAGGAGCTGGAAGCCAAAATCCTGGATTTCAACCGCAAGGTGGGACTCATCTGAACCGGGATCAGAATCGACCCGAGCCTTTCCCTGCATCTCAAACCCGTTTCTTTTTATGACGCGAAAGCCGGATCCCGCCTCGACTGTTTAGGCTCAGCGACCCTTGAATAAAAGATAGCCGGGCGAGAAGTCCGGACTGCATCGGGCCGTGAAGCGCCCGTGATCGTCGATCAGACCCAAGCGAACTCATTCATCCGGGCGGCGTCCATTGCCGCTGATCTCGAAGGGATCATGCCGTCGACACGAGGGATTCATATTTTTTTCAGTTTTCGGAACAAATCGCTTGACAAACGAGGCAATTTGTTTCAGATTATGGAAGTAATGGATTGAAGAGAGGGAGAAATGAGACTTTTATCAAGGTCCGAGGAGCTGGTGCTTTTGACCGCATGGAAACTCCAGGGCGACGCCTACACCATCCCGATCCGGGAGGAACTGATCCGGGTCACAGGGCAGGACTGGTCGTTCGGCTCCATTTATGATCCCCTGGAAAGGCTGGAACGCAAGAAGCTGCTGGAATCCTATGTGACCGAACCCACAAAAGAACGTGGTGGCCGTTCCAAGCGCATCTACCGTTTGACAAAAGACGGGAAAAAGGCCCTTCTGGAACTGCGCAGGATTCAGGAAGCCTTATGGGCTGAAGCCGCCCGGTTCGATCCGGCACCTAAAAAGACGGCATGAAAAATCCCGGGTCGATGAGACGGTCCCCTCGGGCGGCGGAATGGCTGCTCAAGACCATCCACTCCGACCGCGGAAAATATACCCACCTGGGGGATTTCAATGAGATCTACAACCAGATCGCCTCTTGCCGCCATCCTGCGCTGGCCAGCGGTTGGTACTGGATTCAGGTCTTCCGCTCGCTTCCCGGATTCTTTTCCAACAAAATCTACTGGAGTGTTACCATGTTTAGGAACTACCTGCTCATCTCCTTCCGCAACATCTTCAAAAATAAATGGTTCTCGCTCATCAATATCGCAGGGCTGGCGGTGGGAATGGCGTGCTTCATCCTGATCCTGGCCTTCGTCCAATTCGAGCTGAGCTTCGACCGCTTCCACGACCGGGCGGACCGCATCTTCCGCGTCATAAGCCGCGATGCCGGCCGCCAGGGCTGGGCATCCCAATTCGCCGATCATTCCCCCGAACATCTGGCCCGGCTCCTGAAGGAGGAATTTCCCGAAGTCGTGCGCGCCACCCGGACGCGCGACATATGGACCGACAAGGCCATCCTGAAATACGGGGACAAGACCTATTATCAGAAAGGACTCTTCGCGGACACCGAATTTCTAGAGGTATTCAGCTATCCCTTGCTGAAGGGAGACAAGACGCGGGCCCTCGCCCCTCCCAACGCCATCGTATTGACCCATGCCGTGGCAGACAAGCTTTTCCCCGGTGAGGATCCCATCGGCCGCACCCTGGAATACCGGGTCACAAACAGGACCTACGAACTCAACGTAACCGGCGTCTTGGAGGATCCGCCCAAGAATTCGCACCTTCAATTCGAGTTCCTGGTTTCCGTGGCCACCACGGTGGCGGACAAACGGGATGCCTATATGGTCCACAACTGGTATGTGTGGAATTTCAGCACCTATATCGAACTGCAGGAAGCCGGAGACCAAGGCGCGGTGGAGGGTAAGTTTCCCGCCTTCCTGATCCGGCAAGGCCAGGGACCGCCTGAGAACGGCTCTGCCGGCGAGGGCCGCAATTACGAATTCCGGCTGCAGCCGATCCGAGACATCCATCTCCGTTCCAATATCCGCGGGGAGCTGGCCACCAACAACCAGATCCGCTACGTCACCCTGTTCATGTCCATCGCCGTTATAGTGCTGCTTATCGCATGCATCAATTACATGAATCTCGTCACGGCCCGGGCTACGGCCCGCGCCAAAGAAATCGGCATCCGCAAGGTCGCCGGTGCCGGCCGGGGTCAGCTGCTTCAACAGTTTATCGGAGAAACGCTCCTTCTTGCGTTCCTCGCGCTGGGACTGGCCCTGATATTGGTCTTCAGCGCCCTCCCCTCGTTCCGCACCCTGATCGGATCGGAATTCGACCTCAGCGCCGTGTCCAACACACCGCTTCATCTCATGATATTGGGCACGGTCCTGATAGTCGGCGTCGCTTCCGGCATCTACCCGGCTCTGGTGCTTTCCGCCTTCCGGCCGGTCAACGCACTCAAGGATTTCGGCACTTCCGGACGAAGGGGATCCCGCCTGCGGAACGGTCTGGTAGTGCTCCAGTTCAGCGCTTCCATCATCCTCATCATCGCCACCCTGGTCGTCTTCCGGCAGTTGAACTTCATCCGGAATCAGAGGCTCGGCTACGACCGGGAGAATGTCGTGGTGCTCCCGGTGCGCGAACCGGAGACCCGGGATAAGGCCCAGATCATCAAGACCGAGCTGCTGAGCCATCCCGAAGTCTTGGGCGTCTCGGTCAGCGGAGGGCTTCCGACCAACATAAGGAGCCGATATATTGGAGTCGAGTTCCAGCGCGACAATGGAGAATCGGTGAAGATGGAGCTCTGTTACGACTACGTCGATCACGACTTCCTGGATGTCTTCCGGATCGAACTCGCACAAGGGCGCAATTTTTCGCGGGAGTTCGGTGACGACCCGAAGGGTGTTCTCCTGAATGAAACCGCCGTCCGGCAGCTCGGTTGGAGCGATCCCGTCGGCAAAAAAGTCGATGTCGGAAGAGATCATCATGTCGTCGGGGTGATCAAGGATTTCTATTTCGCCTCATTTCACCGCCAGATCGAGCCCATGGCGCTCACCTTGGGGACCGGGAACAACATCGCGGTACGTCTCAGCCCGGGTGATCCGGCGCAGCGGTTGGCCCTCTTGAAACGGGTCTTCGAGAACAACACGACCAGCCAGCCCTTCGACTTCTTTTTTCTGGATGACGCCTTCAACCGGCTCTATCAAAAGGAGCAGCGAACCGGGCAGCTTTTCGGCTATTTCTCTCTGCTCGCGGTGTTCATCGCCTGCCTGGGGCTGCTGGGCCTCTCCTCGTATACGGTGGACCGCCGCACCAAGGAGATCGGCATCCGCAAGGTGCTGGGAGCTTCCGCGCCGTCCATCGTGAGAATATTGACCGGGGAATTCGTTCGACTGGTGCTGATGGCCAATCTGATCGCATGGCCGGTCGCCTTCCTCGCCATGCGGCTGTGGCTACAGGATTTTGCCTACCGTATCGCCCTGGGATGGCAAGTTTTCGCCCTGTCCGCCGCGGCCGCACTCCTGATCGCCTGTGTAACCATCGGTTCCCAGACCCTCAAGGCGGCCATGACCGACCCGGTGATCACGCTGCGCTACGAGTAGGGTCGTCACAATAATGAGGCCCTCCGGCATTGATCGAAAAGGTTGGACCAACCGGCATGTCGTCTCCCGGAACAAAAATATAACCCGTGGCGCACGAAAAACGTATATTTCTATGCGGGGACGAGGGAATGGTACGCATAACAGGATCGTTTGGCAGAGAGAACCATGATCAACAACTATCTTAAGATCGCACTCAGGAATCTTTTTAAGCAGAAATCATTCACTTTCATCAACATCGTGGGATTGGCCGTGGGCATGACCTGCTTTATCCTCATCCTGCTTTATGTCCGGTTCGAACTCTCCTATGACAATTTTCACACCCGCGCCGACCGCATCTATCGGGTGGCCATCGAGCGAAAATACCCCGATAAGACCAGATACTGGGGACGCACCGCGTTTCCCCTCGCCAAGACCTTCCAGGAGGAGTTCCCGGAGATCGAGCAAGGCACGCGGATCATGAATTTCAACATCGCCCAGCTGGTCACCTACGAGGACAAAAACGTCTATAACGAACACATCATCTTTGCCGATCCCAATTTTTTCGAGGTGTTCAGCTTTCCACTCGTCAAGGGAGACCCTAAGACCGCCCTCGCCGAACCCAACTCGGCGGTGATCACCCGGGAATCGGCCGGCGTGCTCTTCGGTGCCGAAGAGGCGATGTACAAGACCCTGTCGATCAACAACGCCGATTTTACCGTGCGCGGCATCGCGGAAAACATTCCCCCCAATGCCCATTTTCATTTCGACTATATCCTCTCCGCGAATACGGTTCCCGCCTTTGACGGTCAGCAGTGGATCAATGCGTGGGGAGCCTTCAGCTACATCATGCTGCAGGAGCGGGCCGATGCCGGGAAAGTCGAAGAGAAGTTCCCGGAGATGGTGAAGAAATACATGGCGCCCGAAGTCGTGGATGAGGTGAAGATGTCATTCGCGGATTTTGTGGCGGCGGGGAACGGCTATCGCTATTTTCTTCAACCTCTCCGTGACATCCACCTCACCTCCAGCCTGGACCAGGAACTCGAAGCCAACGGCAGCATCACCTATGTGCGCCTGTTTTCGGTCATTTCCATTTTCGTGCTGTTGATCGCATGCATTAACTTCATGAACCTGACCACCGCGCGATCGGCCAACCGCGCGAAGGAAGTGGGCGTGCGCAAGAGCGTCGGATCGACCAAACAACATCTAATCGGGCAGTTCCTGCTGGAATCCGTACTGCTCAGCGGACTGGCCCTGGTCCTCGCCATCGGCTTGGTGGAGCTTCTGCTGCCCGCCTTCAACTCCCTCACCGCCAGACAGCTCGGAATGAGCTATTTTCAAAACGCCCTGGTCCTTCCCGGCCTGATCGGGCTCGCTCTGGTGGTGGGAATCCTGGCGGGGAGCTACCCCGCCTTCTTCCTCTCCTCATTCCGGCCGGTGACGGTGTTGAAGAGCCAGCTTCGACGGGGAGGATCCAGCCGATTTTTGCGCAACTCTTTGGTCGTCTTTCAGTTCACGGTATCCATCGTCTTGATCGTGAGCACCCTGGTGGTCAACCGGCAGATCGATTACATGGTGAACAAAGACCTGGGTTTCGATAAGGAGCATGTCGTGGTCATCCGAAACGCCGGGATTCTGGGGCCTCAATTTCAGGCCTTCAAGGAAGAGCTGAAGGCGATACCCGATGTGATCAATGTATCCGGCAGCCTCAATTTTCCCGGAGCAGCCTTCGACGGCAACGTTCATGTCGAGGAGGGGGCCCCGGATGACCGGGCCACTTCCGTGTCCATGATCTTCGCCGACTACGACTATGTCCGGACCATGGGCATGGAGATCGCGGCGGGAAGGAATTTTGCCCGGGAGTTTTCCACCGACGTCGACGCCTATATTCTCAACCAGACGGCGGTCAAGATGTTAGGTCTGAAAGATCCGGTGGGGGCCCGGATCACCGACCATTTCCAAGTCTATCCCGTCATCGGGGTGCTGGAAGATTTTCACTTCAAATCCCTGCATACCAAAATCAGCCCCCTGGCCTACCGCATCAATCGCAACAATGTCGTCAACTTCATCTCCGTCCGGATAGGCCCGGGCAGTACGTCCAAGTCCCTGTCCGCGTTCGAGAAGAAATGGAACGCATTCACCGAGAGCCGGCCCTTTGTCTATACTTTTCTGGACGACGATCTCAGGACCCAGTATGAAGCCGAGCAAAAGACCCGCCAGATATCGGGGATCTTTTCCTTCATCGCGATCGTCATCGGCTGTCTTGGACTTTTCGGATTGGCGGCCTATACGGCGGAGCTGCGCACCAAAGAGATCGGGATCCGCAAGGTCTTGGGGGCCACGCTCCCCGGCATCACCTTCCTCTTGGTCAAGGAATTCACTCGGCTGGTGCTTTTGGCCTTTATACTCGGAGTTCCCATCGCCTATTTCGGCATGCATGACTGGCTGCAGAATTTCGCCTACAGCATAGGCTTGAGCGCTCCCCCATTCTTCGCGGCGGGCATGCTGGCGTTGAGCATCGCGCTGATTACCGTAAGTTTTCAGGCCTTTAAAGCGGCCGTGCGGGATCCGATCGACAGCCTGCGCTATGAGTGAGCCCCTACCAGACAGGATTCCCGCCGTGGAGAAAGAGGGATACCAGGCTGCGCACCACACTCTCACGGACGCGTAAAGCCGGCATTCCGTCCTTGCTCCAGGGCCTCGATCAATCGAAGGGGATGGATAGCCTTTCCGCGCCATTTCCGTTCCTGTCGGGTGACATCGCATATAAACCCGGTGTCCAGCGCCAGCCGCCAGAACGAGTCGGGAGTGATGTGGGGATCGACTTGACAGGCCAGCGCATAGAGCCCGGCCAGGAAGGGCGGAACATCGCTCCAACCGCCGTGGCGGAAAAATGTGTAGTCATCCGCCCCGGTGGGAGCGGCCACCGTCTTGGAGTGGACGGGAACCAGGAGCATCTCCGACCCGGATTGCTCTTGGCAGGCTTTTTCATAGTGTCGGATAAAATCCGGAAACCGCTCCTCACCCAGGAGCGAAATCCATCCCTCCCAGGCGATCACACGATAGGAGGCAGGATCATCCGGATCGGAAAGCGGATCACGGTCCAGCCCGTGGAAAAAGAAGCGAAAATCGGTTGTCTCGAACAGATTGGATGAGACCACCAGAATACCCTGTGACCGGGCCTCTCGGACAGCCTCCTGCATGGCTTCGTAACCCCGGTTTCCAGGAGCCCAAGAAGCGGATATGGAGATCACCCTGATTTTTCTTTCCGAGGGAATTTCACGGTTGATCTCCAATAGGCGATGAATGGCGGCGGCATGGCTGGAGAAATCCAAGACGGGCTTTCCGGCTGCCTGACTCATGTTGAATGTTCCCATGAAATAGAGGTCCGCAGCCGGGGCCACGCCGGTGGATTCGCCCACGGCAATGGACGACATTGCCGTGCCGTGCATGTGGGCGGTGTGGTGGGCAGCCAGAATCTCTTCATAACGCTTCAAGCGGCTCCGGTATTCGGCATGCCGCGTCAGCAGCGGATAGTCGATGACGGCGATCCCCACCCCTTTCCCGGTGATGCCCCGCGCGTGAAGCGCACGGATACCCAGGCCGGGATCCTTGTTGCGCTCCATCACCTCCAAGGGATCGAAGGCGGCAGGGAGATGCGGGGGCCAGCGGGTGGTCGAATCGAACGTGCAGGAAAGGAGCACGTCCAGCTTGTCGGAGAGATTCAGAGCGGACAGGTCGCTGTGGCGTAGATCCAGGCGGGCCGAACTTCCGTCCTTGGGCTTTTCCAGATAGACGATCCGGAACAGCCGGCCCCCGGGTGAGGGCCCCTGCGGCGGGGGGTGCCGCTCGATATACACCCCCTGGGACTGGATAAGCCATAGAATCGTCCCCAGCACCAGGAGCAAGGTGAACAGCAGGGGAAGGACCACGCGCATCCCATATGGAGCGGCAGGCCCGGAGCCGTGCATATCCACCCTGTGAAACAATGAGCCTCACCTCAGCGCGGCCACGGCCGCTGCGGCCCGGCCCATCTCTTCCCGGGTGTTGTATATATGGGGGCAGAGCCGGATACCGGCCAGATCGCCTCCGAAGACGGCTGCGCCGATGTGGTGATCCCGATAGAGCGTGGACAGCGCGTTTTGAAGATCGATCCCCGTCACGCTGAACACCACCACCCCCCCGCTGTGCTCAGGCCCCGCCGGAGTGTAGAAACGGGCGTCCGGAATCCGCTCCTGGAGGGAGCGCTTCAAGAGGACGGCCAGCTCCAGGATCCGCTTTTCGATGCGCGCGGGCCCGATGGTGAGGTGAAACTCCACCGCCGTAGCCATGGCCGCAATGCGGGCGTCGTCCCGCTGGCCGAGGGTCTCGAACTTTTTCGCCGACCCCTCGATCGCAGGGGTGTATCCCACGCCGACAATGGAAGCCCATAGGTCCGAGATCCGGTCTTTTCGCACGTAGAGCAGGCCCACCTCTCTCGGTCCCATAAACCACTTGTGGGCGCTTCCGGTGTAGAAATCGCATCCCAGATCATGCAGGTCGATCACCTGTGATCCGAAGGTCTGTGCTCCGTCGATGTGACTCAGCACTCCCCGTTCACGCGCCCGCCGACAGATCTCCTGTGCGGGAAGCGCCACTCCCGAGAGGTTGGAGAGATGGGAGAAGCAGACGATGCGGGTCCGGGAGGTCATGGCCTGCGTGAAGGGACGTATGAGATCGGCCGATCCTTCGAAGCGGGCGGGGATCCGGACCCGTTTGACTTTGAAGCCGTAGCGCTCCGCCCGCACGTCCCAAGCGATGTTGGCGGTGGGATGATTCTCGTCCCAGATGAGGACCTCGTCCCCCGGTCGAAAAGTCAGCCCGGAGATGACGATGTTGTTGCCCTCGCTGGTGTTGCGGGTGAGCGCGATCTCGTCCGGGTCGGCGCCGACATACTCCGCCAGCGCCTGCCTGGATCTCTCCCGGAGCTGGGAAAATTTCCTGCGGTTGATGGATGAGGGATCGCGGTCCATGTCACGGGTCCACTCAAAGACCGCCTGCTGTACCGGATAGGGGGAGGGACAGAGGTTGGCGGCATTGAGCATGACGAGCCCCCTGCGGAGCATGAACTGGTCCTTGACCAGCTTCCAGAAAACCTCTTCCCCGGCTTCAGCCGAACTCGGGATCGCCGATTCGGCCTTCAGCCGAAACCAGGCCCGCGTCGTATCTTTGACGAGATCAGGCGGCAGGACCGCCGCCGCGGTCACGCCTCCCGCCAAGTGCCTCAGGAATCTGCGGCGCGGCAGGACCGCCGAATCGCCCGGTAGGTCGAGTGTCGTCGTCACATTGGATTTCATCCTAGCTCTCCCCTGAATATGGGTTCATGAACCTCTCGGATATTATAAAGAAAAAAGTTTTCACATTCACGTCTAAACATCACCGGGGAGGCATCTCGCATTCGAGGCTCCCTCGTCGGCAAGCCAAGGAGGCTGGATCTTCAATGTCGCTTCGGACTTATCCCCATGCCTCTTAATATATGATCTCGATGTTCAGCACAGAATTGTTGAGGTCTCCTCTAGCACAAAGATCAAGCCTCGATCGCGCGTGGCCTCCAGGGCCGGTGTTTCACCTACGATTTTAGCAAATCGAAATTAATCCGCCGCCAGGCTTTCGATCTCACGCAGTTGGGCGGTCAGGCGCTGGACGGAAATGGGGCCGGCGGTCTTGACTTCCGGAGCGAAGAGGGACACCTTATACTCCTCCACCATCCAGCGGTACCGCTCGACGGCCCCCCGCTTTTCCGGCCCGGCCTGGGGCCCGAGATCCTGCTGAAGCATCCTCAGCCGCTCCACAAAAGGCGCGACGGCGGCGGCTTTCTTCCGATCCTTGGCCGGTTCCTGGATGCCGCGCTCCGCTCTCACCTGCAGCGCATCGAGGTACCGGGGAAGGTGTTCCAGCCTTTCCATGGCGTACACGTCCAGGAATTGCTTCGGCACCAGTGCGTCCAATTCCCGCCGGATCTCCTGCGAAATCTCCCGTACCGCCTGGTTCGTTCCCGACGAGGGAGCGAAGTCGCGCAGGATCATCCTCACTCCCTGGTAGGCCGACAGGATCTTTTGCACCAGTTCTCTCAGAATATGGCTTTTCTCAAACAGCTCCCGCGTCAGGCCTTCGATATAAGCCTGGAATTCGGCTTGAGTCCTCAAATTCCGCTCCAGCAACTCACGGTGCAGGACCTTGAGCATGGCCTTTTCCAAAACAGCCTCTCCGCCGAAGTAAAGCGCCATCGCCGCACACTCCTCCGGCAGCTTCATATAAGGTCTTAAGAAATCGAAATCCTTTTTAAAGCGGCCCAGAAGAAGCTCTTTGACGCCCAGCCGATGCGCGTCCAGGGCTTCCTGGCGGGAGGCGAAAAGTCTGAGGTCGACTCCCCGCTCTGCCGGAATCAATCCGGGGAAGGCGTTCACGAACGGTCCGATGGAGATGCTCTCGGGCAGGGCATCGATATCCCAATCCGTCAGCCCCTGCCTCTCCCATTGTCTGCGCGCGTCGGTCCAACTTTCCGACGCATCCGGGACTCGTGCGCCCCAGTTCTTCCGCTTCAAAGCCGGAAGATCACGGGAGGCTCCCAACTCATTTTCGTCCGGCCCCACCACCGCGATCCTCCAGCGAAGATGGGCCGGGACATCCGCCTCGGCCCAGGCGGAGGCGGGAATGTCGGCCCCGAAGCGGCGCTTGACGAGCTTGG
>Ga0180437_10010437_pt1 | contig 11334 bp, 9 predicted proteins | sample SS_ome_4_FD_132410 | JGI IMG/M metagenome (GOLD analysis project Ga0180437, IMG submission 132410) | Hypersaline lake sediment archaeal communities from the Salton Sea, California, USA - SS_3_D_1 metaG | ecosystem: Environmental > Aquatic > Non-marine Saline and Alkaline > Hypersaline > Sediment... | reverse complement strand
TCCCTCCATCTCGACCCGAAAAATACGGCACTTGGCGTGATCGCTTCCGGAATCGCGGTCAACTACGTCAACGAGAATTACCCGGAGGGAAAAAACCGCCCGTCTCTTCTCAAGCTGACAACCTATCCGCTTCCCGAGGAACTAGTGAAAAAACTGGTCATGCATGTGGATACTGTTCTGGTTGTGGAAGAAGGCTATCCGTTTATAGAAAAAGAGCTGTTGGGTATTTTCGGAGTTTCGGGAAAAAACATTCGTGGAAAATTGAGCGGGCATCTTCCTCCAACCGGGGAATTGTCTCCGGGAATCGTCCGGCAGGGACTGGATTTGGCCCCTTTGCCGAAAAGAACGATCGCGGAATTTCCTCTGGCTTCACGCCCCCCTCAACTCTGTCAGGGATGCTCTCATGCCGACACTTACAGGGCGTTGAACGAAGCCCTGGGATCCTATCCGGAGGCCAATGTGTTCAGCGATATCGGGTGCTATACGCTCGGGGCTTTGCCCCCGTATAATGCCATCCAGAGCTGTGTGTGTATGGGAGCGAGCGTGAGTATGGCCAAAGGCGGGGCCGAGGCAGGCGTGTATCCGGCTGTGGCCGTGATCGGCGACTCGACATTCGCGCACAGCGGCCTCACGCCCCTTCTGGCTGCATCGGCTGCAAACAGCGACATGACGGTTTTTATCCTTGATAATTCCACTGTCGCTATGACAGGGGGGCAGCCTACATTTCTTTCGGGAGAGAAACTGTTAAAAGTGATAGCGGGAATGGGTGTTCCTGAAGAACATATCCGGACAATTCTGCCGCTCCCCAAGAACCACGACGCAAATGTGCGGACCATAAAACAGGAATTGGATCACCGGGGGCTTTCCGTGATCATTGCGGCCAGAGAATGTGTCCAACAGGCGAGAAGAAAAAAGAGGAGCGATACCTGATGAAACAAGATATCATTTTAGCCGGGGTCGGGGGGCAGGGAATCCTCTCCATTGCCTTTGTCATCGATAACGCGGCCTTGAAACAGGGCCTCGAGTTCAAGCAGGCCGAAGTGCACGGGATGGCGCAGCGCGGAGGGGCCGTTCAATCCCATCTCCGGATTGCCGACAGGCCCATTGCCAGCGACCTGATTCCCAAGGGAGCAGCGGATATGATCCTCAGTGTCGAACCCATGGAATGTGTTCGCTATCTGGATTATCTCTCCCCGGATGGGATTGCCGTGACCAGCCGCTCCCCGTTCGTCAACATCCCCGACTATCCCGGTATCGATGAGGTGCTGCGTGCGATCCGAACGGTGGCGAACAGGGTCATCGTCGACTCGGATAAGCTGGCGAAGGAAGCGGGCTCGCCCAAAGCCCAAAATATGGTTATGTTGGGAGCTGCTTCCCCGAATTTAATTTGCGAGGAGGCCCATCTCCGGGAATTCATCCGGGTGCTTTTCGCCCCGCGCGGGGAAAAGATGGTCGAAATGAACCTGAAGGCGTTCGATCTCGGCCAGGAAGCTGCTGGTATGGATCGGGAATAAAGATGAAAATAAATTTCGAAAAGATCAACGCGGTTTTTCGTTCGGCAGAGAGCGAAGGAAGGAATTTCCTTCTCGAGCACGAGGTGTACCGGATCCTTGGGGAAGTGGGGATCAAAACACCCAAGTTTCTGTTCGTGAGGAAGGGACAAAAAGTCTCGGCGGCCGATCTGGCCAAGTTTAAAGGATCCGCCCTTGTCGTCAAGGTCGTCCATCCCTTGATCGTTCACAAGACTGATATCGAGGGGATTCAGTTCGTGAAAAGGGATGCAGCGAAGATAAACAGGGTCTGCAAGGACATGATGGAAAATATCCCCGCAAGATTTCAGGTATGGCTGAAGAAGTTCCCAGAGGCTCGAAAAGGGAAGAGATGGACGCTCAAGCTGATCGAGCAGGAGATGCGGGGATTTTTGATCTGCGAGATGGTCCAGTACGACAAAACGGGGTTCGGAACCGAGCTCTTGATGGGACTTCGCAACTCCCGAGAGTTCGGGCCGATCGCGACCATAGGCGTCGGAGGAGTGGAGATCGAGTATCTCAGTGAGAGGATCAAAGAGGGCAAAGCCGTATCCATCGGCTCGCCTCATGTTCTTTTCAAGAAAGACATCCAGCGCGTTCTCGAGCCTCTGGCTATATACGATAAACTGGTCGGCAAGGTCAGGGGGCGGAAAGCCCTGATCACAAAGGAAGATTTGGTCGAGACTTATTTTCGATTTCTTCAGCTCGGGGCCTATTTTTCTCCCTACAGGTCCGATCATCCTTATGTCATCGAAGAAGCGGAGGTCAATCCTTTCGTTGCGCAGAATAAAAGATTGATCGCCCTGGATGGGATGTGCCGGTTTTCAAAAAAGCACGAAAAATCCCGGAACATCAGGTACGAGAATATCGAGCATCTTGTGAAGCCTCGCTCCATAGGAATCATCGGCGTCTCGGAAAAAATGAATGTCGGTCACATCATCTTGAACAATATCCTCAAACAGGGATTCCCCAACTGGAACGTCTATGTCGTCAAGCCTGGCATGGAAGAGATCGAGGGGTGTGTCTGCGTTCCCAGGATACAGGACATTCCGAAGACCGTTGATCTTTTCGTGATAACCGTGGCCGCCGATCAGACCTATGATGTGATCAAGGATTTGGTGGATCACGGAAAAGCGCGGTCTGCGATCATTATCGCAGGAGGATTGGGCGAGAAAAAAGGGACACAGGAGCTGGAGGACAGGATCAAAGAGCTGCTGCACCGTGGCATCACGGAAGGCAAGCTGACGCCTGTCGTTAACGGGGGCAACTGCTTGGGGATTTATTCCAATCCCGGCAAATACGATACCACTTTTGTCCCGGATTACAAGCTCCCGCGGGTTTCCGGGCGGAAAACGAACCTCGTCTACATCAGCCAGAGCGGGGCTTTCATGATATCCCGGATGAGCAAGCTGCCCAATGTCGAGCCCCTGTATGCGATTTCCATCGGGAATCAGATCGACCTGACAGTCTCCGATTATCTCAACTATTTCAAAAACGATGAAGAGGCCAAGGTCTTCGGCGTCTACGTGGAAGGATTTCTCCCCGCCGACGGACTGGCTTTTGCAGAAGCGGCCTGCCAGATCGTAAGGCAGGAAGGAAAGATGATCGTTCTCTATAAGGCCGGGAGGACTCCGGAAGGCCGCCAGGCTACGGCAAGCCACACGGCATCCGTAGCCGGCGATTACAGCGTGGCCAAGGCGGTTTGTGAAGAGGCCGGTGTCATCGTGGCCGACAGCATCTTCGATTTCGAGAATTATGTCAAAAACCTGTCCCTGCTGGCCGACAAGGTCATCCGGGGCAACCGGATCGCTCTTATCAGCAACGCGGGATTCGAATGTGTCACCATGGCGGATAACCTGAAAAACGACCTGGAATTCAAGCTGGCCACCCTATCCAAAAATACGAAAATAAAGATAGCTGTCCTGATGGAAAAATTGGGGATCCACCGCTTACAGGATGTCAAGAATCCGCTAGATACTACCCCTGTGGCCGACGATGCGGTTTTTGCCGACTGCGTTTTGGCTATGTTGAAGGACGAGAATGTCGACTGTGCCATCGTGTCGCCGGTCCCGATGACGCCATCCATGCAGACGCTGATTCCCACGCGGTTTCACAGCGAAAACGTGTATCACCCAAACTCGATCGCCATGAGGTTGATCGAAGTTTTCCACAAAACGGACAAGCCTTTCGTGGTCAACATCGATGCCGGGGATATCTTCACGCCTATGGTGGATTGCCTGGAGCAGGCAGGAGTTCCCACCTTCAGACGTTCGGATGTGGCGGTGAAGTTTTTGCGGAAATACATCAATAACCGGCTCAAGATCAGGAACCAGTATGGGGAGGAATGAATGGATACGCGGAAAACGATAGAGGGGATCATACAGAAACAGGGTTACACGGATTATCGATGGATCGATCCGGATGAGATCGTGGTTTCCCAATGGGTCAGGATGAAGTGTTTGTTCGGATGCAACGAGTACGGGAAAACAGCCACCTGTCCTCCCAATGTGCCCCCCGTAAGCGAATGCGCAAAGTTTTTTAGAGAGTACCGAATGGGTGTGATCCTTCATTTCGAAAAAGATCTGGAAAAGCCCGAGGACCGGTTTGCCTGGACGCGCAAAATCAACCTGAAACTTTTGGCCCTCGAGAAGGAGATCTTCTGTTCGGGTTTCGAGAAGGCTTTTCTCCTGGTTATGGACAGCTGCAACATCTGCAAAACATGCCAGGAAAAAAAGGAGGATTGTGTCGAGCCCAAGATGGCCCGCCCGACACCCGAGGCGATGGGTGTGGATGTGTATTCCACGGTCAGGAAAGCGGGTTATCCCATCCAGGTGTTATCCGATTATTCCCAGAGCATGAACCGGTATGCTTTTTTGCTGATCGAATGATTTGTCCGGGAAAGGAAGAGAGTTGGAAACTATAAGAGAGGATCTGGAAAGGATAGAGAGGGATACCCTCTCGGAGAAAGCATGCCTGAGTTCAGAAACAGCAGGCAGATCCCGGGTGGAGAAACCCCACCGTTTCCGGACAGCCTTCCAGCGCGACCGGGACAGGATCATCCACTGCAAATCCTTCCGGCGGCTCAAACACAAAACCCAGGTATTCCTGTCTCCCTACGGGGATCATTACCGCACACGGCTGACCCATACGCTGGAGGTTTCCCAGATCGCCCGCACTATCGCCAAAGCGCTCAGGCTCAACGAGGACTTGACCGAAGCCGTGGCGCTGGGACATGACCTCGGTCACACGCCCTTCGGGCATGCCGGGGAAAAGGTTTTGGCCGAACTTCTCAAGGGGGGATTCCGCCATTCCAAGCAAAGCCTCCGGGTCGTCGAAAAATTGGAGTACGAAGGAAAGGGGTTGAATCTGACTTTCGAGGTCAGGGATGGCATTTCCCGGCACTCCAAAGGGATGGGGGAGATCTTGAATGCGAACCCTCAGGAGATGCCCCAGACCCTGGAAGGGCAGATCGTCCGCATTTCGGATGTGATCGCCTATGTGAATCACGATGTGGACGATGCGCTCCGTGCCGGCGTGATCCTGCCGAAAGACATCCCGCCGCAACTTTTTGAAACTCTTGGAAAATACCACGCATCCCGGATCGACACCATGGTCGACGATGTCATAAAGGCAAGCTTGGCAGATGGGCTGGGTAGAATTGTTATGAGCCCCGAGATCATGGAGGCGGTTTCCGGTCTTCGCGGATTTTTGTATGAAAGGGTGTATTACAATCCCCATTCCCGCGGAGAACTGGAAAAAACGGAGAAGATTCTAACCGATCTCTACAATTATCTCAACGAAAATCCTGGGGATCACATCAAACCTTATCCGTCTGAGGATCCTCTGGAGAAACGGGTAGGGGATTGCATAGCCGGGATGACCGACCGTTATGCGCTGCGCCTGTACGAACGCTTCTTCATGCCTCTCTCCTGGACCATCCTCTAAGCTATTTTTTCTTGAGCAGGATTTCTTCGAAAAATGCCAGAGCCGCATCGTCGCTTTTTTGCCCGAGCCAGAATATGGCCTGCTTCTTGACCTTGGGATTTTTGTTCGTGCGGGCAATGTCGATCAACATGGGCACGGATTTATCCGAGGGAAGCTGGCTGATGGCGAAAACGGCCGATTCTTTGACTTTTGTGTCCTCATCGGAGTCGCTCACCATGTCTTTCAATGTTTTGACGCTTTCCTCCGATGCTTTTTGTCCCAGCCAGAAGATCGCATCTTTCCGAAGCTTCTGGTCTTGTTCTGTTTTCGCGATGCGGATCAGTTCTTTGACAGCATCTTTCCCCTCGCTCATCTGGTAGGCGAAGACGATCTGCTTTTTGAGCTTCGGTTCCTCCACTCTGTCGTATATTTCCTTGAGGTCTATCAAGCTTCGCTCATCCTTGTAGCTTCCCAACCAGAAGATGGCGTTCTCGCGCACTTTTGTCTCGTAGTTCCCGAGGGCCACGCCATGCAAAAAATCATAGACTTCGGGGTGAGCGTGGGAACTGATGATGAAAAGCAGGTCCCTGCGGAGTTTTTCTTCCCCCGTGGCGAACGCATCCGACAGGTACCGGAAGCTGTCGTCGTTTTCCGCCTGTCCCAGCCAGTAGACCGGCAGCTCTTCGAATTCGTAAGTGTTATCCAGATCGATCAGCTCCACATCTCCGATCTTTGTAGCTCTCCCTGTGATTTTGTGCAGTAAGACCAGGCCGATGATTTCGCTTCCTTCCTCTGTGGATGTGGTCTCCCCGCTCGTCATTTTGTAAGCTCTTCTGCGCTTGATCCTGCCTTCATCGACCGTGATGAGGTAAGGGCTCGAATCATCTGCCAGGTTTCCCTGGTGGAATTCGTGCCGGCTCAGGAAAGCGTATCCCGTGAAATAGGAATCGCCTTTTCCGGTCTTTTTGAATTCCTGGGCTGCACGGTCCATTTTTTTGGCAAGGCTTGCGTCTTCTTTGTCCAGATAATGGACCTTTCCTTTAAGGCCCACATCCGCACCCACCCCATTCCCGGCTGCCGACTCGGCCGCCCAGATCAGGATCAAAAGCGCCACACCTGTTCCGATCGCGAATTTTGTCCTCATCGTCGGTTCTCCTCGCTTCATTTCTCGATGATGTCTTTCAGGAATTTCATGGCTTCTTCGTCTTTGGTCTGTCCCAGCCAGTAGATGAGCTGTTTTTTCAGCCTGGGATCCGTTTCTTTCCTGGCGAGGTCGATCATGGCGCGGACCGCCTTTTTGCTTTTGTGCTGACCCATGGCATGCAAAATTTGATTTTTAACGGATTCTTCTTTTTCCCTTGGATACAGAGCGACCAGGGAATCCAGCATCGCCTCGTCTTTTTCTTGCCCCAGCCAGAAAATGGCTTGCGATCTGATTTTTGCGTTTTTTTCGTTTTTAGCGATATCCAAGATTTTATCCTTGGCTTTCTGGTTCTTGCTTTGAGCGAAGGCGTGGAGGAGCTGCTGCTTGATCTTATCCTCTTTTTCGGCATCGTACAGATCGATCAAGGCCTGAACACCGGTGTTGTCCTTCCGCATCTGCCCGATCCAGACGATCGCGTTATTCCGGGCGCCAAGTTCCAGGTCGTTTTTTGCGATATCCAGCAGTTTTCTGAAGGCTTTGTCATCTTCTTTATTCTGAGAGATCACGTAGATGAGCTGGTCTTTGAGCTTTCGGTCGGTCGTTTTGTCATATAGGGAAATCAAAAAGTCTGTCGTCGCTTTGTCCCTCCGCTGCCCGATCCAGAATATGGCCTGCTCGCTGGCATTGGGATCGGCGTCCTTCTGGGCGATGGCGATCATCTTGTCCAGCGCTTTCTTTTCTTCGTAACGGGATAACGCGTGGATCACGGCCTGTTTCGACTTCGTGTCTTTGACCGTGTCATAAATATCGATCAGGGCATCCAGGTTTTCAGGGCTTCTTTTCTGGCCCATTTGCATGATGGCCTGCTGCCTCACCTTTTCATCCGGGTCGTTTTTGGCCATTTCGACCAGAAGGGGGAAAACTTTCGGGTTTTTGGACCGGCTAAGGATAAACATCGCCCGTCTCCGGAGCTTGGGATTCTCGTTCTCCTTGACGATCTTTTCCAGGATCGGAAAGGCCTTTTCTTCTTCCATGTTCATCAGAGCGTCGAGTGCAACCAGTTTGAGTTCGAGATCAGGGTCCACTTCCTCGTCCCCGATATCCCCGAGAATCCCACCAATAATGCCCCCTTCGATGCCGCCCTCTAATCCGCCGAGAATGCCCATGACCGGAAGATCCTCGAGCCCTTCCAGGGCGACCAAGCCTCCCAATGCTTCCAGTTCTTCCAATCCGACAAGGGCCTCCTCCAATTTGAGCCTGTCCAGCTCACCCAGCCCTTCGATTTCCTCTACTTTCAAGGCTTTGAGTTCTCCCAGGTTTTTCAGCTGCTCCAGCCCTTTGATCGATTCCAGGGCTTTCAGGGATTCCAGCGCCTTCAGGCCTTCCAGGGATTTCAAGGTCCCGTTGATGTAGACGCGGAAGTCGGGGATCCCTTTTTTGATGAGTTCCTCGGCGATTTCGAGCCTGAGGACTTTGGCATCGTCGACCCAGGGGCTTTTCTTGTACTGGGTGATCAGCCGATTCAAGTAGTCGATGGACTGTTTTTTGGACTCGATCTGGTCTTCGAGGTTTTTCATCTGATTGCTCAGCATATTCATGCTGTAGCCCAGATAGTACAGGGACCCGTCCATGTAGGCGCTTTTATTGAATTGATTGATGGCCATTGCCTTCTGGAATGCTTCGACGGCTTCCTGCCAGTTTTTTTTGTTGACGTATTGTTTGGCCAGCTCGTAAGCCACCTTGGCTTGTTCGATGCTTTGTTTTTGTTTTTCTTCTTGTCCTTTGGTCTCCTCCTGGGCGATAGCCGTGCCGGCAGAGGCAAGGCACAGAACCAGCAGGATCGAAACGAATTTTGTGTATCTCATGGAATTCCTCCTTATATTGTTTTCGCAACTTCTATTTCATACAAAATGTCTCTTTCTTCGATCAGGTCCTTGATCATCGAAAGACTCAGAGCGTCGTCCCCCTCCATATTGGCGATTTCCCGGAGAACGAGATCGATGTCTTCCAGGATCTCTCTGGTCGAGGGATCTTCATCGGCGATCAATCTCTTGAGAAGAATGTTCTGGATGATCAGGTTGCGCACGATATTTTTATCGATCGTGATCGTCCCGTCTTCCGCCGCGGCTGTGTAGTTGGCGTATTCGAGCAAAACCGGCTTCAGGCTCTCGAAGTGTTCCTGTATGGAAGGATACATCGCGCTCTGGGTTCCTTTGGGGAGTCCGGGACCTTTTTTGGGGGATTGGAAAAATGCGAGCCTTCCGATAAAGAATCCGGCGACGAAGACGGCGATAAGGGCGGCAGAAGCATAAGCCCATCTCGGCTGGGACAGCCAAAAGCTTTTCTTCTTGCGCTCATTTCCTCGGATTCCGACATCGATCGTGTTCCAGCATTTTTCCCAGTCCGCTTCGGGGACAGTTGCGGTTTTCGTCTCATCCAGGACGTGAAAGACTTTTTCGGTGTATGCGTGTTCGGCGGCACAGTCTGCACATCGGGATAGGTGATCGACAAGCTTTTTCGCTTCCTCGTCATCCAGCTCGCCGTACAGGTGCAAAACGATTTTATCTTTATATTTTTTGCAGGCCATAGTCCTTCTCCCATAAATATTTTTTCAGGGGATTTTTAATCGCTGAGACTGCCCGGAAGAGCTGCTTTTTCACGCTTCCTTCCGAGCAGTCGAGATATTCGGCGATTTCCTTGATGCTGTACTGCTGGTAATGTTTGAGGATGAACACCATCCTCTGTCGCGGAGACAGGCCTTCCACAAGCTGGGATATTTTTTCGCGGAGCTGTTCCATTCCGATGGTGTCTTCCGGGTTGGAGCTGTCGCCCGGGATCGTTTTTTCCCATGTGTCCCAGTCCGAGAAGTCTTTTTTTTTGTTTTTCTTTCTACGCAAAAAATCGATACTGCAGTTGATGCCGATGCGGTAGATCCAGGATGAGAAGTTGGTATCGTTTTCGGCTTTGTATTTATGCAGGTAGTTATATGTCTTGATGAAGGTCTCCTGGAGGATGTCCTCGGCATCCTCTTTGTTTTTCGTGTACTGGTAAGCCAGCGAGAAGATTCGTTGCCGGTTCTGTTCAAAAAGCATCCGAAATGCCTCCGTGTCGCCCTGTTGGGCCGATTGCACAATATCTCTTTCCATCATTCCTTTTATTTCACCTATCAAAACGCAATTTTTTCCCTTTTCGTTGACATCTTTTTTGGGGACAGGATACCCTTTCACCCAATTTATTTCGTGACGGGATACATGATTCCATATTTCCCCCGCACCTTTTGGGGACCGCACGTTCGTTTTTGGGACAAGTACCGAATTATCCGATGTCCCAATTGTCTACTATTTCTATTCGGTACCTGTCCCCAATTTATTAATCGTCAATCCGTGACGGATTTCCAGACTCTGAGGAAGTTGCCGCCGAGGATTTTTGCGATATCCGCGTCCGAATAACCCCTTTTTTTCAATCCCCTCGTGATGTTCGGATAATCCTGGACCCCCCGGATTCCCACAGGCGAGGGCGTGCGCGGGTACATATCGGCCCCGAGCCCCACATGGTCCACACCGGCGATATTTACGGCGTGGTCGATGTGATCGAGCACATCGGCGATCGTCGGGAGATTTTCCATGGGCCAGTCCAACCCGGCCCTGAGATGTTCTATCGCTATCCGGGCATCGAGGTCTTCGATAGGCGGGGCCAGCTTGAACCAGGGCTGGCTTATGGCGGCAAGCTCCTCCATGGCAGCGTTGTATTCAGGAGTCAGGAAGGGGAGGACGAACACGATCCCGATCACCCCTCCGTTTTTGCCCAGTGCTTCGAGCATCTCGTCGCTCATGTTCCGGTGGTGGGGATTGAGTGCCCGGCAGCCGGAATGGGATGCAATAACAGGATCCGCTGTTGTCTCCATCACATCGAAAAAAGTCTTGTCCGAAACGTGGGAGATGTCGATAAGCATCCCGATCCTGTTCATTTCCTTGACTACCTGGTTCCCCAGATCGTTCAAACCGCCCCATTTTTCTTTATCCCCGCTCGAGTCCGCCCATCCGTGGCTTATGTTATGGGTTAGCGTCATCGAAGAAACGCCCAGGCTGTGGAATTTACGCAATAATTCCAGGTCATCCTCTATGGCGTGTCCCCCTTCGATCGAAAGCGGCATCGCGATTTTTCCGGCCTTCACGATGCGCTCCACATCCGCCCCGGTCCGGGCCAGTTCCACCGAGTCAGCATTTTTTTCGATGGCGGCCGTCATGGCCTCGATCAACTGGAAAGCCTGGCGCGCGCATTTATCCGGATACAAAAAATTCTGTATGAAAAGTGCGACCGTTTGCACATCGACATGCCCTTCTTTCAACCGGGGAATATCCACATGACCCGCAAGCAGTCGGTCCCCGATATCCAGTTTTTCATAAAAAACCCGATAGACCAGGTCGTTGTGGCAGTCCCAGACGAGGGAGCCTTTGTGAAGCGTATCCAATTCATCCCCGCAGATTGCAGGGCCGCCGGCAATACAGATAAAGAATAGCAACGCAAAAAATAAGCACAGCACGGATATCTTTTTCGAATTGTTCATGGATTCTCCTTCCTTCCATTTTATCGGCATTCATCGCCAAATTCTAGCCGTTATATCTGTGGGCTTAGATGTGGGATCCTGCGTCGAGAATTAGGGGGTCAGGTATTCCGTCACGAAATTAATATGTTCTTTACGTCTCTAAGGAAATGAAATATTATTAGACGGGAGTG
>Ga0180437_10010436_pt1 | contig 11334 bp, 10 predicted proteins | sample SS_ome_4_FD_132410 | JGI IMG/M metagenome (GOLD analysis project Ga0180437, IMG submission 132410) | Hypersaline lake sediment archaeal communities from the Salton Sea, California, USA - SS_3_D_1 metaG | ecosystem: Environmental > Aquatic > Non-marine Saline and Alkaline > Hypersaline >... | reverse complement strand
GGCCACTGGCACCACGTTGTTGACTATCACACCCGTCGTGACCGTATCACAGCCTCCATCATCGTCGCATACCTGCACGCCGACGGTGTGCGTCCCATCGTCAACCCACGTGTTCGACGCCAACGCATTCGTCTGGCTGATCACCTCGTAGCTGCCATCGTTGTCCCAGTCGAAGGAGTAGACAAACGTGTCGGCTGTCCCCGGGTCCGTCTGCGAAGCCGTCACCGTGGCCAGACTGCCTTCACCCACCGGACCATCGTTGCTCGCAGAGGCCACTGGCACCACGTTGTCGACAGTCACGCCTGTCGTGGTCGTAACGCACTCAGTGTCGTCACAGGCCTGGACGCCGACAGTGTACGTCGCATCGTCAGCCCACGTGTTCGACGCCGACGCATTCGTCTGGCTGATCACCTCGTAGCTGCCGTCGTTGTCCCAGTCAAAGCTATAGTGCGTTGTGTCCAAGGCAGTGATCGTCACGATCACAGGCGATCCTTCATTACCTGGGTCTGGGCTTTGACTCACACTGACAATCGAAGGTGACGCAAGCGGCGCCAGCATCACACTGACCGGCGGCGCGACGCTGGCCGGGCCGGTCGAGGCACCGGACAGGAACCAGGGTGGCAATACATTGCGCGCGGAGAGGTCCGGCATTGCCCGCAAGCCGGGGTCGCCCACGTCGGCTGCCAGTGCTTGTCCATTCCAGCCGGCAAGCAAAGTCGAGAAAACCAGGCTCAGACTCGCGCACATTCTGAGCCAACTCAAGAGACGACGTGCCCAGGGATTCATCGCCAGCATCATGCCACAATCCTTTCATCAAGAGGTTTCATGATCACACACAATCCCCATCAGGATCCCTGCCCATGGTCCCCCCCAGTATGATGAGACAGATCAAAACCACATGTTTTATCATAGCACATTTTAGTTAGACGTGCGTTAGAGAGTGGTTAGAAAAGAGTTAGAGAGCATTTGTAAAAAAACAACAGCGCGGGCCAGAACGACTGGGACCCACGCTGTTCTGTTTGACGCCGTTCCACAGCAATTCCTCGGGCCAAAGGCTATGGATCCCGCACGTAAACGCGCATCTCACACGGCGGCGGGTAGTTGCCCGTTCGATCTACGACCACGACACGGAACCAGTACCAGCCATCCGGCAACTGCAGGGCATTCAGGTCCCACTCACCCAGGACCCCATTTTCCACGGGTGCACGCTTGAGGTCGTCATAGGTGATCCAGTTCTGCTGACCATCGTCCTTCCGGTACTCAAACTTGTAGTACCAGAAATTGTCCACCTTGGCCGTGCCGCGCACGGTCACCTTGCCGCTGACGGTGCTGCCGTGCCGGGGCGACGTGATGTGGGCACAATTACCACTCACTGGCGGACTTGGACTCGGTCCCCGTCTGCACGGGATATACAGCCGCTGCCCTACATAGATGCGATTGGCACTGGCCAGGTTGTTGGCGGACACGATCGCCCAGACCGTGGTGCCGTAACGCAGCGCCAGAGCGCTCACCGTGTCACCCGGACGGACGATGTACCACACGCCACAACTCGGAGGCTGCGGCGCAGGCCCTGCGCCGGGAATCTGGAGACGCTGGCCCACATAGATGTGGCTGGGGTTCACCAGGCCGTTCACCCGGGCGATGGCCGCCACCGTCGTCCTGAAACGCCGGGCGATAGCATACAGTGTGTCACCCCGCTGGACGACGTAGATAAAGCTCTGTCCCGGTGGCGGGACAGAGCTGCCGGGAATGACCAGGCGCTGGCCCACGTAAATAGTGGTGCTCGTCAAAGAATTGGCCCGCATGATCGCGTTCACCGTCGTGCCATAACGCAGCGAGATGCGGAACAGGTTCTCGCCGGCCCGCACGACGTGAACAACCGATCCCGACGCCGGTGGCGCGCTGGAAGCCACGCTCGGCGCCATCGCCATCTGCGCGACCAACAACAGCGATATCAGCAACAACAGTTTCCTGCTCGCTAACTTGGCCATCATAATTTTCCTCCTGATGCACGAGGGGGAGCGCGCGCATCTAGGGAACATAATATCACAATATTGCCCCTATGTCAAGTCTCTTGTGCACCCTCTCCGATCTGTTGCTCCTGCTCGATCTGGCAAAGAAATGCCCTGTCCGCCTCCGAAAGACGCGCGCGGGCCAGCAAATCGGGTCGGCGAAGAAACGTACGCCGTAGCGACGCTTGCCGCCGCCAACGCGTCAATTCGGCGTGATGTCCTGACAAAAGTGCGGCCGGCACCTTGTAGCCCCGGTACTCGGCGGGCCGGGTATAGTGCGGATACTCCAGCAGACCATCGGCGTGAGAGTCTTCAAAGGGTGCGCTGGGGTCGCCCAACACGCCAGGTAGAAGACGAGTGACGGCATCCACGACGACCATAGCCGCCAGTTCTCCCCCGGACAGGACATAGTCGCCGACAGAGATCTCGTCGGTGCACAGATATTGCCGCACCCGCTCGTCTACGCCCTCGTAGCGACCGCAGATCAGCACCAGCCGTGCGCGGCGGGACAACTCTCGAGCCGTACGATGGGTCAAGAGCCGTCCCTGCGGACTGAGAAGAACCACCGGTACCGGCGGTTCTCCGCCCCCTGCCCACCGTGAAGGAGCCTCGTCGTCTAGGATCGCCTCCACGGCGTTAAAGATCGGCTCTGGTTTCATCACCATACCCCCACCACCCCCGTAAGGCGTATCGTCCGTCACGTGATGCCTGCCTGGCGCGTAGTCGCGAATATTGTGCAGCGCAATAGAGATCCGCCCGGCCTCCACCGCTCGCCGGACAATGCTCTCGTCGAACGGCCCCTGGAACATGGCAGGGAACAGTGTCAGGATGTCGAAATGCATGGCCCTCTCCGTTCCTATGACAAATAACCCAACGCCCAAAAGTTCACCTGTGCCATCCCATTGTAGCACAGCCTCGGCTCGTCGGCAAGGGAGGTAAGCAGGGGCAGAGATTCAGGAAAAGATCCGTGGGGCCCTGGCATACGGCGGCGTATCACAGGACTGCTGGACGTTCAGCCAACGCTGGCGGTCGAGGACGGCGAGAAGGTTATCACCATGCACTCTTGGTTGGGCAGCTGTTCCTGCCTTGCGAACAATGCCACACGTGGTATAATAAGACCGAGGAGTGGCACGTCATGGCCATCGAAAAAGTAGACATTGCTCAAGCAGCAACCAGGCTCTCGGAACCGTTCCACATGGCCCATCTGGGCTACGTGGACGATTTCTCCGTGTCGGTGTTCATCTGTCAGGGCAAGATCGAATGGCACCGGCATATTGACGAGGACGAGTTGTTCCTGGTGCACAGCGGGATCATCACCCTGGAGAGCGCGTGGGGCAACACCCGGCTGCGTCCCGACGAAATGGCCGTGGTACCCAAAGGCGTAGCCCATCGCTCGTCGTCGGTTCTTCGCTCCACCGTGCTGCTCTTTCAGCCGAGTGTCATGTCCCACCGCAAGAATGGCGACCGGCGGACGACAGCGCCGCCAGAGGGCAAGTCACTCCACAAAGTCAGTGTCGCCAAGGCGGCGCAGAAACTGACGGAGCCCTTCCAACCGGTGGACCTGCTGACCGTGGAGGACTGTGTCATGCGATTGGCGCTCATTCAAGGCCCCTTCCCCTGGCACCTCCACAGGTCACACGACGAACTGTTCCTCGTCTTTGAGGGCAGAATGACATTGGGCACTGAACAGGGAAACGTGCCCTTGACAGCAGGCGAGATGGCCATCGTGCCCCAGGGAATGCTTCATCGCCCGGCCGCGTTGGCGCGGACGATAGTCTTTCTGTTTGAAAAGAAGGCGCTGATCAGCACAGGAGACTGAGGGGGGACGATGCAACTGGACGAGGCGATCCAGGGACGGCGCAGTGTCCGTCACTTTCTTGCGGAACCGGTGCCACGAGCCGACATCGAAATCATGCTCGAGGCTGCCTGCTGGGCGCCCAGCAGCACCAACTTTCAACCGTGGCGATTCATGGTCATCCTGCAGCGCGATCTGATCGAGCAGATGGCACGCCTAGTCTACGATCGTTTCGACGAGGCGCTGCAAGAGGTACGCCGGCGCCGCCAGGAACGAGAGGCTCGTGCGGCTGGCGCGCTGTTGCGTTTTCTACGAGGCTACGGCAGCTTTTTCGACAACGCACCGGCAGTGATCGTCGCTTGCGGCGTGCCCTATGCAGTACCCAAATTCGGTCCACTTGGGGACGCGGCCATTGCCAAGATCGCCGAGGCGGGTGGCGATCAGGTGGCCCACACCTTTTTCAGCACGGTGGACAAGAGCGTGGCCATGGCCACACAAAACCTGCTCCTCAAAGCCCACGAGATGGGTTACGGCGCGGTGGCCATTGACACACCCCTGGCCGTGGGAGGCCAGATCAAGACGCTACTTGGCATGCTGGACAAAGATCCGACGCGCGTCATCATACTGATCGCCCTGGGACGCCCGGCGGAAGTGCCTTTGCCGCCGCCGCGCCGTCCAGTGGCAGACATAGCTCGCTTCTACGAGTAGGACACAGGAAAAGTACTTGACATGAACATCTCACTCAACGTCCGCGGACGGATCAACCGAGTCGTCGCCTCCCTGATCGGTGCAGCCTTTTTCTTGACCTGTGGCGCGCTGCTGGCTTTTGTCTTGTTCCCGCGTCAGGCTCTCCAGGCACGCCACGTTGAGCGTCTGCCAGACATGGCAGCCGAGGATGTAGCCTTTGCTTCCCCGGGCGACGACATCCTGTTGACCGGACGGCTGGAAGACAATCCCATCCTCGTCGAGGGTGGCTTTGTAGCCTTCATTCGGGACGGGTGGGAGCTCACAGCGCCCACCCCAGGCAGCCAGAACGACGATTACACTGGCCAGTGGAAGACGCTGGAGAGGGTCGTACCTGATCTGGTGCTGAACGCCGACGGGGGGAGAGCAGACATTCTCCGTGCCAGCAACGTCACCATGAGCGGCTCACTGCACGAGCGACTGATACGCGCCTATTCTTTCAGGAAAGCCATTTACAAAGGCGAGAAGCTGGGAGAAGGATCGGAAAGGGTGCGCGGCTTCTACAACGGTGACCTGGCCACCGTGCTGGGGACCAAGGCCTCCACAGGCGGCGTCATCCCTGACGAACTGTTTGCCGGCGACCGCGTCGCCTTTGTCCAGCACAAGAAAAGCGCCGCCAGGGGGCTGTTCATCTTTGGACTGTGCCTGATGGGCATCGCGCCCATCGTCCTGGTCGGCGGCATCCTCTCTGGAGTACTCGGACAGCGGCGACGATGATCTATCGGATCCGAGCCATCAGGGCTTGGGTTCTTTATCCCCCCACGAGCAGCGTTGACCACCACACCATTTGCTCGGCTATTGAGAATGAGGAAAAGTATGAATACTTTCTGCAAAGTTGCCGTCATCCAACACGCCCCTGTATTCTTGAACGTTGAAGAGAGCTTGAAAAAAGCCTGCGCCCTTGTCGAACAGGCGGCCGGTCAAGGAGCAAACGTGATCGCCTTTCCAGAAACCTGGTTGCCCGGTTATCCTGTCTGGCTGGATTTCTCACCCAAGGCGGCACTGTGGGACTATGCCCCGGCCAAGGCGCTATACCGGCTGCTGGTCGAGAATGCGGTCACCGTACCCGGCAAACACCTGGAGGTATTGCTCGCCATCGCCCGCCGAACCGGCACGACCATCATCATGGGCGTCCACGAGCACCTTGGGGGCACGCTGTACAACACCATGATCTATATCCACAGAGACGGCAAGACCTTCCAGTTGCACCGCAAGCTCCTCCCCACCTACACCGAGCGGATGATGTGGGGGCGAGGAGACGGCAGTACGCTGAATGTGTTGGGCACCGAATATGGGAATCTGGGAGGCTTGGTCTGCTGGGAACATTGGATGCCGTTGGCCAGAGCCGCCATGCACGCCCGATACGAGACCATCCACGTGGCGCAATGGCCAGCGGTCAAAGAACTGCATCAACTTGCCAGCAGGCATTACGCTTTTGAAGGCCAGTGCTTTGTCATCGCCGCAGGCTGCGTTCTGAGCCGGGGAGAAATTATCAGTGGATTCAATTCCCTGGGCCAGCCGGATAACAAGGCGATCGAACTCTTGGAAGCCATTCCCGGGGAAGAAAAGGATTTGATTCTACAGGGCGGAAGTGCGGTTATCGCCCCCAATTCTGAATACCTCACAGGTCCGGTTCTCGACGAGACGTGTATCATCTACGCCGATATACAACCGGGACACATCGCCGAGGGCCACCTCTTCCTCGATACCCAGGGCCATTACTCGCGTCCCGACGTCTTTCACCTGGAGGTGAACGATCGGCCCCAGTCGAATGTGACCTTTCAATCCTCACAGTAGGCGGGTCCTCACCTTATCGCCGTTTCACACCTTTCAACAGACTCTTCGATACCGCGTTTCGATATAATACACAATGTATTCTTGCGCATTGGGCAAGCTTTACAACGGCACTATTCTATGTTATAATCGCTACAAGAATGCACATCTTCTATAGAAACGTCGAAAGCAACTTGGTGCGACTTGAGACCTGGACGATTGGCCGGTTATGCAACATGCGTCTCGGGGGGAATCTCGTGACTGGGCGTTCAGTTCCCCAACTACCGCTCCGCAGCAGCCTGGAATGCTGATTTCCCCGCCCTGTGATACACAGTTGGGGCCAAGCAGCAACCTCTGCGACTTGTGTGCGGTACACCGATCGGGTCAATCCAAGAGAGCCCGGGTCGTCTGAATACGCGCCTGGCCCGGCGACACGGCTTCTTACCTCGCAGGATCGTCCGCTCCCGCTGGTTGTCCAGGGGCGCTTGGCAGGTCAGGACACCAGGGCCACACTACTCTCGTCACCTGGCAAAGCCGAGGTCATCGTTGGGTGGCGAGATCGTCCTATTCACGTCAGCCGTCGGCGACATCCGTAGATTATGGCATGGCGCGTCTAAAAGCACGTCAGTTGTGAGGAGAAGACAAGATGGCCCTGGCCATCGGTCAAACACTGCAGGATCGCTATCGCATCGACAAAGAGTTGGCTCAAGGTGGCATGGCAGCCGTGTATTCAGCGTGGGATACTCACCTTGACCTTCCTGTCGCCGTCAAAGCAATGATCCCCCAGCCGAGGCTCGGCCCGAAAGCACTCGCCCAACTGCGCCGCCAGTTCAAGAGGGAAGCGCACATCCTGGCCCGCATCAATCATCCCAACCTGGTGCGGGTGACGGACTCTTTTTCACAGGATGACTCTGAATACTTGGTGATGAACTTTGTCGAAGGAGAAAGCCTGGGGGATCGAGTTGACCGGATGGGGGCGTTACCGGAGGCGCAAGTTCTGATCTGGGCTGATCAACTCTTGAGCGCGCTGGCCTACTGTCACAGCCAGGGAGTTATCCATCGCGACGTCAAGTCCCACAACGTCATTATCCGCCCCGACGGGCAGGCTGTGCTCGTAGACTTTGGGCTAGTCAAATTGTGGGACCCGAACGACCCGTCCACCAAGACAGTGATGCGAGGGTTGGGAACACCCGCGTTCGCCCCACCGGAGCAGTTCGAGGCTGACGCAGAGCACACCGATGAGCGTAGCGACGTCTATAGTCTGGGAGCCACACTGTACCATGCGCTTAGCGGTACGTTACCGCCGACCGTGGCGTTGCGCACGGCGACGCCAGAGACGTTTGTGTCGTTGCGAAGCATCGTGCCGGACGTGAGCCCGCAGACCGAGACAGTCGTGATGAAAGCAATGGAACCGGCTCGTTCGAAGCGGTGGCAGAGCACTGACGAGATGGCCGAGGCACTGAAGACGGCTGAACGATCGATCGTGGGTCGGCACCGCGGTTCATCTTCCACTGTCGCACTCCGGCGGGGAGGCACAGGCACGCTACCCGGAGGACAGGCGGCTGCCAAAGGCCAGCGAAAGCGCGTACCCCTGTGGGTGGGCGCACTGAGCATAGTGGCTCTACTGCTCGCAGCAGGTGGGTTGGCGATAGGGCTAGAGGGGATAAGGAATCGCTCCACGCCAATGCCATCGCCCGAAAGTACAACAGCGGTCTTTAATCCTGCGACCTTGACTGAAAGAGCCGAAACAGGCACCGGTACGCCAGTTGCCACAGCAACACTCGAGCCCACAGATACGCCTTCACCGATGCCGACGCCCACAGTCACATCCACACCCAGCCTGGCCCCCACCTCCAGCCCAGCACCACAGGCCACGCTCAGTCCGACGCGCCCTCCCACTCTTACACCGGGACGGAGCATTCCGGGGCGGCAGCAACGCACAGGGACGCCGACTCCGATGCTTACTCCCACGCTTACCCGTACGCCTACCCCCACAGAAGGGGCTGTCCGTGCGACGGCCACACCGGTGGCCACGCCCACGCCCACCGTCAAGCCCACGGCCGCTCTGCCGCAGCTTTATCAGGCGCCGAAGCTGATCGAGCCAATTTCTAACCAGAGTATCGGCTTCGATCAGCGGCAGATCATCCATCTACTGTGGACACCCGTCTCCCTGACAGCAGATCAGTGGTACGAAGTCCAACTGCAGATGGAAGAAGATGAAGGGCTGACAGGCCGCCACTGGACGAAAGAGAACTGGTGGGACATGGGGCCAGATTACTACCGGCCAGGAGACTATGCCTGGCGGGTCATCGTCGTCCAGGGCAAAGAGAACGATGTGGTAGGGGCCGTCAGCCCACCCAGCGAGACGTGGTACTTACGTTGGGTCCCGGTGGCACCTACGCGCGTGCCTCAGTCCAAACCGACCAACACGCCCAGGCCGCAGCCGACGAATACGCCCAAGCCGCCGGCGACGAATACGCCCAAGCCGCCAGCGACGAATACACCACGGCCCACAGAGTCCTCGTAAACGCCGGATTCGACGTCCTCCGCTGAGCACCCGTACGGGTTAAATTGAAACATCCCCTCGAGAACAAGGCTAATGCGACTGGATTCAAGGAGTGGGCAGACAACTCTCGACCCTTGAAACCGGGAGTCGCGACGAAATGACCTACAATCAATACTCCACTCGCCGTCCAAGCGCGCGCCCGGCGACCTGTTCCACCACCACAATAACGCCCGCAAAGAGCAGGTCCACCACAGCGGCCAACCCAAGCGCATAGGCCAGGTAACCAGCCGCCGCCAGAAAAGTTGCCTTGACACGCGCCGCCACCAGCGACAGGCCGCCCACCAGCAAAAAGACGCCCGCCACGCCAGCCAGGAACAGCCCCATCATGGGCCACGCTGCCCGGTCTGACTCGCTGGGCAGCATGGCGTTGGCGATGGCAAAGATGAGATACAGCCACAGAAAAAAGTCAGGCACGCGCCAATAAGCGACCAGTTGTCCCCACAAGTCAGTCCAGGTGCCATAAAGGAGCAGGCGTCCCAGGTCACCGATGCCCAGCACAAGCTGGCCCACGGCCAGGATGACGAGGCTGCCTACGACGAGCGGCGCGACGCCGATGAGACTGGCTCGCAGCGGGTCGGACGCGCCAACGCTCACCGAGCCTAGCCGCACCTGCCCGCCCCGCTTCTTTTTGGGCCACAGGGAGAGTTTGCCCACCCGCACACGCAAAAAGATCGCGGCCAGCCAGTGACTCAACTCGTGTAGAGCAACACCCGGCAAAAGCACCAGGAAGTACAGCACCACGGCGCTGTCGCTGTCTCCGGTGAACAACAGGCCCAACCCTTGCAGGTGGCGGTTGATCCAGCGCTGCATCAGATAGAGCGGTGGCAGGGTGAGAATGAGGAACATCAGGGGGAGCCAGTCATTGAGCATAGCCGTCAGTCCATGATCTACCAGACCTCCGGGGTCTGATGGCCTGCCTTATCGTTTCACCTCGGCGGCGAGGCGCACAATTTCCACAAAGTCACTCGTCTTGAGACTCGCCCCGCCCACCAGCGCGCCGTCAATGTCGGGCAGGGTCATGAACTCGACGATGTTGGATGGCTTGACACTGCCACCGTACTGTATCCGCACCGCCCGTGTCACCTCGTGGCCATACATCTCGGCCAACGCGCCGCGTATGGTGCCCGCAATGACGACGTTGGCGTCGTCGGCGGTGGCCGGCACGCCCGTGCCGATGGCCCAGATCGGCTCGTAGGCGATGACCAGCCGGCGCACCTGCTCGGCGGGAAGGCCCATGAGCGCAGCCTGTACCTGATCAGCCACCCATTCCTCGGTCTGACCGGCTTCCCGCTGTTCCAACGACTCGCCCACACAGACAATGGGGGTGAGTCCATGGGCAAAGGCAGCGACGATCTTGCGATTCACGCCGTCGTCGGTCTCGCCAAAGCACTGTCGTCGCTCCGAATGGCCCACGATGACATAGTGGCACAGCCCGGCCAGCATGACCGGCGACACCTCACCGGTGAACGCGCCCTTTTCCTCCCAGTACATGTTTTGCGCGCCCAGGCAGATCTCTGCGTCGCCAAGCGCCTCCTTGACGGCGCTCAAGGCAGTGAACGGCGGGCAGACGACCTTCTCCACACCGGGGATGGCCGCCAGCCGAGGGGTCATCTCTTTGACCAGCGCAGCTGCCTCGGCGATCGTTTTGTTCATTTTCCAATTACCGGCGATGATAGGGGTTCGCATAGCTTCCTCCAGATGTCAGAGCAGTATTTGCATCGCTACTGTCGTTGCCGATACAACGTTCGGTCCACAACACTCACCATCTTTTCCACGTCGAGTGTATTGCCTAAAAACCGATCGATCCTCTCGGCCTGTGCGGCTGGACCTTCCAGGATCTCATTGTAGCTCACGTACATGACCTCAATATTCGGTTGCTGATCTATCCACGCTTCGACCTGTTTGAGATGCCCTCGGTACAACATCATCAACCTTTCGTCGCTAACCGTATCGGTAGGCTCCTCCCTTCTCACGAGCATTTGTCTTTGAGAGGCTAGAAGCTCCTCCATCTTGCGGCGCATAAAGATCACCTTGTAGTGGTAGCCTCGAGGCAGGTGCTTCAACAGCGCCGATACCATCTTGACCGTCTTGCCCTGGGCATCCTCCAACCAAGCCGAGTCGTGCTCAATTTGTTTTACCTTCTCGAACTCATAGTAGCCTTTGGGGTTGTCCTCATCGGCTGTCCGGATGTTATCTGTCAGAATTGGTAATCCACCAGCTTCAAGCATCTTCATCATCATCGAAGTGCCAGAGCGAGGCAATCCTGAGACAATCGTCACTATCTCTCGATCCATCATCTCTAATCTCCTAATCCCGGCCAATAGCCGACGGTTTTCTGACATCCAGTGAACGGCTGACACCCTCATTATAAGTCAGCGAGGAAAATCCGTCAAACCCGTTGGACTGACAAGTCGGACGAGGGAAAAGAGAGGGCATCGAATCTT
>Ga0180437_10010434_pt1 | contig 11335 bp, 8 predicted proteins | sample SS_ome_4_FD_132410 | JGI IMG/M metagenome (GOLD analysis project Ga0180437, IMG submission 132410) | Hypersaline lake sediment archaeal communities from the Salton Sea, California, USA - SS_3_D_1 metaG | ecosystem: Environmental > Aquatic > Non-marine Saline and Alkaline > Hypersaline > Sediment... | reverse complement strand
TCAGAAGTGCATCGACCTCATCAAGGGCGAGATGGCCGGTGAGAAGGACGAGCAGGAGATTCGGGACATGTCGGGGGCCCTCAACATGCTCATCCCCTACAAGCCAGAGCTCGCCGAGCAGATACCTATGCCGGTGGTGGAGGTGAAGCCCCGCAAGGGCTGGGGACGCGGTCGGAAGGGGAAGAAGTGACGGGAACGGTGGTCGCGGACAACACCACGGAGGACTTCGGTCTCGCGGGTCTCCGCGTCGGCGATAAAGTGGAGTTCTACCGCCGGACATGGGTGCCGTGGTGGTGGCCGCTGCCCTGGCCGCACAAGTACCGCAAGGTGGAGACAGCTACGGCATGGGCGGTCGGGCGTACTGGCCCCGACGGTTTCGAGCTGAAGGCATAGCCGCACCCTGACAATCGCAGAATAGGCCCGGCCCTCCGGCTGATCCCCGGAGAGCTGAGAGAGCGACAAGCCCTAGTTCCTACCGGTAGGGGGAGCTGGGGCTTTCTCTTTGGCTGGGCCTGCACTTCATAGACGACCGAATAGATGCCGGGATCGCCGCCGGAAACAGGCGACGGGCGCAGGGGACTGCACCCCCTGACTATCCGCCCGGGGGAGGGATAACCCCCGACTACCGCGTGGCGGCGGGATACAAATCGCTGAAAGGACTGACGATGGACTGGCTGGTGATGACGGACTGGACGCATCTGATGTTGGCGGCGCCGTTGGTGGGCCTCGCACTGGCGACGGCCACCACGGACGCCAAGCCCCCCGACGCGTCTGCGGACGCGGCCGACAAGGGCGACGACGCCAAGACGGGCGACGACAAGGCCGACGACGGGAAAGCGCCGGACGCCGGTGACTCTCCGCCGCCGCGCTCCGAGGAGGAGCGACTGGAGATCGAGCAGCTGCGCCGTCAGTTGGAGCAGCGCAAGGGCAATGAGGCTCGGCTCCGAGACCGCCTCCAGAAGGAGCGCCAGAAGACCGCTGGCGACAGCGGCGATCAGCCCCAGGGAGTGGCGCTGGGGGCCAAGGACCTTGCCGAGCTCGTCTCCACGACCGTCGCTCAGACCCTCAGCTCGATGGGGGTTGCGAAGGCGAAGAGCGAGGAGCCGATTCCCGGCCTGGAGCGCGGGAACGATGGCTCCTACACCTACTTCGGCGAGGAGATCAGCCCGACCCAGGTCCGACTCATCACCGAGTCCGTCCGCACTGCGCTGAAGCAGAGCGCGGACGAGACCACGCCAGCCATCCAGGCCATGCAGAAGCGCCTGGATCAGATGGACCGGCAAGCCAAGGAGCGAGACGCGAAGGAGGCCCGGGAGCGCGACGAAGCCGAGGCGGAGGCGATGGAGGAGAAACTGCTCGGGCACGTGAGGTCATACGGCCTCGCGCTGTGCAAGCGACACTTCTCCCACCTGCCAGAGGCCCAGCAGAAGCGCGCCGAGCGGTACTTCGACCGCGAGCTCGACATCCTCGTGAGCCGGCTGACAGATCCGGGCAGGGAGAATCCGGTGGACGTGCTCGACTTCAGCGATGAGGTCGTGGCCGGCCTCTCCCGCCGCATTCTCAAGTCGCTCGAACCCGACTTCGCGCCGGCCGAGAAGGCCGCGCAGGCGGCCGCGAACGACGACGCTCGCAAAAAGGAGCCTTTGACGCGGGGCGGGGCCAGCCCCGACAAGACCGCGACAGAGGACGACTTCGACAACATGACACCCGAGCAGCAGGAGGCCTACATCACCAAGGTCGCCGAGGAGATCGCCGCGACGACGGGCGCGTCCGTCAAGAACCGTCCGAAGTCCGACGCTCCGACCTACTAGGTGGTGGGGTTCCTCTGCTGAGAGGAGAGACGCAAAGTGGCATTTGGATCGTTTGCCGATAGTGCGCTGCTGCACCGTCGGCTGTGGGACATTCAGGTACGCAACAAGTACCGCGCCAGCTTCTACAATCTGGTGAGCACGAACGTCGCTGCGCGCGGGCTGCGCGTGGTCCGAGAAGGCAACACGGACTACGGACTGCTCGATCAGATCGCTTCCCAGCCCATCATGGTGACGGGCCGCGTCCGGCAGGGCAACGTCGTGAACCCGGCCGACGGCGCTGTGGCGCAGGGCAAGGTCTACACCTATCAGACGGCGGGAGCCGTGGGGTGGGACCTGGAGATGCTGGAGAACGCGGGAAGCGACCGCGAGCTCCTCAACGTCATCATGGGGAGCCCGACAACCGGCGGCTGGAACCGTTTCCTGAACGGCTACCATGCCGTGCTGAACGCCATCTACTTCGGTGACGGAACCGGCAGGCTGGGGCGTGCGTCCGCGGGCGTGGACAACACCACCTACTACACCGTCACCCTCGACAACTCCCAGCAGGACTTCGGCTGGCACGCCGGGGCGCTGATGGAGAACGGGATGCTCGTCAACATCGTGACCGTGGCGGACATCACCGGCTCCTCGGCCTGGACCAAGAAGGTGACGCTGGGCGAGGTGTACGACCTCAACAAGTACGCCTCGGCCACCACCGCGACGTTCAAGGTCCGCGCCGTTTCGGGCGTGACATCGCCGGAGACCTCGGCCCTGACCGCGGTGCCGGCCGACGGGGACTTCGTCTTCCTGGCGGGAGCGTACACTCTGACCGCCGCGCTCAAGTTCTCGGCCTGGAACCTCCCGGTGGGGATGCACGGGATCGTGGCGGCCGGCGACGGCACCTCGACCGGCTACGGATACGAGTTCGACGCCGGCACGAACTACGCCAACGGCTCCTACTACGGGATCACCTGGCAGAACCTGAACCGCCAGACTTACCCGCTGTTCAGCGCGCTGGTGCGCCGGCCGACGGACTGGTACGGCGCCTCGGACAACAGCGCGCTGGTCGCGGGCGACCTGGAGGTGCTGTACGGCACCCTGGACCGGCTCTTCATGTCCGGCTCGACGCCTGACCCGGACGCGCTGCTGCTGTTGTGCAGCCCTCGCGGTCGCCGGTGGATCGGCGAGAAGGCGGGGGGCGCGCAGAACATCTTCGAGCAGGTGAAGGGCGGGCACGTGCTGGCCGGCCGCGTGGCCGATGGCATCCGCGTACCCGCCGGCAACCGGGACATCATCGTTCCGGTGAAGACCGACCTGGCGATTCCCGACGGCCGCTTCATCTTCGCGGACATGCGGCAGATCGGGCGCTGGGTGAAGGCGGAACTCGGGCCGATCGCACCGGACGGCACGGCCAGCCCGCAGTTCGGCACGCCGGGCAGCCGTGCGCTGACCTTCGAGCGTTGGGGGCGGGTTCGCGACAACCTGTTTGCGGCCCGTTGCGATACCAGCGGCGTCGTTGACGGAGTGAACCTGGCGGCCTAGCGCCGCTTCGAGGCAGAGAAACAGCCCCGCCGGGGGCCTGCGACGGCTCCCGGCGGGTAGCGAAGGAGAGAACGACGATGAAGCGCATTCTGCTAGCCTGCCTGGTGCTGATGCTCTGCGCGAGCGCGGCGCAGGCGGGTGTGACCTACGACACGGTGCGGGCGACGGAGAACCTGTACGTCGGTAGCGTCTACGGCACGGACAAACTCGCCCTGGACAACTCGGAGAGTACGATGACGCTGACGTTGGCTCCCGGCAGTACGACCAGGTATCCGATCAACTTCACTGTTGCCCCGACGCGGGCGACCGGGGCCTCGGGACTGTACCTGAACGTCACCCAGACTACCAGCGGCCTCAGTTCGGGTTCAATGCAGGCGCTAGACGTGACAGCGAACGCCGGGAGCAATGCGAACACCGGGGCCATCCGGGGCGCGCAGATCAAGGCGCGGCAGCCGGACGCTGGTTGCACCGACCTCGTAGCGATCTACGCCTCGGTGGACCAGAAGGACCAGACCTGCACGAACCAGCGGGGCCTTGAGGTGAGCATTGACGGTGACGCTGGCGGTGCGGCGACTACTACGCAGGGCGTGGTGGTCTATAACAACTCCAGCGGCAACCAGGGCACGGACATCGCCTACGATATCAACGGCGGTACTGCGTCCGGCCACGACAAGTTCACCTACGACATCCGATTCCAGCAGGGAGCGACCGTTGATGAAGGCACGGATGGAAAGCTCGCATGGGGCAGTTGCTATCTGGACGTTTCGAGAACGCTGACCTCACAGACGACTGAGGGCAACAGCCTCACGCTCGACCTGACGACGGATTCCACCTTCCTGACCGGCACGAACATCACTTACTCGTCTGCGCGCGGTTCCGCGCCGTTGAAGATCACCGGCACGTACAGCGGTGTGGATGGTGGATACACAGGCGTTCTCGTTCAGACCACGAACACCGGCGAGCACACAGCAGACGGCGCGGGGATCATTGGTACAAAGTGCATTGTGACCAACACCGCCGCGCTCGCTGACGGCAACATCTATGGCGGCCAGTTCTGGGCGAAGCACAACCATGCTACGAACGTAATGACAGCCCAAGCTTCTTTGATCGGGCTGGAGGGCATTGCCTACAATGCCGGCAACGGTCCTGCGCGGACAGTGATCGGCGTCAACGCAGGCTATCACAACGAAGGCGATGTGGCTAAGGGTGATGGTTCCGTGTTTCGGGGCATCCAAGTCATCTGTGACGACGCCTCAGGCGCTACGCAGGCTGACGAGACGACCGGCATTTGCCTCTGGAACATGGCTGGCACGCAGACCGGGGCTATCCGCATCGTAGAATCCGATGGCGGGTTCGGCTCCTTACTCGACTTCTCTGCTGCCGGCACGTGTATCGTGGCAGATACCGATGCGGTTCCGGCCAACTCGACCCATAAGATTCTGATTCGAGTGGGCGATACGACGTACTACATTCCCGTCCACTCGACTTGGTAGGGAGGCAACATGGACTTACGCATGAACGGACTCACCCTTCTCGCGGTCGTTCTCGTGGTAGCGCTGGTATTGGGATTCGCCTGGGCGATGACGCAGTTCCTCATACCGGCGACCGTCGCGCAGATCGCTGCGAACCAGGGATTGGTCCAGCAGGTCAACCAGGCCTTCGCTGAAGAGAACAAGGCAGATGAGGCGCAGCGAGCCGAACTGGAGACCTGGAAGGCGCGGATCGAGGCAAAGATCGAGACGCTGGAGAAACGCTAACGAGCCATTGACGGGAGGGGGCATTCTGGCCCCCTCCTACAAGGAGGGAGCAGCGAATGGGACCTGAAACGGGATACGTCTACCTCCTCGCCGTCACTGACCTGGCGGTGATTGCCGACATATGCCTGCGCCACCCATTCTGCACCGGCTTCGAGACCAGCAAGGACGGCAAGCTGGGCTGGCTGAGGGTCGGAGCGGACATTGGCAAGGCGCCTGTCCCCAAGGGCACGGCCGTGCGCGTGCCGTCGGTCCTGGGCGGCCGCATCGCCAGGGGCCCGGACTGGGAAACCATAGGCGCGGAGCAGTTCTACAGCCTCGGCCCTGAGCCGCTGGACGGCTACGCGCTGGCGGATGAGGTGTTGCGCCTGGAGGCCGAACTTGCGGCGGCGAAGGCTGCGCTCGCCAAGGCGACTGCGAAGGCTGTGGTCGTTACGAGCGGGAGCGGCACCGGCGGTGCGCCGGACGAGTCTTCTCCCGCCTACTCCTGCCCTCACTGCGAGAAGGTCTGCGGAAGCGAGATCGGTCTGCAGTCTCACGTGCGGGCCAAGCACCCGGAGGCGTAGGGAGCGACCATGCCAGACAGCGACGGTAACCTGACCTGGGAAGACGACGTGCGCCCGTTCATCATGGGAAAACTGCCCCATGATGTGAGCGAGGGCGCGATCAACAACGCGGTCCTCGTGGGGGATCTGAACGTCGCCATCGGGATCGTCAACGAGCGCACCGGCGGCTTCGAGAGCTCCTGGCGAAACGACCAGGACAACGACTATGGGACCCGCCTGACGCTGTCTGGTGCGGTCTGCACCTTCCCACGAGACGTGCAGGAGGCGCAGACCGTTCACTGGGCCGGGACGGAGCTGCACTTCAGGACCGAGGCGCAGCTCAATCAGATCGACCCTGACTGGCGGAGCGCGACCGGCGTCCCGAGCTTCTACACGACCTGGGCGCGCGGCATCAAGCTGGACTGCAGCCCCGGCAACGACACCGGAGGCCCCCTGGAAATATGGGGGATGGGCAACATTCCGCGGCTCACCTTCACGGCGAACGCGCCCAACCCCTTCGCCTATCTGCCCGGCAACCACCAGCTCAGTCCGGCGTTCTACGTGATCGGGAATGCTCCCCTCTACGGCCGGGCAAAGGACGAGGTCGTGGCGATCCAGGCGGATTGCCGGCGGCAGTGGGAGGAGTTCGTGGCGTCGCTGGAATGGGGCGTGGTCGAACGCAAGTACCCGCCGATGAGGAGCTAGGAGAAGCGATATGAGACGCGAAGAGATCGGACGTGGCGGGCAGGTGCTGGGGCGGGGCGTGGCCTCGTGGGAGCTGAACCAGAACGCATCCAAGGCCGTCGACTTCAGTCTCCTGCCATCGGTCGGGCCGGGAGAGCCCGTGATCCTCTCGGTGAGGAACGGGTCGCCGACCGTGGACCTGACCGCGCACTACGGCAACCTCGTGCAGTGTTGCGCGCTGGCGGACATGCCGGAAGGCGTCACCTGCACGATGAACGATTCCGCCAACACCGTGACGAAGGCCGGGCACGGCCTGCAGGTGGGCGACGCGATCAGGTATGCGACGACCGTCGGCGGGGTGACTGTCGGCGTGGATTACTACATCGTCGAGACCCCGGACGCCAACACCTTCCAGTTCTCGGAGACGCGGGGCGGGGCGGCCTTCGAGATCACGGCCGACGGCTCCAACAGCTACAGCATAGCGGCGGAGCACTTCATCCAGGGCACGCTGACGGTGGAGAAGTTCGCGGCGGCCAGTTCGACCACGCCGGTAGCCGGGATGGAGGAGGTGGTGCTGTACGGCGCGGCGGCACCCTTCCGGGTGTTGCTGACGAAGAGCGCGGCGGCGGCGGCGGCGTTCACGGCTTACGTGGAGATTCGCCGGGCATAGGGGGCATGTATGCTGTATCGGCCCGTTGATTGGAGCGTCGCGCCCGACAGCGGCGCGGCGACGGCATCGGAGCGCACCAACCTCTACCCCGGAAGTCTGTGGCGTCGGGGGAAGTTGGCGGCGCTCCTGCACGACCTGACTCCGAAGGCGGCGTGTCGGCAGGACAGCGGCGCGGACAACATCTACTGGCTACATGACCGAAGCCGGGGGATGCTCGGGGGGTGGAATGGGACCTCCGACGCGGTCTCGGCGGTCAGGCTCCTTCCGACGAACCCGGGGGCGGTGACGGCGACTGCATCCTCCGAGGAAGCGACTGTAACCGCGCAGGTGCAAGTGGGGACCTACACCGGCAACGGTGTGGACGGCCACCAGATCACCGGCCTGGGATTCCAACCCGCTTTCCTGCTCGTGAAGGCAGGGAGCGGCACCCTGCAAGCGGTCATGGCCCACCAGGACTTTCCTGCTGGCGAGTCTCGGGATTTCAACTTCCCCGCCGACCAGGAAACAGACTGCATCAAGAGCCTGGACGCGGACGGGTTTACGGTCGGCGACGACGTGAAGGTCAATCAGGACGGCGTCACTTATCACTGGATCGCCTTCTACGATGATGGTTCCGACGTAATGCGTTTTGGGACCTACACCGGCAACGGCGTGGACAGTCGCGATATCGACATCGGAGCGCCGGCATTTCAGCCGGACTTCGTGCTGGTGACGCGGTTCACGGGGACGACGGGTGGCTGCTGTTTCCGCACCAGTGACATTGCTGGCGACAAGACTGCCAGCTCGATCGACAACAACGATTACGCCAATGGGATTCAGGCGCTGAAGAGTACCGGCTTTCAGGTTGGCACTGGTAGCGACGTGAACGGCAACGGCGTCGAGTATGCGTACGTCGCGGCGAAGAAGAGCATCCTGGCGGCGGGCGGGACATACACCGGAGACGGCTCCGACGATCGAGCGATAACGGGCGTTGGCCTTCAACCCGACAGCGTTTGGATCAAAGGCACAACAAACAACGTGTTTCCGGTCAATCGCCCATCCACGGAGAGCGGCGACAACACCCATTACTTCACGGCGGGGGCGAAGGCTGCCAACCTCATTCAGTCGTTGGACGCGGACGGGTTCACAATCGGGTCGAGTAACACCGTGAACCAGACGGGAATCGTCTTCCGGTGGTGGGCGTGGAAGGCTGGTAGCTACCTCAGCGTTGGCGACTATCAGGTTGAGAACGTCGTAGATGAGGACTATGACACCTCGTGGGAGGCCGAAGGTTGGACGGAAGAGCAGTGGGTTCAGACGACGCTGGCCGCCGCGGCCAACGTTGATTCCGTCAAGGTCTACTTCTCGGAGCAGGCCTCCGGGACGTCCAGCGCGCAGTCCCGCGTCCGGGGCCTCCGCATTCGGCCCTCCTCCCACCAGGACACTACCCGCACGGCGGCGGCTATCTGCGGTGATCTCGTGGACGAGATGACTGCTCACAGCCTGAACCGGGCCTATATCTTCTGCTACGAGATGCCGACCGGCACGACCGGCTACTTCTGGTTCGACACGGGGACCTCCGACTACCAGGGCTTCGGCAGCGACGGCGCCGACTTCCTGGCGACGTTCATACCTTTGGCGGCGGCGGCCGGGATCGAGGTCTACGCCTGCCTGCCCTATCTCCAGAACTACGCCTATGGACTCGCGAACGACAAAGGTCTGGAGACGAACGGCGGTGTCTACAGCTACCTGTGGCTCTGCCCCAGCAAGGCGGGGGTGCTGACCTGGTATGACGCCATCATCGCCACGCTGCTGACCTACAGCGTGGACGGGGTGGACTTCGCCGAGCCGCAGTGGGGCTTCGCCTACGGGAATGCGGTCTGCTGGTGCAGCGAGTGCCAGGCCGCCTTCGCGGCCGCGCACGCGGGCGAGAAGTTCGGGAAAGAGAGCCCCGAGGGCGTTTACACTACGGACAGTCCCACCATCACCACCTGGGAGCAGTGGCGCGCTGATGTGTTGACGGCGGCTATCTCCGCCGACATCGCTGACGTGCAGGCCGCGGGGAAGGCCTGCTCCGTGGTCAGTTTCTTCGGGATCAACCCGGACGGCCGACAGCTCGACCTGAACTGGAAGTTGGTGAAGGAGGGTCTTGACTGGCTCTCCGTGATCGACGCGGGCCCCGACGAAGCGATTTGGCAGATGACCTGGCAGGAGAAGGCGGCTGGCAGCAAAGACTACGTGACGTTCTCCCCGGAGTGGGTCGAATACGGTGTGCGGTGGGCGCTCGCGAACCACAACGGCCGGGCCGCCACCCCCATCGTCCACATCGGCGGTTACCCGACCGTCGCCGCGTCGGGCACCGATTTCAGCTACGGGTACGACCACACACTGACGGCGGCGGAGCACCTGCGGGCGCTGAAGGCGGCGGCCCGCGGTGGGGCCATCCACTTCGAGGGCTATGCCTGGCACACGTTCGAGGGCTACAGCCTGTGGGGCGCGCTGGACAGCTTTTGGACATCGGACGAATACAACTCCGTTCTTGGCGAGGTGCAGTGGAACGACGGCGGCACCTGGCGGCCGGTGGGCCGGCAGGCCTGGTTCAACACCAGGAGCGGCTTCACGGACTGGACCGCCCACTTCGCCAGGAAGACGGAGGACGAGTTCCGGGTCTACTTTTACCCGGCACCGTCTGGCGACCGCGAGTTGGCAATCTCCGAGATTGAGCTTCGCGCGCACAGCATTCAGTCCTCAGACCTCAGCAATCTGTGGGGTGGGATCGACTTCGACAATGCGGAAGGCGGCACGGCAGATCTGTGGGCGGCGCGGTACACTGTCACGCAAGCCTACATGCACCGCATAGACGAAAGCACCGGCCTGGACGCGGGCGGTGGACCATGGGCATTCGACAACTACGACGTGCAGGCCGTGAATGACCTCTGCGTTCTGCCGACAGGGGCAGAGCCTCGCCTCCTCCTCCTGAGTCAGGGTGACCTGGGGGCGCGCGCACGCCTCCAACGCTACAGCACGGCCGCCCCCGGCACCCTGGCAAGCACCGCCTACCCGAACCTCGGGCACCACAAGATCGGCTACGGCGGCCTCGCCTATCAGCCGTCGAGCGTGGACGGAACGGCCTACCTCGTCTTCGCCGTGAACGTCACCGGGATCGGGCAGCGATTCTACTGGGCCGACCCAGACACGCTGGTGGAGTCCGGAGGGCGCGCCGACTCCGAACTGGGCTGGCTGTGGGGAGCGACCCTCTGTTGGGCTGGCACGCTGGAGAATGACTTCCTGTTCGGAGAGTACGGCGGCAACGGCGTCTTCTTCGTCCGGCGCGTTGGGCAACTGGGGGAGGGCAGCGCGGAGAGCGAAGCGGCAAACCTCGTGATCTGGCAGCAGAGTTCTCTGACGCTGTATCTGCACCCGGAGAAGGCGCTCACCATTTCCACGACCTCGCGTAGGACGCTGATCGCGGTTCGCGCCTACGTTTGGGAGGATGACGCAAGCGGATATGGCCTGCCAACCGTGGCGGCCACGGCAGTCGCGGCCGACGGCGCGGAGACCTCTCTCGGCAACCTGTCCCTGGAGGAGTCCTGGGGCAACGTACGGATGCTCAGCCTTCCCCTGGATCGGGTGTTGCCAGAGTGCCAGTACGTCAATCTCGTGGTGACGAGGAAGGCGGCGGCGACCTACATCGGGATACTGGAGGTGACAGCGATCATGGCTACGACCCTGGGCGACGTGATGGAGGACCTCGCGGAGGCCCTGAACGACGCCGGAATGGGCGACTATACCGAAACACAGCTCCGCAGGCTGGCGGTGGACGCCTACTGCGAAACCGTGGTGGCGGCCGACGCGAACAAGGAGGACGTGCCGGCCGCCCTGGTCGAGGACGAGACCGACTACAGCTTGGAGCCCTGCTACTTCGTCACGTCGCTGTCATTGGGGGGCCAGGAGCTGACGTTCACGCGGGATGTGGACGCGGACATGGCGGAGTGGTCGTCCAGTCGCCCCGGCGTTCCCTCGGCCTGGCGGCAGCAGACGGGGGCGACGATCCGGCTGAATCGGCCCCCGAACGCGGACGCGCTCGGCATGGTCGGCGAGATAGCGGAGGCGCCGACCGCCGGCGGCAGCGGCTACGCGGTCGGGGACATCCTCACCCTGGCGGCCGGGAACAGCGGCGCGCAGGTGCGGGTGGCGGCCGTAAGCGGCGGCGTGGTCACGGCGCTCGAGCTCCTGCAGAAGGACCGGAGCACCCGGGGGACCGGCTACAGCGTCGCCTCTGGAATAGCGACCACCGGAGGGAGCGGAAGCGGCTGCACCGTCGAGATCACGGAGCTGGCGACACTGGAGGCGACAGGGTACAGCGGGGTC
>Ga0180437_10010433_pt1 | contig 11336 bp, 12 predicted proteins | sample SS_ome_4_FD_132410 | JGI IMG/M metagenome (GOLD analysis project Ga0180437, IMG submission 132410) | Hypersaline lake sediment archaeal communities from the Salton Sea, California, USA - SS_3_D_1 metaG | ecosystem: Environmental > Aquatic > Non-marine Saline and Alkaline > Hypersaline >... | reverse complement strand
TAAGCCAAAGAAATTGTAGAAGGGAACGGTTGGAACGAGCTAAATACTCTTGATGCAAGGCCAAATGAAAGCAATGAGGAACTTGGAGGCTCGCTTTAGGTAGGCCGCTTAGTTTGATGCTCCATGGAAATTTGGGTGACTAAATTTCCAACAGAAGGGCGGGTATGAGTCTCAGGTGTCACTCTTTTTAATTCCTCTCATAATAAGTAATGATTTTAATGGACACTGGACATAAGCTTTAAATATAATAATGACTAAATTTATTTATTCAACAAATAATTGAATAAGAGCTAAAAATGATTTGTTATTATGGTGGAAAAGAAACAAGAGATCGAATCATTATTTAAACAGATGTTGGTTGACTATGAGAATGTCCCCCAAACAGATGAAATATATCAAGTAGATGTAAAAGATTTTGGAATGTTGAAAGTTCAATGGAAGATATGTGGTTTTATCGGGTATCAAATCTTTGACAAAGAAAAGATTTCTTACAAATATGGAGAGGAAATCGAGAAACCTGACATTTCTATAGTAATTAGAGATAACGATATTGCGATGGAATTCTTAAAAGGGGGATCCTTTAAGATCTCGTTTGCACCGGGGCATAAAAATTCACTAAAAGTCTATAAAATTGTGGATTGGAAAATTATTGAATCAAAATTCGGTAAAAAAAGATCAAAGATAACGAAACTTTTCCTCACAGCATATATAAACGAGGAAAAAGAATATCATCCATTTATCCTTTCTAAACTTCCAATGTTTCGCAATATTGTAAAATTATTAGTAGCAGATGAAGACTATGGAGTTTTCATACCCATCAATCAATCCCTTGGAACGTATGAAAGTCAAATCATCCCCGTTAAAGTCTTTCAGCATTTTATTGATAAAGCGAGTAATATTATCATGCTTAATGATTGTGGCTGCCGCAGAGTTAATGATTGTCAAGATTATGATAAATCACTAGGATGCATGTATATGGGAGACGACACTGTAAACATTCTTATACCTGAAGATAAGGGTCGTGTTGCAACAAAAGAAGAAGCCACAATGCGGGTAAAGCTTGCCGTCGAGAACGGATTAATCCCCTTGCTTGGAAGGGCAATGGACGAGGCTGATGCATTTGGAGTACAAGATACAGGACATTTCTTGTCCATGTGTTTTTGTTGTCCTTGTTGTTGTATTGACGGAAAAATTATAACCCACGGCTCAATTGGTCTAAATTTGTTTCATAGAATGGATGGAGTTACTATCAAAGTCGATGAAGACCAATGTATTGGTTGTGAGGAGTGTCTCAAAGTATGTGTCTTTAGGGGAATGGAAATGATCGAAGGAATTGCAAGAGTAAATCAAGAAAGGTGTTTAGGTTGCGGAAGATGCGAAAGAGTATGCCCTAATGACGCAATCACGATAGAAATTGATGATATGAGTCGCGTTGATGAATTAATCAAAATACTTGAATCTCATGTTGAAGTAAGCTGATTTTCAACTTGAATTTAAAGAATATAATTAACCAAAATATTAAAATTTTAAATAAAAAAGAGTAGGATTAGAAATAATTAATAAAAAAAAATGTGAAAAACTACGATGAATGAAACTAAGAATTTTACTGAATCTCTTGAAACAAGACATTCAAAATGGACCTTTCTTTCAAATGCTTTCGGTCTACTTTGTTCTACATCTATAGGTGCGATTCAAGGATATACACTTTTCTATTATGAAATTGTCATTGGATTAAATTCATTTCTAGTCTTTATCGCTACGACTATATTTGTGGTATATAACGCAATTAACGATCCTATTTTCGGTTTTTTAATCGATCGGAATCTGAGATTCACGAGAAAATGGGGAAGAAGATTTCCATGGATCGTCATAGGTATCGTCCCTTGGGTTTTCTCTATCTACCTTCACTTTTCAGTTCCAAACATAGATGTTGTTGCAAATCCTTGGGCTGGATTCGGGTGGTTATTATTAACTTTGGTTTTACTTGACACCTTTGGCACGCTTGTGAATATTAATTATTCAGCACTTCGTGTTGAGAAATTCCAAACGGAGTACGAACGTCGAAGATTCACAAAATATTACGCACCAATCGACATCTTGGCTATAGTCCTCGGGATGTTGTTACCTGAACTTCTTGTTGATGTGATTCCTGGTGATATAAAAGCCAGTTATAGCATGATGGGAGCGATAATAGCCATAATAGCTCTTATTTTTGGCATATTATCTTTTCATGGAAACCGTGAGGATAAAATAATGATTGATAAATATTTTTCACCCGATTACGAAAAGCGAGAGAGTTTTTTGAACGCCTTAATAGCAGCTGTAAAAACAAGAAGTTTCGTGGTATGGTTGATATTTGGAACGTGTCTTGGAATACAAATAGCCCTTGTAGTTACAAACGCGTTATATCTATCAACTTTTATTTTACGGGATACTAGCTTGTTTCTGATTATCATGGTATTAAATCTCCTAGGTACCTTGATATCCATTCCTATCTGGCTCAGGTATATCAAGAAAATCAACGATAATAAGAAAGCACTCATTATTGCAGGTCTCGCATCATGTGCCGCGTTATTACCACTGACATTCTTTATAGGACTTTTTGATGTAATGATCTGGGCTTTCGTTCTCGGACTCGCCCAAGGAGGATTAAATTCATATGTCTATACTATAATTGGTCCGAGCGTGACCGAGGATGTTATTGTGAAGTCTGGGAAAAACATGAAAGGAGTTTTCTTCGGAGTTTCCGCAATGTTTGCTCGCCTTGTTACCTCTCTTGACGAGTTGATTTTTGCGGTCGTTCACAATAGCACGGGTTTTATAGCTGGTAAAAAAACTTATGCAGAAATGTTATCAGCAGTTACAGCTGCAGGCGGTGATATAAATTTAGTACTTATAGGCGTCCGCCTTATCCAGGGCGTCATTCCAGCGTTAATTTTATTCTTGGGACTTCTAATTGTTTGGAAATTTTTCCCCATAACCCAAGAAAGGCTATTAAAGAATAAAGCTAAGATGAAGGAACTCGGATTTTAATATCATAACTCTTCTTCTTTTTATCATCCTAATTTAAAGAATTATATTTTTATATTATTGTCTCACATTAATATTGGTATAAAAAAAATGTCGGAAAACAGTATAGTAACTAATACAAATGATTCGAATAAATTATATCGCAAGCACCACGATTATCTTACTAATAACGCCTATTGTGCCATTATTAATGGCTTTAATGGCGACACCGGGTTCATCGCTCTTGACGAAACTTACGCTCATCGAAAAAAATACGTGCGAACAGTAGCGAATAAAATAGGAATCAGTGGACCCTTGGAAAATCCGCTTGAATTACTAAGAATAGGTGATTGAAATGACAGAGAAGAAAAAAAAGATCAAAGAACTACTGTTCACGCAAGAGGATACAGTAGCGATCGTGTCGATAAATAGACCGCCTATGAACCAAATGAGTCTGGAGTTCTTCGACGAGTTGGAAAAGCTAGTCCCGAAGCTTGCGAAAGACCAATCCGTTCGCGCCATCGTGATTACGGCGGAAGGGGATGATCATTTCTCGGTGGGGATGGATCTTAAACAAATGGCAGGGGCGGCCAGCAAACCCAAGCGCATTCAAGAAATTTTAGACCAACGCTTACGAGTACTCAGTGCCATCGAGAATATTAGAAAGCCAGTAGTGGCCACGCTTTTCGGTTATTGCCTTGGAGGTGGGTTGGAACTGCCGCTTGCTTGTCATTTTCGGTTGGCCGCTGAGGAAGGCGCAAAGATCGGTTTACCAGAGATGGATTTAGGCACAGTTCCTGCCTGGGGTGGAAGTGCGCGTTTAACCCGTAGTGTAGGTCGTTTACACGCACTTGACATGATACTCCGTGCAAAAATGATCTCTGGTCCAGAAGCGTACCGGATCGGACTTGTTAACGAGGTTGTCCCGAACGCAGAGCTGAAAAAACGAGCACTCGAGTTGGCGAAGGAACTCTCAGAAATGCCAATGATGGCCGTTTCTGAAATATTACGATGTATCGTTGAACATGGAGATCAACCGTTACAAGAAGGTTTGTATCAGGAACGCCAGGCCGTACTCAAAACCATGGGTACCAAGGACAACATGGAAGGAATAATGGCTTTCCTCCAAAAGCGCAAACCAAAATTCAATCAATTTGAATCAAAATAACATGAGGGTTTTCTCCTTTAAATTGGTATGAAAATATAAGCTCAGAGTCTGAGTTTAATGAAAATTTAGTGAAAAATTCTAAACATTTCTAAAAAATTTCTATTTCCTTGAAAAGAGGTATGGCACTTGTTCTTTTAATAACCTCCCATTTCATTGGATATTTTAAATAATGCTCTAATTGACTTAAAATTCTTATTGTGTTAGTCAAGTATCCATAGAATAGTTTATAAATTATTATATAAATCAAAATTTTTGGTTTTTCCCTAACATCCACATATATCGCATACATGCTGATAGTTATTTCTATTAGCAGAAAGAAAAAAAACCAGAAGAAATAAATTCGTATATCTATGAGAAATCCAGAAAATGGATTAACCAAGAGTATAAAAAACCACATGCCTGCGAAAAAGTTAAACCAAGAAAAGATTAAGCCATTCAAAGATACCCATGGAATCATAAACAATCCTGTAGCGCCATATTTTGGATTAAAAAACATGCCTTTATGTTTAATTATTACTTGTAAAAATCCTCTATACCAGCGATATCTTTGTTTAGCTAAATCAAAAACAGACATTGGGGCTTCTGTATATCCAATTGCTTTAGGTTCATATTTTATTTTATATCCTGCTCTTAGTATTTTTAAAGTTAAGTCTGCATCTTCTGCAAAGGTATCTCCAGCATAGAAACCTACCTCTTTAATTATAGATTTTCTAAAAGCTCCTAAAGGACCTGGAACTACTGTTACTTTTCCAAAAAACGCCTCACTTCTTCTTTGAATATTTAAGTTAGAAATATATTCCAAAGCTTGTAATTTTGTAAGTATATTATCTCGATTTCCAACTTTTATATTCCCTGCTACTGCTCCAACTTTACTATCAATGAAATGACTGATTAATGGCTGTATTGCGTTCTTGTCTAAAACTGTATCAGCATCTATGCATACTATAATATCTGATTTAGATGATGCTATTCCTTTATTTAGTGCACGCCACTTTCCACCGTTTTTCTTTTTTGAAATGACTCTAAGTGGATTATCTATTTCCATAAATCTAGCTATTTTTAAAGTATCATCTCTTGAACCATCATCCACAACAATAATTTCTTTTTGACTATAACTCAGTTCCAAAACTGATCTTATTGTTTTTTCAATCACTTTACCCTCATTAAAGGCTGGTATAATTATTGAAACTGGTGGTGTAGTCTCAAACTCATTAATATTCGGACGATATAAGAGTGAAGTAGATAAATTGATAAAAGTTCTAAAACCAAAAAATACTGATAATGTGATAAATAACATAGAAGTTAGTTGATATAATAATTCTTGAGCGAATAGAGATAATATTATTTGAATGATCCCTAAAATTGTAATTATTATGAGAATTATTTTAACAGAAGAAAATGTCTTTTTTTTGAGTGGTGATGAAAATCTTTTTCTCGCCTTTGCATACCAAAATAAGGTAATCATGATGGTTAAAACACCAATAATCGCAGAGATATAGGCGATCCAATATACCATTGGATATATATTATAAAAATTCTTAGAATCAATCATTAGCTCTCTAGGGAATAGGATTGATGTATTTTAGGAATAACAATTTTTAAGGATTTAGGTATAACTTTACCCAATGTGATGTGGAAAATTTAAATATAAAAAAAGCGTAGCTTTAAAGAATATCTTATTAAAGAATAAATTAATTATACTATGATATAGAAGAGCTCAAAAAAATACAAAATATCGAAAATGAGCAAGGGGAGTCGAAAAATGAGTAATAAAGAGGAACCTGGTAAAAAAAGGGCAATGAAAGATATCAAGAGAAAGGAAAAAAAGATCAAGAACATTAAAAAACACTTTCTCAAGTTAAGAACACGTACAACATATTCATAAATCACCTTAAGGAAGAATATTGATTGATTATAAAAGATAAGTTTGTGTTGTGGGTTATTTTACTTATGAATGTATGAATTAAAAAAAAGAATTATGTTAAAAAGATAGTGGTTCTACTTTTTGAGTAATTCCGAGTTTTTCTGCTGTTTTTATGACAAATTGTTTTCGTTTTTCATATGTCATGTCTAATGCGATTATTCCAGGCATGTAGAGGAAGGCAAGGAAGAAGGGCATGAATGGCCAAATAATTAAAAACAACAAGTTATCCGTTGCCCCAGTATTCATCATTTCTGATATAAACGTGTAAAAAGACACCATTACGCCAATCCCCGCATAACCCTTCAAGATATATAGATACCACCCGCCTACACTTCGAATTTCTATTGGATCCGATGTACCTTTAGCCTTTTCTTTGTTTGTATATATTATCCCTCCCTCTTGAAGGAACCACACGGGAGAAAACAAACCCATGCCAATTGCGCCCATTAGAGGAAATAAAGCAGAAATCAACATTATTGGAAGCATGCTATTATTCGGTCCAACTGATTCAGCTTGTACTAGGAGACTTTGTAGTGCTACGTTATCCGATAACATTAAAGAAAAGTTAAGCGCCAATAATGCTGGAAAAACTGATTTAATATAGGCTTTTTTAAACATTTCAGGTTTAGAAGATTCTTGAATCCCATAAACCATTTTGCGTCCAACGGTGTTTTTTTGAGCAATGAGAAACAATGGAGCTAAAATATAACCTCCTATGATTGAACCTGCAATGACAGATCCCATGGTTAGCAATATTAAAAAAATAATGTCAAAAGTCATGTTTTCAACGGGAGAAAAGGTTACAATCCCTACAGTATTGTTCTGATTCATTGATAAAACAATTGCTATTGTTAATAAAAGCACGATAACAATAACATAAATTCTACCGATTTTCTTATATCTGCCTGTTCCCATAATTTTAACTCTCTTAAGGAAAATATTAGATACAAATTATATCAACTTTAGAACATATAAATCTTTATTAAAAGATATCATGACAGAAAAAATAGAAATAAAAAAAAGAGTTATTATTAGATTTTCACCCTCTATTAAACTCAATAGCATTTCTCTTCACGCGATTGATACCATTAATCTATTTCTATAATACCACCTCCTTTGTTTTGGCTTGTTTATTTACCTCATTTTGATGTTGAAAGAAAATTGGTTTTTTATAATGTCAAGTCAGCGTGAAATTCCTTTTACTCGCTAGGATCCTCCTCGCTCAAAGTAAGCACTTTTACTTCTTCCTGAAAAAAAGGAAATCTAACTTGCTCTATTCCCTTCAAGTAAACCTCCCAGCGGAGGTCGTCCAAATTATTTATCATTATCTCTTCATTTATCATTATTTTTATCCCTCTTTGGTTTAATTAAAATAAAAAATTAAAAAGTAGAAAAGCGATTCATTAAAACTGGTTGCTTTCTCTCCATGGATTTTAATCCCTCAAAATATCTTGGATTATACTTTGCTTTCTCAAAAAGCTTGGCCAATTTCTTGCTCTTCTTAACAGGCTTTTTCTTCTCAACTGGTAACGAGGTTACAATTAACTTATAAAAATCAGAGTCAATATCTTTGGAACTAATAACCTCGTACACTTTTCCATTTATGGGAACAATAACTTCTTTACATATCGCCATATTTTATAATCACTCTCATATTGTGTATTTTATTTTTTCTATATACTATAGTGAGATAAAAAGAAATATAAAGATAATCTTAAAAGAATATAAAGAAGTATAAAGACAATAAAATTTATATAAAGATGCATAATTTATGGAAGATATGCCTCAAAGAATAGTCAGAAAACTCCAAGAAATAGGTGGTTCTTTCTTGATCAGTTTACCAAAAAAATGGATACAGAATTATAATTTAGATGAAGACAAGAGCCTACCTCTTACAATTGATGTACGGGAGGACGGAATGCTCTTAATCTCGCCGAAACTACTTCAATATGAGGAGAATGTAAAGGACGAATTAATCCTTGATTTAAATCCTCATATCGGGAGAGATATCGTAAAATACTGCCTCACGGGAATAGAAAGCCTTGTGATTGTATCAGACAAAGAAATTGATAAGGATGTGAGGGAAGAAATAAAATGGTTCGTGAAAGGATTACCAAATACAGAGATCATTGAAGACGATCGACAGAGAATTGTCATCACGAATTTCGGATTTAGAAAGATTCCTACCTTCAAGCTCATCCAACGACAACTTTATATCATTGTTAACATGTTTGAAAATATTAAGGATGAAAAATCAGAAAAACTGATAGAAGATTTTAAAGAATTAAAAAGGTTTTATTTCATTTTAGTAACTCATATCAGGACGTACTTAAGAACGGGAATATATGTTACAGAAGACAATGACTTCACGCCTCTCGAAGCAATGGATTACCGTATATTTTGTGAAAAGATTGAAGAAATAGGTAAGATTTTAAGAGATTTCCGTCTAAATAAAAACCAAGAGGTCAAGAAATTTTTCCTCGAAATAGAGTCATATTATGACAAGACTTTAAACGCTTACTTGAAAAAAGACTTATTCTTATTACGGGATGTTTGGTATCAAAAAGAAGAATTAATTAAGAAAGCGGAGCTGTTGATGGACGATTTGGTTCATAAAGACAAGGAAAAAATAAAAGATCTATTACGCATCGCCGACCACTGCAAGGATATGGGGGCACTCATCTAAACGCTGAAGCTTCCTTTCTATCGTGTTTTCTTCTTTAAATTACAGGTAAGAAATAGGTCATTTACACTTGTTTCAGTAGAAGATTAATAATAGATATATTCTACTATTAATTAGGGATCAAATGGATGAAAAAAAATCACTATACGATTTCCTTACCAATAAGAAAGTAGTCAAGATCTCAACTATTATCGCATTTACAATGGCTATATCATTACTTTTTATTGGATATTATATTGCAGCTACCTATGGAACAACGGGCTATAATTTATTTGATAATTATATAAGCGACCAAGGTTCAATCAAATATACGCCATTCCCATACATGCGGACAATTGCAAATGTAAGTTCTGGGCCATTTTTCATCCCATTTTGCTTATACATGAGAAAAGAGTTCCTTATACAGACTTCAGACGAGAAAGTACGACAGATTAATATCGGGTTTCTTGGATTTTTAAGTTTCTTTCTCGGAATGTTTTGCACGGGATTAATAACTGAAGATGTAAATATAAGGATTCATAGCTTACTCGCAGTTTTTGCCATTGCTTTTGCCTTTATTGGTTGCACTTCTTATGGTTTATTAATTGTAAAGCAGGATACCGAAGTTCCCAAGGGTGTGGGTTATTTCATGATCCTATTTTCACCACTAATAGCAATTCTAGCCATTATAGGTTTCCCTACAAGAATATTTTATGAATGGGTTTTCCTATTTTCAATTTGGGGCAGTCTCATTGTCTGTAGTATATTTCTATTAAAAAAAGAATAATATAATAACTATATAGATTGTCATTAACACATTGTCAATTTTTTTATTTTATCTGTATTTCTTAAAAGCTAATTATGTAAGAAATTTATAATCTCGATTATATTACTACTTTTTTTTGGCTTTATCTAATTGTTTTTTTAACTTGAGAAAGAAGTCTGGCGTTGCTAACTCATACGGAATGGGATATCTTGTACCTGCCTTGTGAGTTTTTTCCATTCCCTCAACGATGGAATCTATGATTCCAAAGGGAATTGATGCTATCAAATCGGTGTCTTTAGCTAATCCAAAACGACGATCTCCGAGACAAGGAAAAGAGATTTGTAACTCACCGGTAAGCATCGCTTGGGATATCGAATCAGCACACACGCCATCGCAGAAGGTCGACATCGAAATTCTCCCGCCTTCTTTCCAAAGGGAACCTTGGATTAGCCTCATTATTTGCGCAGAATTTCCCCAGATTAAAACGAGATCTGGAGTGAAATCGACTCGATTTAATGCCCCCACGACGACAGCAGAATACTTTCCTTTTTGAAGATAAGGCATCGAAGCAGCGGTTTTTTTAGCAGCTTCTCTCGTTTCGTTATACCTTGCTACAAAAAAAGCCCCCTCTTGAAAAAGGCCGTGAGGTTCTTCAAAACCGAGCGCAATATCTGCTAAAGGACATAAATTATCTTCGCTTGCACAGCCCATTGTCCAGCCATAATTCCTTGCGTAGCTAAAAGCTTGACATAGAGCAATTTTTTTTTCAGGTTTCTTTAGGAATTTAATCTGATTTAACTCACTTTGGTCTTCAAGTAGTTTCAATGCAACTGGAAATGTGGCCAACCGGAGATATTTATTTAAATTATCGTCTAAATCTTTCCATTTACTCATGATTTAATTACCTTTTCAATATTAGGTTTGCAAAATATTCGAAATCCCGATTATAGGTTCTTTCAGCGTCTTTAGAAATCCTAGCAAACACGCAGCCTGGTAATTGATCCATTCTAAGGTGGTATTGCAGGCATTCGCAGCATTTCCCTCGCCTTGAACAATCGTAAGTACATGTACAGTCTTTTAACAATTCATCTTGATTACAGTCAGTCATGTCAAATTCACTATTAAACTTGTATGGTTTATGAATTAGTATTAATTATTATTTATAATTTTATGATAATGCGATAGATGATTGAAAAAATGCAACACGAAATTACAGAACCTTCAGATTTATTAGACCCTTTTGGCGAGCTAGTTCAAAAAGGATGGGCAAGGCAGTTAATTCTTAACTATAATCGAGAATATATTTTTGCGGGCTGGTCTCGCATCAAAGAATGGGATTATTACGCTATTCTACATCCAGATTACGGGATTACTTTCACGATTTCTGACCTTGGGTATGCCGCCTTGTTAGCTGTAGTCTGGTTAGATTTCAAAAAAAAAACATTCATTTCAGACGATAGGTTGGTGTGGTTTACCAGGGGTAATTTGAACTTGCCTCGCACTTCTAACGAGGGGGATATCGAATTCTCTAAGAAAGGAATGACTGTATCGTTTAAAAAAAATCCCGACACGCGCGTTTTAAATTTTGACTTTCCAGACTTTAACGACGGGATGGGAATCAAAGCAGCACTAATATTATCGCAAGATCCTAAGATGGATACCATGGTTATTGTTTCGTCCTGGAAAAAGAAACCTACCAGATTCTATTATAATCAAAAGATCAACTGCATGCCCGCAAAAGGTACCGTTCAAGTTGGTGAAAAAACTTATGAATTCAAAGAAAATGATTGTTTTGGGGTACTCGATT
>Ga0180437_10010432_pt1 | contig 11336 bp, 8 predicted proteins | sample SS_ome_4_FD_132410 | JGI IMG/M metagenome (GOLD analysis project Ga0180437, IMG submission 132410) | Hypersaline lake sediment archaeal communities from the Salton Sea, California, USA - SS_3_D_1 metaG | ecosystem: Environmental > Aquatic > Non-marine Saline and Alkaline > Hypersaline > Sediment... | reverse complement strand
GATAGATAGGCGGCTGGTTGGCTGGATTGGTTGTTCGGCCATTGGGTTGGCTTTCCTCGTTTCCCTCTTGCTCCTCTTTGACCTCCTGAGTCTTCCCCCAGCGAGTCGGCATCATGAGGTTGAGATCTTCGATTGGATCGTATCGGGGGACTTTCGGACGGTTATCGGATATCAGGTAGATCCCCTCTCCGTCTTGATGGCCCTTGTGGTTTCGGGAGTCAGTTTTTTCATCCATATCTACTCCGTTGGCTATATGCACGATGACCCCGGCTATCCTCGGTATTTCACCTACCTCAACCTCTTCGTGTTCATGATGCTCAACCTGGTTTTGGCCAATAATTTCCTGCTCATGTTCGTCGGCTGGGAGGGGGTTGGACTCTGTTCGTATCTGCTGATCGGCTTCTGGTTCGAGAAGGATACTGCCTCCAATGCGGGGAAAAAGGCCTTCGTCGTGAACCGTGTGGGGGACTTCGGGTTTCTCCTGGGGATCTTCCTCATTTTCACGAAGCTCGGGACACTGGATTTCACCGAGGTCTTCAGCAAAGCGCCTTCACTGGAAACGACCATGGCGACGATCATCGCCATTTTGCTCCTCATCGGGGCAACGGGGAAATCGGCCCAACTTCCCCTCTACGTTTGGTTGCCCGATGCCATGGAGGGTCCTACGCCTGTTAGCTCCCTCATTCACGCAGCTACCATGGTAACCGCGGGGGTCTACATGATTGCCCGCTGTAATGTGCTGTACAGCATGGCACCTATTGCCCTGGCCATTGTTGCGGTCATCGGGGTAGCCACGGCCATCTATGCTGCATCCATTGGATTGACCCAGAACGATATTAAACGGGTCCTGGCCTATTCGACCATCAGCCAGCTGGGGTATATGTTCCTCGGGGTCGGTGTTGGGGCTTATGGGGCTGGGATGTTTCATTTGATGACCCATGCCTTCTTCAAGGGCCTCCTCTTTTTGGGAGCGGGAAGCGTCATGCACGCCATGAGCGGGGAGTTGGATATGCGGAAAATGGGGGGACTGAGAAGGAGAATCCCCGTTACCTTCTGGGTCTTTGTTCCCGCTACCCTCGCTATTTCGGGAATACCTGGTTTCTCCGGGTTCTTCAGCAAGGATGAGATCTTATGGCAGGCCTATAGCAGCCCCCACGGACATTTCCTGCTTTGGTTGGTCGGGGCCATCGCTGCGGGGATGACGGCTTTTTATATGTTCCGGCTCCTCTTTATGACGTTCTTCGGCGAGTCTCGTGCTCCCGAGGAGGTGAGGAAACACATCCATGAATCGCCCAAGGTGATGACGACTCCCATGGGAGTTTTGGCCATCCTCTCCATAATAGGGGGTTACGTGGGGATACCCCACGTGTTTTGGGGAGGATTTAATAAGGTTGGCGAGTTCCTTGCCCCCGTGGTCGGCGGCCATGGGGGGGGGCCTTCGGGCCATGCCTCCCTCTCACTGGGCACCCTTGCTCACGCGGGTGAAGGGGGCGGCGCACATGCCACAGCCCACGGCGTCGGCTCCGCATCGACGGAATTGATGCTGATGGCCATCTCCGTCGCCATTGCGGTGATCGGCATCTTCATTGCCTATCTATTCTATATCAAGAGGCCAGAGCTTCCGGGGATTTTGGCCGAGAAGAGGAAGACCCTCTACAGGGTATTGATTAACAAGTATTTCGTGGACGAGATCTACGAATTCTGCTTCGTCGATTCCCTCAAGTCGCTGGGGACGGGTCTATGGAAGGGCTTCGACGATTTAGTCGTCGACGGAGCGGTAAACGGCGTGGGACGTCTCGTCGTAGGATGGAGCTCGGTTTTGCGGAAGATCCAGACGGGTTTCGTTCAGAGTTATGCCTTTTCCATGGTCATCGGGGGCGTTATCGTCGTCGCCTATTACGTATTCAGGGCGATCTTCCATTAAGATGAAGGAGTGCTGTTCATGGGTCACCTTCTCTCGATCATCGTCTTTTTGCCCATCGTCGGTGCCATAGTTTTGCTATTCATCGACAAGGAGAATCACTCCGCAATTCGGGCCGTGGCATTTGTCTTCTCGCTCGTTGAGTTTATTATCTCCCTCCCCCTGTTCTTCTCATTCAACCCGAAAACGGTTGGGATGCAATTCGTCGAGAGGGTGCCATGGGTTCCCGAGTATGGGATAAGCTACCACCTGGGAATTGATGGGATAAGCCTCTTGCTTGTCCTCTTGACGACCTTCTTAACGGTGCTGTGCATCCTCAGCTCCTGGAGCGCCATCACCGTGCGGGTAAAGGAGTACATGATCTCCTTCCTCTTCCTCGAGACGGGGATGATAGGGGCCCTTGTTGCGCTGGATCTGGTCCTCTTTTACGTCTTTTGGGAGGTAATGCTCATACCCATGTATCTCCTCATTGGAGTGTGGGGTGACCCCAAAAGACGGATCTACGCGGCCATCAAGTTCTTCATCTATACCATGGCTGGCAGCGTTTTGATGCTGGTGGCCATACTTGCCCTCTACTTCATCAACTTCAATGCGACGGGGACCCCGACCTTCGACGTCCTGGAGCTCTATAAGACGGCCATCCCGCTGAGAACGCAGTACTGGCTGTTCGGTGCCTTCGCCGTGGCCTTCGCCATCAAGGTCCCCATGTTCCCCTTTCACACCTGGTTGCCCGATGCCCATACGGAAGCCCCCACGGCCGGAAGCGTCATCCTGGCCGGGGTCTTACTGAAAATGGGGACGTACGGGTTTATCCGCTTTGCCATGCCCCTGTTTCCCAACGCGGCAATGGACTTCCTGCCGTTGATCTGTGTATTGGCGATCATTGGGATTATTTATGGGGCCTTGGTCTCCATGATGCAGGCGGACCTCAAGAGGTTGGTCGCTTTCTCCAGTGTTAGTCACCTCGGTTACGTCATGCTGGGGATGTTCGCATTGAACATGCAGGGCGTCGAGGGGAGTGTCTATCAGATGCTCAATCACGGCGTCAGCACGGGATCCCTCTTCTTGCTCGTCGGTATGATTTATGAACGGAGACATACTCGGATGATTGCCGATTTCGGAGGATTATCCAAGGTCATGCCCGTTTTCGCGGTTATCTTCATGATCGTAACGTTATCCTCAATCGGGCTCCCCGGAACCAATGGCTTTGTTGGGGAGTTCCTCATCCTCTTGGGCGCTTTTCGCTCCAAGACAGCCTATGGAGTGGCTGCGGCGACAGGGGTCATCCTTGGGGCTGCCTATATGCTCTGGATGTTCCAGCGGGTTATGTTCGGCGAGATAAGGAATCCCGAGAACATGAAATTGAAGGACCTGAACAAGCGGGAGATAGCCACCATGGTTCCTATGGTGTTGTTGATCTTCGTGATGGGGATCTATCCGAAGCTCTTCTTCGCCAAGATGGATGTCTCGGTGGATCATTTCTTGAAGGGCTTTAAGGCAAAATACGAGATGAAGGGAGAAGCGCCAACACCCCGCTTAGCGTCCATCCTCGCCGAAAAGAGCGCGCGAGAGAGGATATCCCCTTCTTCCGGGAGCAACTGATGGGAGGATTTCTTTGATGGAGATAGCAGTTCCTCAGATTAATTTCGGCATTATCGCTCCGGAACTGATCTTGAGCGCCTTTGCTCTGGCAGTGCTTCTTCTCGGGGTCTTTTATCCTCGGGCAGGGAGGAGTGATCACCTGGGGTACGTCAGCCTGGCGGGAATTGTTGTCGCCTTCTTTTATACCATTCCACTTATGGGAACTTCTCAATACGCCTTCAACAACATGATCGCCGCCGATGGATTCGGGGTGTTCTTCAAGGTCATTTTCCTCATCATTGCCCTTTTAACGGTGCTCATCTCCATTGGTTATGCGAAAAGGGTGGATATCGACTTCGGTGAATATTATGCCTTGATTCTGTTTTCCACTGTGGGGATGATGTTAATGGCCGCTGGGACAAGTTTGATTACCATATTTCTCGGCCTGGAGACGATGTCCATTTCCATCTATGTGCTGGCGGGCATGATAACGGGGGATAGGAAGTCCGTCGAATCTGCCTTGAAATATTTCCTGCTCGGCGCTTTTGCAACTGGGTTCCTGCTTTACGGCATGGCCCTGATTTATGGATCCACGGGGTCCATCGTCCTCAAGGAGATCGCGGCTTATATTAGAGCAAAGCCGGAGCTTCTCCGGTCGCCCATGATCATCATCGGTATTGCCCTGCTGACCATCGGCTTTGGATTTAAGGTGGCGACGGTGCCCTTCCATATGTGGACGCCCGACGTATATGAAGGTGCACCGACGTCGATAACGGCATTTATGGCGACGGGGGTAAAAGCCGCTGGATTTGCAGGCTTCGTCCGGGTGTTTTTCTCGGCGTTGGGATCCTTTCAGCCCGATTGGATAACTATCATGTGGCTTTTAGCCGTGGCGACGATGACGGTAGGAAACGTGGTGGCCATCGCCCAGACCAACATAAAGAGGATGTTAGCCTATTCCAGCATAGCGCACGCCGGATACATATTGGTGGGCTTTGTGGCGGGAAATGAGTTGGGTACTGCGAGTATTCTCTTCTACCTTTTAATTTATGCTTTTATGAATATCGGAGCCTTTACCGTGGTGATACTCCTGGGAAAGCGGGGGGAGGAGAACGTATTGATAGCGGATTATGCGGGGATCGGGTTCAAGTACCCACTGCTTGCCGCCTCCATGACGATATTCCTCCTGTCCATGGCTGGAATTCCGCCCCTGGGGGGATTCATGGGCAAATTCTATATATTCAGTGCCGCGGTAAAAGCCCAATATTACTGGCTCGCCGTTATTGGCGTCCTCAATAGCGCCATTTCAGTATACTACTATTTACGGGTGACGGTGCTCATGTACTTCAGGGAAGCCGAAAGGGATATCTCCGGTTTGTCATTCTCACCAGCTTCAGTTATCGCCGTAATTATCTCTACGTGGGGCGTTTTGTATATGGGGATTTTCCCGAGGAGCGTCCTCGCCTTGGCACAACGGTCCATTGAGACGTTAATGTAGCGTTGCCCCAGGGGAGTTTTTCAACGAATAACCCCAGAGCTGAAGAGGCTGGGGTTATTATTTTGCTCACATTTTCGCACGATTGGGATGGAGAGAAAAGGGCTAGATGCCGGATCCGATTAAGTAGATCACGATAACGACGAGAAGGGTGATAAAGCAGAATTCAAGGGCTTTTCCCTTGTTTGTTGGATCGAATAGAGAGCGGATGTGATGAAAGAAGTTCATCGTTTGTTCCTCTTTTCTCGGAATAACTAGCAAGGAGAATGCCAACTGGAAGCACCCCAACGGTTGAATATGGGTGAATTTCCGGATTTGGCCGTAATTTCGAGGAGTAAAATAATCCCTATCGCATCGTTGAGGGCGATATATCGGTAAGGAAGGCAGGAAAGGATTCGATCAGAGGAATGACATTTTTTTCATAGGGCTGAAATAATTGCATAGATGGAATTGATCCTGATTGGTCGCGGGTTCTATTTCATGAGCTCGGAAAGGGGGACGATTTCGATTCCCGCTTCCTTCAACCTTGGAATCATATCCCGGAGGGATCTGATTGTGGCAGGGTGAGGGTGACCAATGCCGATGGCCTTACCCTCATTCTTGGCTACCTCTGCCAATTCCGAGATATTCTTCCTAATTTCTGCTTCATCAGAACAGTTGTTATCCAGAAAAACATCTCTTTGCCCGGTTTTGATACCCAGTTCCTTTGCAGTCCGATATCCCACCGTGTTGGCGGTCGTCCGGCTATCCAGAAAGAAGAGTTCCCGCTCCTTCAGTTCTTGCATCAAGATGTTTACTCTGTGTTCATTCTCCATGAAGCGTGAACCCATATGGTTGTTAACCCCCTTTATAGAGGGGATTGTGTCGAGATTTTCACGAATCTGCCGATGGAGTTCCTCCTCGGTCATGCTCATCAGGAGGGCCCCCTTCCCAGGGTTTATTCCCGGAAATCCCTTGGGCTCCATGGGCATGTGGAGGATAACCTCCTTTCCCTTTTCGAGGGCCTCCTGGGCCAATTTTCCTGAATTGCTGGAAGAGGGGAAAAAGGAGAGGGTGAGAGGCGCCTCCAACTTTATCACCTGCCTCGCCCTCCGTTTGCTGGGGCCCATATCATCGATGATGATGGCAATCCGCGGCCCAACCTTCTTCTTGGGTACCCTGATCTCGGGGAGGCGGAAAATGAGGTTATGGGTCAAGAGATCGCCGACCAGGACCTCGATTTTACTCGGTTGAGAGGGATCCTCGGTGAATCGGAGGGAAACATCCCTATCCACATGGGTCAAGTCGCGCCTCATGTGGTTCTTGATCTGAGAGAATGAGGATCGTTTAGAGAGTTGAAGTTCTATGGAGGAGGTTTTCCACGAAAGGGTTCCGCTCGTTCTCAGTATGGATTTTCGTGAGAGAATGTCCCGTTTCGAAAAGCCGAGCTCGAAGAGGCAACTATGAATGGCGTTATCAAGGAGGTCTATTCTTTGACTGAGTTGATATTGAAAACGGCCTGAAGGTCGATAGAGATAGAGGAAGATGAGGCCCAATGCCAGGAATAATCCGATGAGGCCCAGAAAAGGCCAAAACCGTGAAGATGGCTTCTTCTTCCGCCTCCTTATCGAGGGTTTTTTCGTGACGGAAGCTTTTTTGGCTTTGGTTCGCCTCGTCGGTCGTTGCGGCATTGGAGGGTCGCCTCATTTCTTGAGGGAAAGCCCCTGGAAGATCTCCCAACTCTTGAGGATTTGGACGGCGCGTTCCAGCTGGGAATCGAGCTTCTCCTCCTGTCGTTTTTTCCCCTTTGCTTCCTCTTCTGTTCCCTTTAGGTGGCGATCCAAATCCCTTTCCAAAAGACGTGGGGGCTGCTCTTCCGATTCCCCACCGTTGGAAACCCGCGAATAGGGGACGATGATGTTTGGCGTGATGCCCGTTGCTTGGATAGATTCTCCCTTGGGGGTATAGTACCGGGCCGTGGTTAATTTCAGCCCCGACCCATCTCTCAATGGGAAAATGGTTTGGACAGACCCCTTGCCAAAGGTTTGAGTCCCCAAGATCAATGCCCGTGCATGATCTTGTAATGCACCCGCCAGGATCTCCGATCCACTGGCGCTGCCGCTGTTGACCAAGACGATCAGCGCATAGTTTTCAAGGGTTCCCTCTCTATGAGCCGTGAACTTCATCTTCTGTTCCTTGTTTCGCCCCGCTATAGAGACAATAACGCCTGAGCTGATAAATGTATCGGCCACCTTTACCGCTTGGTCCAAAAGTCCCCCGGGGTTGTTGCGAAGGTCGATGATCAATCCCTTAAGGGGATCCTTATTGAGGGCGTTCAGTTTTTCGAGGGCTTTTTCGAAATCCGAGGCCGTTTGTTCATTGAACTGGGAGATGCGGACATAACCGATCCCCTTTTCCAATACCTCGTATTTGACGCTTTTTAAGGGGATGATATCCCGAACGATGGTGATGTCTTTGGGCTTGGCAAATCCTTCCCTCGTGATAGTTATGGTGACTTTGGTTCCCTTGGCCCCACGCATCATCATGGCGGCATCATGCAATTCCATCTTCTCGGTGGAATGGCCATCGATCTTTATGATATGGTCTCCCGATTGGATCCCCGCCTCAAAGGCCGGTGTATCCTCTATGGGGGAGACGACCGTTAAGAGCCCTTTCTTCTTTTCAATGACGAGGCCCAGTCCCTCGAATTTTCCCTTGGTTTCCATCTGCATTTCCCTGTACACCTCAGGCTTCATGAAGGATGAATGGGGGTCTAGGGTATCCAACATCCCCTTGATGGCCCCGTAAATCAGGGTTTGATCTTCGGTTTCCTCCACGTAATCCTTCTGCAAATGGTTGAGCACATCGGTGAAAACCCGGAGGCCCTCGTAAGTATTGTCGGTAACCGCCGAGACCTCCCGGCTCCTCTCGGTCCCGATAAGGATCCCCAAGCACGAGATGAGCACGATAAGGAGTAATAGTGTTGGCTTATAACGATTGATTCTCTTCGACATGTCTCCCTCCTTGTTCTGGTGGGTGGAGGAAATGGTGCTGTTTTTCCCTAACTCTTTCCCCCTTCCCCTGGGCCGGCCGAACCCTTCTTGGCCCCGGAACGACCATTTGGGCCTATTGGCATGAAAAGCCATTCGAGCGGATCTTCCGGCTTCCCTTTATGCCTGATTTCGAAGTAGAGGCAGGGCCCCCTTATGGAGCTTGTATCGCCTACGAGGGCGATGACCTCTCCTTCCACAACCTGTTCATTTACCTTCTTTAATACTCTGGACGCGTAGCCGGAGATGGAGTAGTACTTATCTCCGTGGTCGAGGATGATAATGTTGCCGTATCCGTCAAACCAACCCGAATAGACTACCCTTCCCGAAAAGACAGCCCGTATGGGGGAATCTTCTGGCGCCTCTATTATGACCGCACGACCACGCTTCTCCGGGATAATGTTTCCAGGCACGGGCAGCGAAAGTCTTCCCTTGTGATACTTGAAATTCAAACCGGAGACCCCCCTCTCCCTCATCTCCGTTCCCAGCTCTTCAATCAAGAGTTGGAGCTCCCTTGCACGGGCCTCCAATTCCATAATCCATTTTCGATGCTCCGCCTTTTGCCTCCTCACCACATGGAGAAAAGCCCGTTTTTCCTCTTTTGCGTTGAGGATCTCCGCTTTTTTGCGTTTCTGGTCTACAATGACCCGTTTGAGCTCTCTGATATCCTCCTCCAGTTTCTCCTGGTATCGCCTCTTTTCACGCCATTGAATTCGATAGTCACCCAATAGATTCGTATCGTGGTCAATCACGATCTTCAGGAATTTCGTCATACGCATAAAATCGTTATACGAATCTGAGGAGAGGAGATAGGGAAGATAACCAGTTCTGCCCGTCTTATACATTGCAACGATTCGGGAGTGGAGGCGGGTTTGATTGTGGTCTATTTCGCGCTGCATTCGGTTCAGCTTTTTCTGTACCGCATCGATCTTTTTCTGAATTCGATGATGTTTTGAATTCAAGCTGGCCAACTCCTCCCCCCTTCGGAGGAGATCCCTCTCCATCCGGCTGAGCGCCCCGAGGATGGATTCTTCCCTTCTCAATACTGCTTTTTCGCCCGCTTTCTTGTGCTCGAGTTCTCGTTGGACCTCTTGGAGTTGCTTCTTTTGTGTCTGAAATTGCTCCGCATTAATGGCAACATCTTCACTCGCGAGATTGGCTCCCGTAAAAACGAAAGGAAAAAGGAGGATGATGATAAAGGGTATTTTTCTCACACGAGTCATTTATGCCTTCAAAAACCTCGCCAGCGCCAGCGAGCTCCCAAAAACTCCGAGGGAAATTCCCGCCGAGATGACCCCTCCAATGGTGTCCCACGGCAAAAAGGAGAACATGATGGGCCCGAAATAGGCCTTAACGAGAGGTCCCGACCTCAGGAGGAACGATTGATAGAGGAGAAACAGCAATCCCAGCGCCAGGACGGCTCCCGAAACCCCCTGAAAAAAACCCTCGATCAACAAGGGGACCTTGATATGTCCATTGGTCGAACCCACCAATCTCATGATTTCGATTTCTTCCCTCCGGGAGTAGATAGTCAGCCTGATGGTATTGGATACGATAAAAGATATGGCGAGGAATAGAATTCCCCCCAGGATCCATTGCCCCCATCTCAAGAGATGTACGATGGTGGAAAGCCTGGTGATCCATTCTCGACCGTATTGCACGTCCGTGATTCCCCTAAGCTGGCTCAGCTTTTTCACAAATTGACTCAACCCTTGGCCGCGATGAAATTCTTGCTCAAGTTGAATTTCAAAGGAGGCTGGTAATATGCTCAAATCCAGCCCCTCGAGGACCCCCTCTTGCTCAGCGAAGAGCCGTTGAAACAGCAGCGCGGCATCGGATTTGGAAACGTATTTGAGGGACTTCACCCCCTTCATGTCAAGCACATTTTTTTCCAGATGCTTCACCTCATGGGCTGATAGGCCGTCCTTTACATAGCAGATTACTTGGATTTTACCTTCCCAGTGAGCCAGGAGCGTATTCAGGTTCAACAGGACCAACAGGAATATCGAAAAAATGAGGAGGGTGAAGACGATAATGCTGGTGGACACTCCGTTCACCAGGATATTTCTTCTTATGTCTCGATAGGCTCTTTTGAAAAAATACATGGGCCCTCACAAGAACGAGGCTTTGGCTTCGGGCTTTACCGTTGACCCCTCTGACAGTATTTCATCTATGGTTCTGCCCTTGTTCAGCCGTATGACCCTCTTGCTGTATTTCCTGACCAAGTCGGTGTTGTGGGTGGCGATGACGACGGTCATACCCCATGCATTGAAATTATTCATGAGGTTAATGATGTCGAGGGTGACATCGGGATCAAGGTTTCCCGTCGGCTCATCAGCCAACAGAATGGGAGGATTGTTAACGAGGGCACGGGCGATGGCGACACGCTGTTGCTCTCCCCCGGAGAGCTTTATCGGCATTTCATCCATCTTATCCACCAATCCAACCATGCGTAAGGTGTTCCAGGTCCTGCGCTTCAGTTCTCTTCCCCGAACTCCCGTAACTTCCAGGGCGAAGGCAACATTTTGAAACACCGTTAAATCCTTCAGAAGCTTGAAATCTTGGAATACAATCCCGAGGTTTCGTCGGAGATAGGGAATTTTGGAGCGCTTGATCCTCGATATATTGATACCATTGACCAAGATCTCCCCTTGAGTAGGGCTTTCTTCGCAGTATATCAACTTGAGGAGGGTTGTCTTGCCGGCTCCGCTGGGTCCAGTTAAGAAGACGAACTCACCTTTTTTGACGTGGAGATTAATGTGGGTTAAGGCATGGACGTTGTTGGGATAGATTTTGCTCACATGGTAAAATTGGATCATATTAGCCGAGTCCGCTCATTGTTTGACGGAGCCGATATCGGAATTCACCAGCGTTTTGGTGCGTGGCGGCGAATATAAGGTCGAACGAATCAAAAATATCGATTAGGCTTTAATGGATACGGCGTAAGCCTTAAAAATAACTAACATATTTTAGTATCCAATTCAAGGATAATGAGGCCGGAGTTTCCTCAATTTTGTCGAGAAGGCCTCTGTTCATGACCAGAATTCAGATACCTGAAAATTCGGAAAAGGAGCTCTGAGCACGAATTATATTTTTTCGACAACCACTTCCAGGCCACGAGCGGGAAAAGACCCAGTTCTGGGTTAAAGGAGGTTTAAATGCTTGAATCGTCGGAAAAATATGTTTGAGTGGCGAAGAGCGACTTTTTTCGAGACTTCGATGAACATTTCATTTGGATGTTGGAATGAAAATTGCAAAATCAAAAACAGCTCACAATAACTCACTGATTCGTAGGGAGCCTATGGTCATG
>Ga0180437_10010431_pt1 | contig 11336 bp, 14 predicted proteins | sample SS_ome_4_FD_132410 | JGI IMG/M metagenome (GOLD analysis project Ga0180437, IMG submission 132410) | Hypersaline lake sediment archaeal communities from the Salton Sea, California, USA - SS_3_D_1 metaG | ecosystem: Environmental > Aquatic > Non-marine Saline and Alkaline > Hypersaline >... | reverse complement strand
TGTAATTTACGAAAAACAGGCGAAAGCAGCCTGGATAATAACATACCAAAAAGAAGATATAAAATCATCCAAACTTCGGAAAAGAAGAAATCAGTTGATTCGGCAACTGAAAGACAACGGCATCGAACCTGTAAAGCCTTCATAAACGAAAGGGGCAAGCATATGAACAAAATCAAGGCAAAGATTATGTATTTTGAAAGAGTTCAGGGAATGCAGAAAGAATTCATTCGATTGACCATCTTTCCGCAAAAAGCAACAAATGCAATTGAAGCCCTGCACAATGCAGGATTCAGAAGTTGTGGCAGGGAAAAGTGGATGCGGAAAAGAAAATCATATCAGAAAAGCAGGGGGCAAGCCCATTGCAGTGATTGAATTGACTGATGACCCTTATCAAGAAAAGTTTGCCGAAATCAGTCATGAAGATTTCATTGCTGAAGGTGGTTATTTTTATTGGCAAGGCAGGCTTGATTTCATTGACCTTCTGAAAGGGGCAGGAAAGGGTGACACTGTTTGGGTTGTCAAATTCAAACTGCGTCAGGTACTAAACGGATGACATGGATTGTCAAACAGGGTGATTGTCTGCAAAGCTTGAAAAAGCTTGAATCAGAATCTGTTGACCTGATATGCACTGACCCACCCTATGGCATCAGCTTCATGGGCAGGGATTGGGATAAAGCCCTGCCTGATATTGAAATTTTCAAGGAATGTCACAGGGTCTTGAAATCGGGGGCATTTGCCTTTGTCATGTCGGGGGCAAGAGCAGACTGCTTGTGGCGGATGATTGCAATGCTTGAACAGGCAGGATTCTGGATTCACTTCACCCCCATCTTTTGGTGTTATGCAACAGGATTTCCGAAAGCACAGAACATTGCAAAGTTCATTGAAAAGAAGCACAGACCCCCTGACAGCATCAAAGATGTTGAAGGTCTTGGGGGTCTGACTTCTGACAAAGGTTACAATGTCACAAAACACCATGAAATATATGACAAGTTCACCCATCCTGATGCAATCAGGTTGCAAGGGTCTTTCGGGGGGTTTCAGCCGAAACCTGCAGCAGAAGTTGTCATTGTTGCAATGAAACCGATGTCAGAAAAGACTTTCATTGAACAGGTCTTGAAAAATGGCAAAGGGGTCACATGGCTTGATTCAGTCAGAATTCCAACTGAAGATGAATGGCATCGGAATGAAGGTCAAACCCCATGTCATGAAGGACATAATGGCATGTTCCGAAATAAATCTGAAGCATCAATTCACAAGCAAGGCAGATTCCCTGCAAATCTGCTTGTTCAGGATGATGTGCTGAATGATGGGCGGGAAACTTCAAGCCCCGAAACTTATAAAAGAAATGCAGATGGCTTCAATCAATCTTGTTATGGTCAAGGAATGGGTGAATCTGCAGGTGCAGAATCATTGAATTATGGTGACACAGGCAGCTTCAGCAGATACTTTGACCTTGATGCATGGTTTGCGAAAAGATTTGAATTCATGCCCGAACAGGTCAGAAGAACACTTCCCTTCATGATTGTTCCGAAACCCTCAGTATCAGAAAAGAACAAGGGATGTGAAAAGCTTCCCGATTATGATATGAAAAGGGGCATTGATACTGAAGGCAGAACACCAAATGATTTAATGGATAGATTCAAAACCGTTCAAAGAAAGAACCCCCATCCGACTGTCAAACCGATTCAGTTGATGTCATATCTGATAGAATTAGGCAGCCGAAAAGGTGACATGATTGTTGACCCCTTTGCGGGGTCAGGAACAACAGGAATTGCAGCAGTTCTTCTTGAAAGAAATGTCATCTGCCTTGAACTTTCAGAAGAAAATTGTCAGGTTGCAAAAGCAAGAATCAGTGCATGGTCAAAGTATATTCAGAAAACTTTGTTTTGAAAGGGATGCAAAATGCCCGAAGAAGAAACTGAAACTGTCATCGGAAATTACAGATTTGTCATAAAACACAAAATGCCTTCATCCTGTTTGAAATATTGGGATGGAACTTGTGAAAGGGTTGAACAATATTTTGAAGATGCATCGGTTGATATTCATGATGGGTTCTGTGAAATTTGCGAAAACAGGCATGAAATTGCAAGGTCAACTTTTTACAGGTATTTTTAATTATGAAAGGGGTTTCCAATGGGCAGATTTCTTGCATTTTACAGACAGGGATGACCCAAGTGCCTGAACCTGCTTGGGCAAGCAGAAAAGTTTGTTGAAGATAACACTGAACTGACCTTTGAAATGTTTGACCTTGACACTGTTGATGGTCTTGCTGAATCAGCATTTCAAGGTGTTCATGGGGGTCATAAACTGCCTGTGTTCATTCTGATTGCAGAAGATGGCAGGAAGCAGCAGATAATCTTCACGAAGATGACCCTTGAAGAATCTGAATTCAAAGTCATTGACTGGAAAGGTTAAATCATGAAAGGCTTCAAGTTTCATCCTGTCATTGGAATTGAAGAACAGGATGAATATCATGTTGTAAAATTGCCATTAGGCAATAATTTATATTTCAAATGCAAGTCTTGTGGTTTATTATTTCCCGCAGAATACCAGGTCAAAAATCCAAGTGCAAAAGTCTTAAATTCGGGCAAATCATATGGAACAAGACAGTTAATGAGAATTTTTGCATGGTCTAATTTTAAAAAACATCTGAATAAGTGTAGGGGTTAAATCATGAAAAAGGTTTTTATCTGTTCGCCCTTCAGGGCAAACAGTCAGAGGCATTCGCGGACTTTCATTAAATATGCAAAAGACCTTTGTGCATATGCATTCAGGATGGGATGCGCCCCTTTTGCCCCCCATCTTTTATATCCTGATATTTTATATCCTTCGATAATCGATGATGCAAAATTACCTGAAAGGGAAAAAGGGATTTCTGCGGGTTTGAAATTCATGGCTGTCTGTGATGAAGTTTGGATTGGAATTAAATTTCAAATCAGTGAAGGAATGCACAAGGAAATTCAGACTGCAAAAGAACTTCATATTCCAATGTATTACATCGTTCAATCTGCAGATGGTCACTTTTCAAAGCACAAAGTCTAAAATCAGAAACTGCCCTGAAGTTAATCAAGGCAGTTCTGACCTGTTGAAAAGGTGACATGGCAAAAGCCATGCAATCATTCTTTTGCAGGCGGTTCTTCTTTCGGCGGAATTTCAAATGCTGTCACCCCATCGGAAACAGGCACAGACACAGAAGGCAGTTTCAGAACAGCTTTTTCGATTGCAGGATTATTCAGGCTTGATGCCTTTTTCTTCATATCAGATTTTGATTTTCCAAATTCAATTGCCCTGACAAGCCCCGTCACTGCAGTTTGTAAAGTAAATTTTTCTTTGCCGAAATATGCAGCAATTGCCCCCAAAATCAAATAGCCTGCAGTTTCATACCATTTCAGACCCGATTCATTCAGTTCTTTTATATCTGCAGCAAGTGCCTTTCCTTCTGCATGCAAATTATTGTAATGGGTGATGGCTTCATTGATTTCATTAGAAACAATCAAAATGAGTTCAGCCCCTTCAGCAGCAGAAAGTTCACCTGCCTTGACTTTTGCAATCAGGTCATCTTTCTTTGCCTTCAGTCTTTCAATTTGGTCAGAAACCTTTTTGATTTCTGAATAGATTTCAGACTGCCTTGCCTGCATATCTTCAACAAGTTTTGCTTGTTCAGGATTCAGGCTTGTGCAACCTATAAAAAGCAGCATCAAGAATACTGCAGCCAGTGTGAAAACAATTACATTCTTCAAGGTTCAACCCCCTTTCAAAAAATGCAGCAACCCAAATAAAACAAGATTGCAAGCAACAATAAAACGATTTCAATAATCCTGTTCAGTTCAACATCGGGCAAAGGTCTGTGTTCAAGCATTTTCAAAATACCTTTTCAACAAGTTTTGAAATGCCCAGTGTTATGACTGCAAGGATGATTGCCCAAAGTCTTTTGTCAGTTCTTTTCTTTTCATCTTCAAGAGTTTGAACCTTAATTGTCTGACCTGCCTTGAAATCAAGAAGTTCCCTTGTGGTCTTTTGATATTGCTTTGTTTGTTCTTCATTGCTTTTCCTGATTGAATCAATGCTTCTGCCAATTCCAATCATTTTTTCATTTATCAACTTTTCCTGTTCCCGAAGGGAATTATCAAGAGACTGCTTCAAGGGTTGCGCAATCAGGTCACTGATTGCTTTCAGGTCATTTGGTTCAAGCATTGTTCTGCCCTTTATGCAAGTTCCTGGCTTATGCGGTCGCCGTTTGGCATCTCGTTGCTCCTTATACTGATTTCACGTATCCTACGACCGCTATCCCAATCGAAGTAAATGTGACGTTACTTGCGAGATAGTCGAGCAGCCTGTCGGAATTAACGGCTATCCGGGCGACCTGATACATTGCGATATTAGCAACAGGAATCGTCATGAGAATCCTGTTTAATGTGTTGGTCGCATCGCGCCTGATATGCAAGTAGCTTGTCGCATCGTCCTCTATTTTTATTTCCAAATCAGCGGCAATCGCGCTCGCCGGTAATATGGCGCTCAGGTCGAGTCCGTCAGCATGCCACGCACCGTCCGTCGTCAGGTCGCCCTCGTCAAAATCGTAGGCGGTGCAGTCTCGAACGACATATTCGGTTGCGCCCGCCCCCCCTGCAAGAAGAATCTGCTTGGCACTCGTTCCGTCGTGGAACATCAAATTCGCGCCATTGCGGGTTATTTCGCCAGCAACGTCCGGGTCGCGGGCGTCATCGTCATGCACATAGGCATTAATATAATGTTTCAGCGTCATTGGTTTATCCTTGTGTTACAGACTTTATATCTTTATTTTTTTCAAGCGTGCTTTTTAATGCTATCATAATCTCATCGCTAAGCGGTACGGAAATAGGAGTGTCTCCGCCCTCAAGATAGATAACAACAATTTCTTTTTCCGGGAATATTTCAATGCGCTCAAGTTTCATTATTTTTTGTATCTCAATATTGTAAGTCGCCATCATCGCCTCCTTATGTTTCCCTGATTATACTCTTTTTACCAACAGGGATGCTCGAATTGATTACAATGTCTTGTTCGTTGAAACTTCCAAGCACCGTTATATCAGAAACTTCTGCAATAGTAGGCAAATTGTTTACGTAATTATTGAACAGTATTCCGATATAGGGAGTGCCTGTAGTGCCAAGTGTCCCATGAGTTACGCCACCGCCGAGCAGTGTGAGATTTCTTAATACCAAATGCTTTATTTGGTCATTATATTGCGCGTCTGGATATGACCCCGGATTGGTATAATTATAATACGAAGCGTACCCCCCAATAAATATGCCGTTATTCTGGCCGTTTTTGAAACTGAACCTGCTGCTCTCCACAATGAGGCTTGATAGTTTATATGTCGGGCTTGCCGTTCCAGTCCTTGTCCCAAGCATTATACATGGATACAGATAACTACTAAGCATATCAACGAAATCGCAATCGCAAATTCTGACCGAACCTTGGTCTGCTCCCCATGCATGGTATAATGTAATCATGACTCCTTGGTAGAGATGCTTGAAGGTCGCTCCGCGAACTAACGACTCAATAGAATTATGTGAGTATAATTGAATGCCTCCCGCACATCTTAAAGTCGTCGTTCCTACGGCAAACCCGTCGAACGTGGAACCGGGAACATCGCATGACGCTCCCTGCTCCAACATAATGAATACATTGTCGGTGTACGTGTTTTGTTGTGGCTGGAACAGGCAGCCAATGCAGACCGCTCGTGTTCCCGCACCTCCGGCAGCAATGCCCTCACGTCCCGTATTGTTGCTAATCGTAGAGCCGATGAATGTAGTAAACGCCCCATTGGATAATTGGAACAATCTTCTCGCATCATCATCGACCGAACCAGCTCTATCAATCCACCAGTTCCCACCAAGAATAGTAACCTTCTTATTATTTATGTCCACCATCTTGTCAGCCCAATAACCGCCAGCGTCGGAATTCCTGAATATGAGTTCTGCTCCATATGCCTGAATGATACAATTGTCAGGAACAGTGATGGGATTGTTTTTGCAATCGACCTCGACAATATATTGATTGGGCAGAATTCTGACAACTTTGTTTTCAGCTTCTTCAATAGCATCCTGAATCTCGTCAGATTCTTGCACTGTTATGATTTTGTTTGATAAGAAGCAAGCCCTTTGTGTCATTTGGAATTCCCCTCTAAGCCCCAGGTGGGACGATTACAGTCATATAAATCATTTTGACTTCAATTATAAATAATCTGTCAGCTAAAGTATCTTGTCCATTTCCTGCATCCCTTGCAAACAAAGGCACAACAACAAGCGATTTGTCGATATATTGGGTAGGAGCAACAAATCCTACAAAGGCGTGAATCAAATCAGTTTCTGAATTTCCTGCGGGTACGGGCAGAAGGAAATCCGAAGAAGTCAACCCCGCAGTTGAAATATCATCTCCGTTGTCTGCGATTTTCCAATCAAGTTCCATGTATGCATTCAAGGGCGAGCCTGTCTCATTTTCCGCAGTATATTTTATCATAAATCCCAAACCATATTGTTCGAGTTTATGATGCGGCTGATAGTGCGCAGACCATCCTTCGTCTTTTCCTGCAGAGCCGAATTCATAAGCAATGATTGATGAGCCTGGAATTCTGATTGCGGGGGGAAATGAGTAGCCGGCCGAATTTACGGGTGTATAAACCTCACCTTCAATATCAAGATTAGGGATTTTAAGCTGTGGCCGCCATTCAACCGATTCCCGCAAAAGTTCAGTATCTGCATTTGCCAAAGCGGGGTCACCTATCATTTCACCCTTGATTTCAAATCCCGAAGGTTCATTGCCTGCAGGCGTGTCTGTGAAAAAGATTCTGCCATCTTTTGAAGGTGACCTATGAAAATGAGCATCATCCCTGATATTGATATAGGTATGACCATCGCCATCTTCATTGAAACCTTCGATATCATCATCAGTCAGGATAATCATCGATTGCCATTGGGCAACATGTTTTGCAGGTGGGGCAGATGATTTCTTTTTTGAAATACCTTCTTCTTCATGCCCGAATCCGCCATCTGTCACCCATCCGCCATCAACCCCCAATTCATTCTGAATATATTGCATCAAGCCATATGCAGGGATGGTCTTGTAAATTCCATTATCCCTTTCTTTCCTTGATGGGTATGCCCTGACCCTGAAAAAGTCTGCAATATCGGCAAGCTTTTCATCGCATCTTCTTTGAACTTTCGTGCTGTCATTGAAGGCTTCATCGATTTTATAAAGGTCATCAATAAGAATATATTTCTTTCGATTCCTGATTAAAATTCCATTTTGGGTTTGCAAAACTTCAAGTTCAGAATTCCTGTCTGCCTGAATATTCTGCAGCCTTCTGATTTCCTGAACAAGGATGTTCAGGTCTTCAGCCTTCAGAATCTGACCCCGCTTGAATAATGGAATTTCTTTCAATTCATTTCACCTTTAGGGCAAGCCCCATTGTGCCCAGTCTTCATCAACTGTTGATGGGTCATCGCAAGGCAGTGCCCTGTCAAATTGTTCAACAAAGAAAGTTTGAAAAAGTGCAGGTGTGTCAACTTCGGTTTTATAATAGTATTTGTCACCGACTTCAACAGCAAAGGGATATTTCAAAACAATGTCATTGTCATCTGCAATATAAGTTACATCAACAGTTCCCGTCAGACCTGACCCCCCTGCAGCAGCAAGAACAATCTGCCCATCCCCTGCTTTTGACCCCGAAGCAACAAGAACAGTTCTTGCCACATCTTGATAAAGTTCAACTGTCCTTGTGCCTGCAGTGTCATAAAGCTTGACATGATACAAGCCCCAATAATCTGAATTTCCATTTGCAAGTGAAGGTGAACTGACTTCATTGCCTTTTCTTTTTACTGCCCCGTTCAAGACCCAATTTGCAAGCTGGTTGTTGTTGTCACCTGTTTCATAAATGACATCCCTGACAACAAGATTTGCGATGAAACCATATTTTTCTTGAATATCCACGAAAGAAACATTTGAAGTCATTCTGCCAATGTCATCTTCTTTGTCATTCCTGACAAGCCAAATTTCGGACAGGGGCACTGAAGCATCGATGCATTCGAATTCGAAATCAAGGTTGTCGTGAATTTGCTGTTCATATGTATTATCGGGGGTCATTTCACCCACACCTGCATTGTCAATGTCTGCTTTCAAATCTCTGCCCCCCGTTGGTGGGATTTCTGCAGGGCTGATTGTATTGCAAAGAACCGAATCATCGTTCAGGTACATCGCATCTTCAAGCGCATCAAGAACCTTCTGTGTCAGTTCCGCCCCCCCGATTCCTTCAGTCACAACATCAAGCATTTCGGCAACACCTGTCTGCAGATATTGTTCAACATTTGCAACACATTGCGCTTTGGCAGCTTCAAATCTTGAATTGTTTGACGTTCTTTCTGACATGACATTGACAAGGAAATCTCTTGTTTCTCTTGATTCATTCAACAAGGGGATGTGTTCTTCAACAATGTCTTCTTGTTCCTGTTCCTGTGCAACAAGTTCATTGTATCTTGCAATTGATTTTCCGATTGCTTTGAAGATTTCATCCCTGTCATAATTCGGATATAAAGCCACCTTTCATCCCCCTTTTATATTTTCCGTTCAGGCACTAATTGATTAAAATCATAAAGTGCATACATCTTTTCTGTAAAGCCCCCGCCATCTTCGGGCTGATATAAAATTTCTTCCCATCTTGCCCTGACATTATTATTGCCATCGACTGTGCATCTTTTATGCCATTGTTTGTTCCAACCGATTTCATTATATACGAATCGCATCACAATCCGCCATTTTCGGCTACCTTTGTCATCAACAAAGGTTGAAGCTGAAGCCCCCTGCAAAAGCCATTTTTCAGGTTCAACCCCAAGAAATGTTGATGAATTGACTGTTCCTGTTGCCTTCAAAAGTTGTTTTGCAATTTCAGTGATGGATGCATATGTCTTTTCAACAATATATTCTACTCTGGGAAACCATTGTCCCCCGATGTCAACTTCGGAAACAACTTCTTCACAGTCTTTCCATTTGCCCCCTGCCCTTGTCAACATTTCACCTGAAAATTCAAGGGATTCATCAAACAGTCTGCCTGTTGTCTGTTGTCTGCTTGTTGTCCTTGTTGTGTAATCAGCATATATGAATGCATGGGTGTGCCCCCCACCCGCAACAGATTGCCCTGTTCCTTCAATTCTAACTTGTGAACAATAAAGCCCTGAAAGGTCAGGGAATGGTTCACCGATGGCAGGCTTGACAGCAAATCTTTCAGACCAAAGGCAAACAAATCTTCTTTGCCCCATGATGCCATCTTCATTATAGGTTACATTTCTTGAACCGTATAATTCAACCCTTGCCATATTTCACCTTTTCACTGCAATCGGGGCACAAATGAAGCTTTGTCGTTAATTTGCCGAAGCTGCCTTGTCTGTTCCTGATTTTCTTTCAGAATGTCTTTTTCTTCTTTGCTTGCTTGTGCCGTGACTGAAACAGAAGTTTTTGCAGGTTCAGCCCCTTTTGTCAAAGCAACTGACCTTTTCCAGAGTTCTTCAGCCCCCATCCATTGGGGTCTGCTGATTTCCTTGTTGATATTCTTGATTCTTTCAAGTTCTGCTTTATAGACGGCATCAATCAATTGCAATCTTTGAACTGACCCTGCTGCTGCTTCAATTTCCGATTTGCGCCATTCTTCAAGTTGTCTTAAATCGGCCACCCTTTGTTTTCCAATTAGATTCAAATATCTGATTGTCAGGTTTGCATTTTTGGCATCCCATGCTGCAACCTGTTCTTTCATCCTTTGTTCCCTTGCAATTGCTTCTTGAACCATCTGTCTATATTGAGCAATTTGTCTTGCTTCTTCTGCAGCAATCTGTTCTTTCTTTCTTGCTGCCATTTCAGCATTCTTGACTTCTTCTTCTTTTTCCTGCTTGTCAATTTCCTGCATTCTTTGTCTATGCCATTCAAACACTGCGAGTTCTTCATCAAGGCTTTTGGAAGCCTCAAGCAGTCTTTTCTTTTCAAGTTCAATTGATTTTCTAACCGCTTCATATTTCTTGCCTTCAGCCTGCAAGGTCATGATTTCAATTTGTTCAGTTCTTTCAAGTGAAGCTTTGTATAATTTCTGGTCTTCTTTTTGCATTTCAATCAGCATCTTGTGTCTTTCTTCTTCTGCTTTTTTCAATGCAGCTTCACGTTTTCGTCTTTCTGCTTGTATTCTGGAAAGTTCAAGTTCATTCTTTGCCCTTTGGCTTTGCAGTTCTGCAATAGCCTGATTTGCTTCTTTGATTGCCTTTGAATCGATTCCTGCAATTGCCTGTGCAGTTCCCGCAACCATGTCATATAAGGCTGCCCCAACTGAACTAATTGCAGACCCGATGCCTGTGAATGCTTCACTGAAAGCTGTCTTGAACTTACCCCATCTTTCACCTGTTGTTGTGATGTCTGCCCCAAGTCTTGAAAGCTTTTCTCTTGTCGCATCCATAGTTGCATTCAGGAAGGCTTGTTTCTTTTCCGCATCTGTCAGTTCAGTTGCTGTTTTGCCAAGTTGTGCTGCATAATCTTCATATGCTTCTTCTGTTTTGACAACAATGCCCAAATTGTCAAGCATCATTCTTGATTGCCTGCCAATACCTGTCACAAGACTTTCAAAGCCGAAAGCAGCATCTTTTCCAACTGCTTTTGCAAGTCTTCTGCCTGCCATTGCGAGAAATTCCATTTCATCGGCTGATTTGGCAACCCCAAGAAGCATTGCATTATTTGCTTGTGTCAACATTGTCACATTTTCAACAGTGCCTTTGAATGCCCTGTTCATTGCCTGTGCAATGTTTTCAGCCCTTGTCATTCCCCCTGCAAGGTTTTCAAAGGCTGTCTGAAGCCCTTCAAGCTGCATTGCCCTTTCAATGCCTGCCCGAAGTTCATTGAGAATCTTCTGAGCACCAGTGAATGCAGCAAAGCCTGTTGCAACACTTGTTGCCATTGATGAACCAAGGTGCTGAAAGCTTGAGCCAATTTGTTGAGTGAAAGTCATTGACCTCTTGTGAGCATTCAGAAGACCTGCCTGCATCTTCTGGTTTCTCACAGTCAATTCAAGATATGCTTCACCAAGTCTTTCTGCCATGATTACATCCCTGGAACTCTCATTTTTTTGTTCCTGTATCTTTGAATAAACTTCTTCATGGTCTCTGCAACAAATGTTGGTGGTGGCTCATATTTCAATCTTTTGTCGTCACCTTCTCTGAAGCTGCAGTGTTGCAGATACACTCCAAACTGTTCCATTGTCAACTGCAGGATTTGTTCAGTTGTCCATCCATATTCTCTTGCAAGCAGAGCAAAGCAGCTTTGCCAAGTC
>Ga0180437_10010430_pt1 | contig 11337 bp, 5 predicted proteins | sample SS_ome_4_FD_132410 | JGI IMG/M metagenome (GOLD analysis project Ga0180437, IMG submission 132410) | Hypersaline lake sediment archaeal communities from the Salton Sea, California, USA - SS_3_D_1 metaG | ecosystem: Environmental > Aquatic > Non-marine Saline and Alkaline > Hypersaline > Sediment... | reverse complement strand
CGGCCTGCGGGGAAAAGGCGAGTGCCAGAGCGTCGCGGTCTGCGACATCGACGAGAAACGGCTGGCCAATGCGGCCAAGATATCCCCGGGTTCCGCCGTCTATCGCGACTACCGCTACATCCTGCAACGCAAGGATATCGACGCGGTGGTGATCGGCACACCCGACCACTGGCACGGCGTGCAGTTCGTGCACGCGGCCGAGTGCGGCAAGCACATCTACTGCGAGAAGCCGGCCTGTTGCACGATCGAGGAGAGCAAGGCGATGGTCGCCGCGGCGAAGAAGGCGGGCATCGCCTCGCAGATCGGCTCCCAGGGCCGCTCGCAGCCCGAGGCCTATATGATGCACCGCTATCTGGCCAACGGCGTGATCGGCAAGGTGAGCCACGTGGAGTGTTTCCATTATCCCAGCCGCGAGGACAAGAGCGCCACGCCCGACTCCGAGCCGCCGGCCGAATTGGATTGGGACCTGTGGCTGGGCCCGCTCCGCTGGCGGCCGTTCAACGCCCGGCATCTGCACGGCGTGTTCCGCTGGCTGCTGGAGTCGGGCGGTGGGCAGATCCGCGACCGCGGCGCCCACGTGATGAGCTGCGCCATGTACTGGATGGGCGCCGACGGGACCGGCCCGGTCACGGTCGAGGCCACCGGCACCTCGCCCACGCAGGGCCTTTGGGATTCGGCCGTCCTGATGAACGTCACCTACACGTTCAAGAATCCCGACTGGGTGATGACTTGGACGCAGATGTCCAACGACGAGATCAAGCGGCGGTTTCCGCCGGAAGAACGCGTCGGGGGCGAGCCCGGCGGCCGGATCTCGCGGCCCGGTTACGGCGCCGTCTATCACGGCGACCAGGGCAAGTGCATCCACTGGGGCGGCGACGGCGGCACCTGGGCCGAGAAAAAGGTCCGCGATTGGGAACTGCCCGCCGGCGGCAAAGACGTCTACAAGAGCCCCGGCCACATGGCCGACTGGTTCGTCGGCATCAAGACCGGCAAGAAGTGCATCATGGATATCGAGTGGGGGGCCGGCGTGGCCAACCTCACCATTCTGGGCAACCTCTCCTTCATCCTTAAGCGAAAGCTCCAGTGGGATCAGGCCAAGCAGGAGATCGTCGGCGACGACGAGGCCCAGCGGATGATGAGCCGCCCGCAGCGATATCCGTATCACCTGTAGTCCATCCGCTCGCGCACCGAAGTCGAACCGCAGCCCCCGGAGCCGGTGGGTTGTCGGCGCATGATCGGTTGCGCGATCGGTGGAGTTTGGCACCGGTCAACGATTTCGGATATGATAGGATTTGTCCGCCCCGGTTCTTCAAGGAGAAACGAGCCATGCATGTTCACTTGGAAAGTTGTCGTTCGATGATCGCATCTGTCCTACTTGCCGCGCTTCTGGCGCCCCTCGCGCTCCCCTCGGACGCCACGGCCCAGGCGAAAGAGCAGAGCAGGCCGAACGTGCTGTTTATCGCGGTCGACGACTTGCGGCCCCAGTTGGGGTGCTACGGACATGAACAGATCGTCTCGCCGAACCTCGACCGCTTGGCCTCGCAGGGGATCGTCTTTCGGCGGTCCTACTGCATGGTGCCTACCTGCGGCGCCTCGCGAGCTAGCCTGATGACGGGCATCCGGCCGGCGCGGGATCGATTCGTCAACTATCTGGCCTGGGCCGAACGTGACGCGCCCGGGATTACGACGCTCAACACGCACTTTCGCAACCACGGCTACTATACGGTCTCCAACGGCAAGGTATTTCATCATCCGACGGACAACGCGGCCGGTTGGTCCGAACCGGCCTGGCGCCCGGACCGTACCGGAATCCTGCTGGGGAATTACGTTTCCCCGAACGTTCTGGAAATGGCCAAGACAAGTGCCCGCGGTCGCGGCCCGGCCTACGAATCGGCCGACGTGGCCGACGACGCGTACGCCGACGGGCGGTTGGCCCAAAAGGCCGTCGCCGACCTGCGGCGGCTGAAGACGAAGGGCGGGCCGTTCTTCCTGGCCGTCGGCTTCTTCAAGCCGCACCTGCCGTTTGTGGCGCCTAAGAAGTACTGGGACCTCTACCGGCACGAAGACGTCCGCCTGCCGAGCAACTACCGTCGGCCGAAAGACGCTCCCGACGTAGCCATCCACAATTCTGGCGAGCTGCGCGCCTACGCCGGCATTCCGCAGCAGGGCCCGGTTCCCGACGAGACGGCCCGCATGTTGATTCACGGCTATTACGCCTGCGTCAGCTACACCGACGCCCAAATCGCCAAGCTGTTGAACGAACTCGACCGTCTGGACCTTGCCCGCAATACGATCGTGATCGTCTGGGGCGACCACGGCTGGAACCTGGGCGAACACACGCTTTGGTGCAAGCACTGTTGCTTCGAGACCTCGATGCGGGCCCCGATCATCATTCGCGCGCCGGGGATTCCGGGCGGCAAGACGACCGACGGTCTGACGGAGTTCATCGACATCTACCCGTCGCTTTGCGAGTTGGCCGGCTTGCCGTTGCCCGAGCATCTCCAAGGCAGGAGCTTCGTCCCACTGCTTCGTGATCCGGACCGGCCGTGGAAATCGGCGGCCATCGGCCGCTACGGCAGCGGCGACACGATCCGCACGGATCGTTACCGCTACACGGCCTACACCAACGCACGGAACAATCCGACGGCCCGAATGCTCTACGACCATCAGGCCGATCCGGACGAAACCGTGAACGTTTCCGAACGACCCGCCAATGCACGATTGGCCGATCGGCTCCGCGAAGACCTCGAAAAGGGCAAGGGCGTTTCTACGAAGAAGGGCTCTGAAACGCGATGACGCTCATGCATCGTTCGATTCTGACGACACTTGTGCTGCTACTCGGCGGCGGATCGACGGCCATTGCAGATGGTCCCGCGGGACCGTACGACGCCCAGGTGGCCGAGAACGTGGGGAAGCTTCGCGACGATTCGCCGGTGGTTCGAGCCGCGGCGGCCGAGGCACTCGGATTCCTCCGCGCCTATTCGGCCGAGGAAGCACTGCTCGGGCAGCTCGACGACGGCTCGGCCGAGGTGCGTCGGCAGGTGGCCATGGCCTTGGCGTGGTGCGGCGGCCGCCACGCCGTGCCTCCGTTACTGGCGGCACTGGATGACGACGATTCGATCGTCCGGCAGGCCGCACACGTTTCGCTGACCAACCTGACCGGCATGGAGTTCCCCTTCAACGCGTTGGCCTTGCCGTCACAGCGCAGAATGCGAGTCCGGCAGTGGCGACAGTGGTGGACGACCGTGCCGGCTGATCGTCCGCCGGCGGAAGTGCTCGCACTGCTCGGGGGGCCGCTCCCGGGCGGCGGCGGACCGGTGTTCACGTCCACCACGTATAAAGGCCCGGCCGAAATCCTGCGGGACGGCCAGATCGGCCCCGAATACTGGCAGACCAAAAACGTCCCTTTCCCGCAGTGGTGTACCGTCGACCTGGGCAAACCGAAGGAGATCGGCCGGGTGGTCGTTCATCAGTATGGGCCTCGGTTCGTGATGACCGAATACGAGCTGTCCACGAGCCTGGACAACGAGCGGTTCGAGGTGGTCCAACGCGCGAAGGGCGAGACGCCGGTGGAACTGGCGGTTGAGTTTCCCAAACGGAAGGCCCGGTACGTCCGTATCACCAGCTACGGATCGAAGAACCCGACGTACCCGACCACGTTCTTCGAGATCGAGATCGGGGATTCCCTTCCCCATTCGGCAGCTCGCCAGCCACGGCCGTGGCGGCAGGAGCGCGGCCTTCGGGCACTGGGTGCATTGGGTGGCCAAGGCGCGACGGAAGCCGTGCTGAAGATGCTCGGCCCAAGGCCGACGACGGCCGCCAACTACCGCCCGACCGTGCAGGCTGGAATTCGGGCCCTGGGACGCCTGCGCGAGGACGCCGGCTTCCAGGCACTGATCGGCCTGTTGGACAATCCGTTCTGGGCCCGCCACGCGGCCAACGCCCTGGGCGATTTTGGCGACCGCCGCGCGGTGCCGGCCTTGATCGCCGCCTATCCGAAATACGCCAAAAATCTGGCCGGCGCGGATCCCCTGGGCGTTCCCCGCGATGACAAAATGGGCTTCCCCAGCGAAGACCGCATGTTGGAGACCCCTTATTGGATCATCTACGCCCTGAGTCGCCTGCCGCTGGACGATCCGGCCGATCGGACGGCCCTGAGGGAGATCGCGCCGTTGCTGATGGCCAACTTGCCGGGCGATCACGACACCTTCATGCTTTACGAGCCGGAAGTGGGGCATCGGCTGACACGTCACCTGATGGACCGCGCCGGCTTGCGCCGGCAGGCGTGCGAACATGCGTTTGAGTTGCTGGGCCAGCCGCGGCGCGTGCCGAAACCGGTCGACGGTCCGCAATGGTCCAACTTCCCCGCCTATCGCATCGCGAGTTGGCTGCCCTGCGCATGCACCGAGAAGGAAGACCTTCCGCGCCTGCTGGCCTTGCTTGCGCACGAAGAAGGCTGGGTGCGGATCAACGCGGCCAAAGCAATGGCTTGGCTGGGCGACCCTCGGGCCGTCGGCCCGTTGGCCAAGACCCTCGCGGAGGCCAAGGCCGAGGCCGATTTCGGCTTCAGCGCCACCTTCAAGGACGAAGAGTACAACGACCCCGCTCCAAGGTGGCGCGAGAGTCTGATTCGGGCGTTGGGTCTGCTTGGGGCGCATGAACACACGCAGATGATCGTCGGCATCCTCAACGACGAACGTTCCGTGGCCGAGATCCGCCTGGCCGCCGCCGAGGCGCTGGCCGATCTGGGCAACTCCCAGGCATTGGCGGCCTTGCGCGAGGCGGCTGCCGACCATCCGATCCATTGCATCCGCTCCATCGCCCGCGACGCCCTGAAGGCGCGCGGAATAGGGTGGGCAACGGCGGCAACGCGCAGCGGCGCCGCAGCAAGCGGCATGGCCGGGGCTTCGCTCCACTCAGCCGCCGGGCGTCCAGCCGTCGGCGAGGGGCAAGCCCCTCTGGAAGCCATCGTCTTCATCAAGGGCAGCAACAACATTCCCAACACGATCGGCACCGTCGAGCAGGCCGACCGCTGGCGGCAGACCTACGTGGTCACCGATTCGGGGCCCGCGTACCGACCGGGCCGAAACCTGTACGTCCTGCGACCGCCGCGGCCCGACGGCCGGGTCACGCCGTTGACGCGATTTCCGGACGGATACGTCGCCGAACCGGAACTGTCGTGGGACGGCAGCCATGTGATCTTCTGCCGGCGCGGCGAGGAGGATCCCTGGTGGCACGTCTTCCGCGTCAACGTCGACGGCAGCGGGCTGACGCAACTGACCGACGGACCGTATCACGACGTGGGACCGGCTTACTTGCCCGACGGCCGGATCGTCTTCAGTTCCAGCCGCAGCGGCATTCGCGACGAGTATCACGGCTATCCCTGTACGGCGATGTGCGTGATGAACGCCGAAGGCGGCGACATCCAGCGGATCGCCACTAATATCGGCCGCGACAACGAACCGTCGGTGCTTTACGACGGGCGGATCGTCTTCAGCCGGTTGGAGGTTTTCTATTCTCGAAACAAGACCGAGTTGACTCTGCACGCCATGCATGCCGACGGGACGCAGGACATGGTGCTCTACGGCCCGGAGCGGCGCCCGTTCTGGCGGAATCTGGATCACGGGCCGCGCACACCGGCCGACGGGCAGGAGGCGCCGCTGACGCACCGGGTATTGCGCATGACCCAGCCGCAGCCGATGCCCGACGGGCGGCACATCATCGTGGTCTCTCAAGGCGGCCTGACACTGATCGGCCCGCGGCGCGATACGGAGGAGATCATCACACCGGACAACCAGACGCGGTCGTATACGACTCCCTTCCCGCTGCCCGACGGAAAGCTGCTCTGTGCCTCGACGCTGAAAGAGTCGGATCGCGCCAAGGTCGATCTGGGGCTCTATCGGTTCGATCCGGAGGCGAAGGAGTTGGAGTTGATCTACAACGATCCGGCCACCGCTGACTTCGAGCCGCGTCCGATCATGGCCCGACGGCCGCCGATGCTGCAGGCGGGCCGCGCCCAGCGTCACGACTACAGCGGGCGGTTCGTCTGCACCTCGGTTTTCGCCACTCAGGAGAAAGAGGTGCCGGCGCGGGGCCGGTTGGTTCGGCTGATCGAGGGCGTCCCCAGACCGGCGCGGCACAGCACGCACACGAACCCCTGGGAGGTCTGGAAGAACCACGGCGGCACGTTCGCCCGCGTGCTGGGCACGGCGCCGCTGGCCGCAGACGGTTCTTTCTACGTCGAAGCGCCGGCCGATCGGCTGATGCACTTCCAGGTGCTCGACAGCGACCGCCGCGTGTTGGGCAATCAACTCACGTGGATCTACCCCCGCCCCGGCGAGTTGAAGTCGTGCGTCGGCTGTCACGAGAAGCCCCACACCACCACCCGCGGCAACGACCCGTTGGCCACGCATCACCCGCCGGCAGACTTTCTGCCCACCGGCCACGAGTTCAGCTACCGCGCGAAGGCCTGGTTCAAAGGTCACTTGCCGGCGGAGATCGAAGAACGCACGCGAACGGTCAGGGCCGTGAATCTGCTGGGACGTTAGCGCCTCGCTGAGATCGGGGTTCTCGTGGCAACGTCACCTTCCCCATGCGCAACCGGACGAATCGCTTCGGTTGCGCGCAGGTCTTCCAAACGCGTCTGCCTTCCGTTTGCCAAGTGCAAGAGGGCTTTCCATCGAGTTGCCCAAGACCCAGGTCCGATACTATGTTTATGCGGCATGTACCGGCGATGCCGTTGCGTACGCTGTGCGGGGTCGTGTAGCGGCTGACTGCAGGTCGGCGTAAAGGGGCAGGTGATGCGGGAGAGTCGGGCTTCCCTGGCGGGGTTGATTTCGTTGGGGCTTGCCTTGGGGGCAAGCGTTCTTTGCGCACAAGATCAGACGCGCTACCCCGCCGCATTGGCGCCGTCTCCGCCTGCAGCGGATGCGGACGCTGGCCCGACCGGCGCGGAGGATGAAGGAGCGGAGCAAGCCAAATCCGGCGTTTCCGACCTGCTCGAAATGGAGATCGAGCAACTTCGCCGCACGTCCGTGGCCCCGGCGCTGGAAATGGAGGTTACCACCGTCACGCGGCAGGAGAGCACGGTGGGCCGCTCTCCGGCAGCCGTCTTCGTCATTACGCCGGAGATGATCCGCCGCTCCGGGGCGCAGACCATCCCCGACGTGCTGCGGATGGCGCCGGGGCTGATCGTCGCCCAAAGAGACGCGAACAAATGGGCCATCTCCTCACGAGGCTTCAACCAAGTCTTCGCCAAAACGCTGCTGATTCAGATCGACGGCCGGACCGTCTACACGCCCGTTTTTGAGGGAACCTTCTGGGACGTGCAGGACGTCGTGTTGGAGGACATCGAACGGATCGAAGTGATTCGCGGGCCGGGGGCCACGCTCTGGGGAGCCAATGCCGTCAACGGCATCATCAACATCATCACCAAGAGCGCCAAGGACACCACGGGGATCTACGCGAAGGCGGGCGGGGGCACCGAGGAGGACGGTTTCAGTACGGTGCGCGTCGGCGGCTGCCAGGGGGATTTGGCATATCGCGGCTATTTCAAGTGGTTCGAACGCGACAGGGCAGTTCCCGTCGGCCCGGTCGCCCACGACGACTGGCGACAAAGACGCGGCGGATTTCGGACGGATTGGACGCCGAGTTGCCGGGACACCCTGACGCTGCAGGGTGACGTCTACGCAGGCACAAGCGGAATGACATTTCTGGGATTTGTTCCCTTGGATGATACGGTGGAAGGACACAACGTGCTGTCGCGCTGGAAACGCACGATCGATGACCAGAGGGACCTCTCTCTACAGGTCTACTACGACGCGACCGACCGCCAAGACGATATCATCACACAGCACGTGGAGGTCTTCGACGTCGATTTTCAGGCGCGGTTCCCCTGGAGAAGCCGCCACAACGTCATCTGGGGATTGCAGTTTCGCCGCGCTAAAGACTTTCTGCCGTCGCCGTTGACTAGCGCGATACGTTTCTCTCCGACCGGGGACGTCAACAACCTCTACTCCGGGTTTATCCAGGATGAAGTGACGTTGCGAGAGGACCTGCTCTACCTGACGCTGGGGACCAAGCTCGAGAAGAACGATTTCACCGGCTTCGAGGTGCAGCCGAACGTTCGCCTGCTTTGGCTGCCGAGCGACCGGCAGGTGGTCTGGGGCTCGATTGCCCGGGCCGTTCGCACGCCGTCGCGGTTCTCGGAGGACGCCAGCCTCCTCGCGGTCTCCCGCGCGGGTCCCAGCCGCTTCGGACCCTCCCCCCGGTTCAAGGCCGAGGAGTTGATTGCCTATGAGCTGGGCTACCGGGCTCAGCCGGTCGAGCAGTTCGCGTGGGATCTTTCCCTGTTCTACAACGTGTATCAAAACCTGGAATTCTGGGAAGGGACGGGCATCAAGGGGCCGTTGACGCTTTTTGAGCTGGACAACGATGCTCGGGCACACGGATACGGGCTGGAGCTATCCGGCGAGTACCGGGTAACAAAACACTGGAAGTTGCGGGCGTGGTACGCCTTTCTGCGACTCGTGCTTCAGGAGCCAATCACCCTGGCGCCGCGTAGCGAGCGGATCGAAGGTTCCAGCCCACACCATCAGGCATTCCTGATGTCGTCGTGGGACCTGGCGCGCGACCTCGAATTCGACCTTTTGGCCCGCTACGTCGACGAACTCCCCAGCCAGGTGGTGCCCAGCTATCTCTCGCTCGACCTCCGGCTGGGTTGGAGGCCCGGACGTAATGTCGAGTTCTCCGTGGTCGGGAAGAACTTACTCGACTCGAGTCATTTGGAGTTCGGCAGCCTGGGAGGCAGCATCCCGGGGCCGTTGGCGGAGATCCCCAGAGGGGTCTATGGCTATGTGAAGTGGCGGTACTGACATGCCCGGCGTGTTCGGCGTCGATGATCAGGACCGTTTCTTTCTGAGATAGATCGGCCAAGTGGCCTAGTGTCATGTTAACTCAAACTGAAAACGGGGGGCTGTCAGCCATCAGCTTTCAGCTATCAGGCAAGGCAAACGTACTTCAGAGGGCTCTTTGCTGAGGGCTGAAAGCTGACAGCTGATAGCCGGACCTAAGCATCGTTCGAGAAATTACCGGCGTAGCCGAACTCGCCGGAGTTTGGCTTTGTGCCGCTACCCTGGCTATCTCGTCAATCGCCTGCATAGCTTCCTCACCAGTGAGCGCTTCAGGCTTCTTGCCTCCGGCCAGTAGATCGTCGATCCCTTTCCCATCAGTCAGGGCCCACCGCTCTAACTCATCTGCGAAGTCGACCTTGACCAGCGCCTTGGCAGAATTGCGCAGATGCCGCGCGACGTTCGCGTTCGTCAATGCGTCGGCGTCGTAGGCCAGCGCGGCCGTCTTGACGCCAAATTCGCGTAGCACTGGGAGAGCACTCCGCCAATTGCCCACGCCGGGAACCGAGATCGTCGGCTCGTCCAGGTGCGTGGCCGCGCTGTTTGGCGACGGCAGCCAGTCCCTGGATCGAAGGGCGTCAACGATCACCGGGATCATCGATTTCGGAATCAGGCGACGACCACCGATTCGCTGAGGTTCAGGCACAACACCCAATTCAACCAGGCGGGCAATTCACCGGGACTGGACGCCGAGAGTGTCACCCAGTTCGCCAGTTGTCACGTCGGGCGGAGTTGCGGTAAGAGCCATCGTTTGCACTCCCACGGGGTTTTCTGTCCGACGTGGGAATCGTCACGATGATCGCAGCGAGAGATTATCGGAGGGGCAGGCTTTCCGGCATATTTCCGGAATGTTTCCGGAATACTTCCGGGTGGCCAACTAGACAGGAAAGATCCCGGAAAGAAGCGATGAGAAGTCTCATTCTGATTTCTGAAGGCGGGCTTTTCGTTTAGTCGTGATTTCCTTGTTCCTCTCGACCTCCGTAACCTCCAGGAGATACTTGGTTCCCTTCTGTCCTTCTCTCTTTTTTTCGTGAACGCGTAGCGTGCCTGTGCGGTTGTTCAGCCAGTTGTAGGCTGTTCGAGGGTTGACGCCACAGTAGTCGGCCAACTGCTGTTGTGTGTACCAGGCACAACCGGCTGGGGGCTCACTCTCCGTCTCCTTGACTTTCCCACCGCCTTGCTCGCTGGATGTTGCAGGGGCTTCAGGAGAGTTGCCGCCCTGGCCATCCTCGTGAAGGGGTTTAGGCCGGAGCCCTACTCGCCGAAACTCGTTCTGCTTGGGTCCAGGCAGAATAAACCACGCTTGCTGCAACTGGTTCCGGCGCGTCAGCGGTTCGTCTATGGATTTTGCCCACTCGAGCAGCTTCTGTCCAAATGGCTCCACACCATACTCCCGAACCAGGCCATGCACGCGCTTGGCCACATCGCGAAGGGACAAAGAGGACTCTTCTTGCATCAGAGCACCTATCTTCCCAACGCTGCCTTCCTTCTGCATGTATTGGGTTGGCCAAAGGTCCGTTAGGTCCTCGCAGAGTTGGAACGCCTGTTCCTCCAACGCGCTCACGCGCTTCGCCATCGTTTTCGGTCTACCGGCCACGTTGGGCCTCCTTTCGTTTTGCCCATCTTACACGTTTCGCGGATTTCGCGACATCTGTGCCAAGGGGATATCGGCATCGGCCGCCCTGATGCTGCCATTCTGCAGGGCATTGATGGAGGCCACCACGAAGTTTGGGCGATTTCAGGGAGCCTGCGGGGATCCGGCAAGAGCGAGCGGAAAGGCCTCTCGTGGGCGTAAGAAACGGGGGCGGCACAATCCGACCGCATTGCGCCGACCCCGTGTACGCGCGTGTACGCGACGATCCCGCAGAAACCAGGCTCAGCCCGTGGTTGAATTAACCCCCATCACGCCTCTCCGCTACCTTTCCCCGCTATCCGTGGGGCAAAACCGGTCGGCTCTGGTCATCGGCCGGGTCGTTTTCGGGGCCACCATCCGGCTTAGTCTATGATCGACGCGCACAGGTAACATGTGCATGGACGCTCGGGTGGGGGCGACCCAGTTCACGAATACGCGGTTGACGAATAGTGCGATAGTAGTCAGGCTGACTACCTGCCCCCCAGGGGCCAGCGACCCAGCGAATCAGAATGACTTGTGTACCAGGTGTGTCGGCCCCACGCGCGCAAGCGTGAGAGCCCAACTGCGTGAGGTGGGGCGGACATCGTGGGATTTGCGTCGAAACAGATCTGCCTCGGTTACCGCGACGTTTCGACCGATAGCCCGTTGGGGCTCTTCACAAAGGCAGCGGGACGGCTGTCCTCAGCCAGCTCTTTCTGAAAGTCTTCAACGCACTTTCTTAGTCTCGCGGCGACGTCAGGATGATCTTTCAACACATTTCTGCGCTCGCTGATATCCTGCTCCAAGTCGTACAGT
>Ga0180437_10010429_pt1 | contig 11338 bp, 7 predicted proteins | sample SS_ome_4_FD_132410 | JGI IMG/M metagenome (GOLD analysis project Ga0180437, IMG submission 132410) | Hypersaline lake sediment archaeal communities from the Salton Sea, California, USA - SS_3_D_1 metaG | ecosystem: Environmental > Aquatic > Non-marine Saline and Alkaline > Hypersaline > Sediment... | reverse complement strand
GCCAGATCATCCAGGGCCTTGAAATCGGCTTCCCCAGGGAATCCCTGACAGAGGACTGGGCTCAATATCTCCACCTTCAGGTCGGGAATCAACCCGGCGATCTGTTCGATAGCTTTGCTGTTCCAGCCATAGGACCCGATGACCGAAGCAAACCTCAGCTTGGGCCTCAGAGCGTTCGCCAGATACGCGGCATAGACAACGTTAGGATGCGGGCCGACGTGGACCGTGGGGGTCCCGATCACAATCGTGGCCGCATCCACCAGCGCGATGGCGAGCTTGCCGATATCGGTCACGGCCAGGTTGAACTGGTGTACCGTTACCCCTCTCTCAGCCAGCGCGCTGACCAGGTACTCTACCATTTTCTCGGTGCTGCCGTGCATCGAGATGTAGGGCAGCACCACGACGTTCTTGGGATCCTCGGAGATCCAGTCCCCATAGGCGTCTATGATGAAACCTGGCCGATCGTACACCGGGCCGTGGCTAGGGGCTATCAGATCTATCTCGCGCTTCTCGACCTTGTCCAGGTTCCTCTTGATAACACGGCGAAAAGGCATCATGATCTCTGCGTAGTACCTCTTGGCTGCCTCATAAACGCGTGCCTCGTCCGTGACGTACAGGTCGGTAGTAGCGATGTGAGAGCCGAAGAAATCGCACGAGAAAAGGATACGCTCCTCTTGCAGGTAGGTCACCATGGTCTCCGGCCAATGGACCCAAGGTGTGTGAATGAACTCCAGCGTCCTATCTCCCAGCGACAATGTCTCTCCATCGTCAACAGTGACGATCCGCTCTTCGGGAATGCACAAGAGATCGATGAGCATGCCCTTCCCCTTGGGTGTCGCAATGACCCGGGTGTTTCGGTACTTCTCCAAGACCTGAGGAATCGTCCCAGAGTGATCCTGTTCGCCGTGGTGCGCGACGACATAGTCAACGCGCGGAACGCTCTCCAACTGGAACATGAGTACATCGGCCATCGTGGGATCGACGGTGTCGAACAACACCGTTCTTTCACTCCCCTGGACCAGGTAGGCATTGTAGCTCGTCCCATCAGGCAGAGGTATCAGGGAATCGAACAACCGCCGGTCCCAGTCAACAGCCCCCATCCAATACACGCCCTCTCTGATTTTTCTCGCTTTCATGTCACCTCCTGTTGTTTCTATGTCTAACTCATACTATCCGTCAACACCACACCTCTACCCGTGAATCAACGTCGGCAGGCAGCGGGTGCAGACCCACAGGCTTTTTCCTTGGTGACGGACCGGCACCAGGGGAACCTCGTCCTCACCGGTGGTGCAGCGGAAGCACTTCTGCTCGATGTAGACCGTGCCCCGCTCGTGCATCAGCGTCTCGGCCCGCTCCTCGTCAAAGTCTGGGACCTCCCGCTCCTCCACGCTCAGCGCCCCGGTCGGGCAGACGGGGATGCAGAACCCGGCCCCATCGCAGAGCGCCTCGTCCAGCACCCTCGCCTTGCCGTCTGCCAGGACGATAGCCCCCTCGGCGCACGGTATCACGCAAGCGCCGCAGCCGTTGCATAGTTCCTCGTCAATCCGCACAATCTGCCGTACTGCCATAGTCACCCTCTCCTCAACCCGAGTCCCAGGTCTCAGGTTCGATTCCCAGCCGTAAGCTGGAGACCAGAAACCCCGAACTTGTGACCGGTGCCGTTCAGTCATCCGGCCCCCAGACAATCTCGTAGGAGCACGTGATCGCCCCCTGGGGACAGATGGCATCGCAGGTCGCACAGTAATTGCAGGCGCTGGGCCGAGCGATAAACGGCCCTTCCGAGCCCATCTCCACCGCACCCGTTGGGCACTGCTCAACGCAGACGCCGCACTGGTTGCACAACGACAGGTTGATCTCAGGTAATGCCCAATCTTCCATAAGCAAACGACCACCTTTCTGCCACCAGCATAGCAGAAAAGCGATCGCCTGTCTACGACAAAAGTCGCATTGTGGAAGGCCTGCACGCAGAACGAACCAGTCGCTCCGCGCACGTCTCGCCGGCTGCGTGCTGCGGCGCGGGCAGGCGATAAATGATACGGGGATGGATTAGGGGAAGCCTCGAACCTCAACTAATCGGAGCGCAGCACCAGCGGGAGGTAGATCCCATGCAGACCCTGGTTGAGCTACACAGTCGTATTCAACCACCGGCGCCAGCGCTTTGCCCATTTAGCCGAGCGAACTCATCGCCCATCTCGTCGTTGGCAAACAAGAATTCTACCCTGTCCCCAGCCAGGCTGACTTTGAGACCCAAATGACTTCCGCGCGACATATCGGCCATAGATTCGACCGATCGTGACAACACGTTGCGAAACAGCTCCCTCCCGGCGAACGCCAGCCCGCACGCGACCAGCGCCAGGAAGACCAGAAGCCACGTTGGCGGAGTTCGATTGATGCTGGTTGTGATGCCAAACAGCGCGCAGCAGCTCGTGAGCAAGCCCGTCACGAATCCCACCGTCAGGACCCTGGCGTTCCGCTTGGATTCGCGGGCATGTGCAGCGCAGTATGGCACGTCAACAGTCACAAATCGCCTGCGCCGCCTTGTTCCAGCGTTCACGGTCTGGCGCATCGTCACCTCTTTGGGTGCGCCACAGTAGACGCACTTTTCGGGAAACAGTGCCCGATACTTACCATCCATGATGGGAATACTGACCGTTTTCATCGTCACTTTCTCCTTCTAGTTTACAACCTCCTCCAAACGAATGTTAACGTTGGTACTTCCGCCCAGGTCCACGCCCTGGATCACGAGCTCTCTGCCGTTCGGCCAGCCGGTAAAGACCATGCTGAAGCCTGCGTCCTCAATCGCCGTGAGGATCTCGTACTCAGCCAGATCCTGTTCGGCGAACGCCCGCCGGTAGAATTCGATGACCTCCTCCGTGGTGAGGTTGGTCTGGAAGTTCACCATCTCCTCCCCGCCTCCGCCCGCAAAGTTCTGCACGTCGTCCGGCAGGGGAAAGACGGTATCATAGTCAGACTGCCCGGCAGGAGGTAAGGTCGGTTCCGGCGCGGCAGGTTTCTCCGTCGCCTGGGCCTTGGGAGGGGTCGTGGGTTCATCCTCGGTCGATGCACCCCCTCCACCACAGGCCAGCGCGATCAGTACCAAAACCAAGAACGAGACAACGGGTATCAGTTTGCGGCTCATTGGAGATCCTCCTGGAGTTCATTAGACTTGGCACGCAACGTTCCTCTGGCGACATCACCAGTGCAGCTCGGCAAGAATCCCTCCCTGGTTGTGCGCTCGCCAGGGATCGCCAGACCCCGGCCGTGAGCGGCCTACTGCGGTAGAACCAGCGTTTCAGACAAAGATCTGGCGATCCCTTTTGAGCACATGCCGAAGGGTGTACGCCTACGCACACTAGTTGCGCAGTACGAGCGGCAGGTAAACCTCGAGCTTGTCAGTGAATAGGTCTGAGAGTTTGCTGCTGGTACCCGCCTCAAAGTACTCAATGACCCCATAGTTGCGGATCGTACTGATGGTGCGCAGGCCCTGACCCTCGGCCAGTGGCGCCGGCAACTCCAGGCTCCAGTTGCCGTCCTCGTCGGCGATGTCGGAACCTAGGTAGGCCAGAGCTTCGACGTCATCGTCGCTATCGTCCAGGTAAACGTCCACCCAGCAGTAGGGGCAGTCGTCGCCGTCGGTGCCCGTCACCTGGGTGCCGCTGATGACAGTGACCCGGCCCGGCTCGAAGAACCGGAGCTCCTCGGGCACGAGATCGCCAAAGTCAATGGCCCCCACGGTATTGGAGATGATGTTCGCCCGCATCTGGTTGGCGTTGACGCGGATAAGCCCACTGAGGAAGTAGATGGCCTCCCGGTGCGTGCCAACGATGGTGTTCGATAGAATGTACGTGTACCTGGCCGACTCCAACTCCACGCCACGACCACAGGTCCACACATCAGCACCGGTCGCATCACGGCCAATCCGGTTGTGCTGAACCAGGTTGTCCTGATACTGTCCGCCGGGTATGGTGATGGCGTTCGGCGGGGTCTGAAGGGCGCTTCCCTGGACAAGCAATCCGACGAACGTGTTGCTGATGACCTGGTTCCGCCTGCCCCGGACGTTGATACCCGCGCCACCGAACCAATTGTCGGACGCGGCCGCCGGGTTGCAGATATTGCCTGGAGCCACGCTGCCGACGTCAATAGTGCCATTGGCCCGCGTGCCGACATAGTTATATAGGATGTAGTTGTCGTTGCTGCCTTCGAGATTGATGGCCGCCCCGCTCATATCGAGGAAGACGTTGTTCTGGATGAGGTTATTGTCCGCTTTTACTGTGACGACAATCCCACCATCTCCGCCACCCTCCTGGGGCTGGGCTGGATTGCGCAGGTAGACACCCTGCCCATCCACGGTGAGGCCAAACCAGTTATCCTCGATCACGTTCCCGCCGTGATTGAGGTGCAGGATATCCTTGAATCCCTGGAACACCAGCCCCCGGATGACGTTGCCCTCGCCGTTGACCACCAGGCCGTTCTCGCTACTGTCTGCACCCCGGACGATGATGCGGGGAAGATCAGGACGCAGGCCCTCATAGTCGGGCTGAGTGGTGCCGTCAATGACCACCTGGCCACTCTTGCTGATGTCGGTGCTGCCCAGAGTGGGGAGCGCGTTGAGCTGAGAGGTATCGTAGAGTTGAATGATCCACGAACCAGCACCGTCATATTGGAGCGACGTTGTGGGGATGTCGAAACTGATCAGGATGGGACAGTTCCCAGGGTCCTGAGCCAGGTCTGTCGCCTCGATCAGCGCGCGACGCAGTGTGCACTCCTCTGGATCAACATCAGAGCAGGCCGTGCTCTGGCTTTGGTCGGGGTCACTGGCGCTGGTGATGGTGATGATGCTGGCAAAGGTCGTGGGGGGAATGGGTGGTGGCGCGTAGGCGACCGGCGGGATGGACAGCGGCGGGTCAAGCGCGGGAGCAGAGGGCTCGGTCGGCTCCGGCGCGCCTTGCTGTACGTAAAGGCCCGAGATCTTGGTCGTCATCCCCGCATGGTAGACGTAAGCAGGTTCACTGGGATTAACGATCTGGCCATCGCTGCTCGTGGTGCTGGCCGTGCGGATGCCCTCGGTGATGGCCAGAGTGCGAGGCAGTTCTGCAACCCAATTGCCGCTTCCGTCAGCGGTGACGACGTCCAGCGATTCGAGGGTCTCTGTGACCGTATCTATCTCGTCCAGGAAGAGCTCGACGACACATCCGGCGCACGGGCTGTCCAGGCCACTGGTGCCACTCACGATGGTGCCACTGATCGCAGTGACGGCAGCCGGGTTAAAACTCCTCAGAGTCGATGGTAGGGTGTCGCCAAAGGCAAAGGCTTCGACGGCGCTGTCTTTGATGACGTTGTTTCGCCGGGTCACAGCGTCGAGATCGTAGCCGAACTCGCCCCCGGTGACCAATACACCGGCTGCGCCCCGACTGCCAACCACCGTATTGGTGAGAACCTGGACATAGTGCCCGCCGAAACTGCCGCCGACCTGAATCCCCTCACCGCAAACGCCAAAGGGCTGGCCAGCCACGTCCACGCCGATCGTGTTGTCGCGCACGACATGGTCGTCGCCGGTAACAGAGAGCGCCTCTTCAGGGGTGCTGAGAGGATCGTCGCTGTAGTAAAGCATGCCCACGATGCGGTTGTTTTCGACCTGATTCCGGTGTCCGTAGATTTGGACTCCGGCTCCGGCGAACCAGTTGTGGTAGCGGGCGTTGGGCCGGCACTTGCGCTCCGGCCTCACGGTGGGGACAGTGCCATCAGCGTGCGTGCCGACAGTGTTGCTGAGGACATAGCTATCGTCCCCGTCCATAGTGATCGCGCCCTGGTCAAAGCCAGCCAGGACATTGTCCTGAACGGTGTTGTTGGCGCCCCCGCTCTGCACATAGATCCCGCTCTCTCCACTCCCCTTCCCAGGGTCCTCGGGATCGCGGAGGTAGATCTCGGTACCGGTAATCGTCAGGCCAAACCAGTTATCCTCGATCAGGTTGTTGCTTGTGCCCGGGACGGACACCATCCTGTCCCCAAAGCCCTGGAAGGCCAGGCCACGGATGATGTTATCACCACCGGTCAGGGTCAGGGCTCCCTTCTGATTATCGCCGCGCAAGACGATGCGGGGTCCTATGCCGAGACTACGCCCGATGGGTTGGGTGGTACCGTCAATAAGGACGTGGCCGTACGTCCCAAAGTCGCGAAAGGCAAAGTTAATGTCCGAGTTGTCGCTATCCACCTCTATCACCCAGATACCGTTTGCCGGGTCGTAGCCTGGGTCACTGATATCCAGATCGAAGGCGATGCGGTACGTCTCATCGTCAAACTGATAGTACCGGACCTCATTGATCGCCCGCCGCAGGGTACAAGTGACGACCTGATTGCATCGTTCGCTGACGCTGCCCACCTCATCGCTGGTGCTAGTGACGGTGAGAAAACGGGTGGGCGTGAGCTGTGTTTGGGCAGCGATTAGGTGACCCTCCGAGCTTTCACCACGGGAGGTGCGTGGGCTGTCCAGAACCAGCACGGATGGTCCCTGGGCCAAAGCCACGACAGCACCCAGCCACAGAAGCGTTAACAAGGAAACGAAAACGATTTGCCAGAATCTGCGGTTCATTAAAACCTCCTTATCTCGTAGTCAGACGTATCACATATCACATCACACGCATTCAGAAACTCGATTGTCTACCTACTCCCCCTTCTACCCCGTACGTCGAGGTCTAGGTCCTGCTCGTCCTGGGACTCTACCTGGCTAACCTGAACCTGCAAGAATGTGAACAAGTCCTCCAGGCTGGCGAACCCGTGGCGCTGGCCGGTGCCTGGGCTTTCCAGGGAGGCTCGCCAGACATGCTTTTCACCATCCCTGGTCTGCCACAGGCGCAACAGGTATGATCGGTATCGCTGTCGTTCTCCTGTCATAGCGGCCCCTAATCGGTGACTGATGAAGTTAGGAACCATTATACCGATCCATCGTCAAAAAACCGTCAAAACGCGTGGCTTCCTTTACCTACAGGTTCAATAATGGTATAATCTTCCCCCACTATCCGCTGACTAAACATGACATGCCTGTCAATCTCATTGCTCGGGTCTATACAGATCACCCTCGCGGGCGAGCCGGTCACAGACTTTGCCACCGATAAGGTGCGGGCGCTGTTGGCCTATCTGGCCGTCGAAGCCGACCACCCCCACCGGCGAGACGCGCTGGCTGGGCTGCTGTGGCCCGACCAGCCCCAGCACAGAGCTCGCCAGAGCCTCCGCCAGGCAATCTCCCACCTGCGCCAGGCCATTGGCGATCAGGACGAACGAGACAGGGAACCGTTCCTGCTGATCACCCGTCAGACGGTCCAGTTCAACCCCGATAGCGATCACTGGCTCGACGTCGCGGCGTTTACCGCCCTGAGCGACGCCAACAGACAGCATCGACATCGACGTCTCGAATCGTGCCTTCCCTGCCTACGGCGGATGGAGCAGATGACCGCGTTGTACCGGGGGAGTTTCTTGGAGCAGTTCTTTCTGAGCGATAGCAGCGCCTTCGAAGAATGGGCGCTGCTCGAACGGGAGCAGCTTCAGCGCCAGGTAGTAGAAGCGCTCGACCACCTGGCCAGTTATCACGAAAGGCGCGGCGACTATGCCCAAGCGCGCGAACACGCCTGGCGACAGGTGGCGCAGGAGCCCTGGCGCGAGGAGGTCCACCGGCATTTGATGCACTTGTTGGCGCTTGATGGGCAACGGAGTGCTGCACTGGCCCAGTACGAGAAGGCCCGCCAGGCGCTGGCTGAAGAGTTGGGTGTCGGCCCCACGGCTGAGACGACGGCGCTATACGAACACATACGAGCAGGGGAGGCCGCCTCTCGAACTCCCAGACCTGCATACAACCTACCTCCCTCCTCTACTCCCTTCGTAGGCAGAGAACAGGAATTGAGCGAGCTGGCCGAGTTGCTGGCCTACCCCGATTGCCGGCTGGTGACCCTCGTGGGGCCTGGCGGCATCGGCAAAACCCGCCTGGCGCTTCAGGCGGCCGCGGACCAGATCGGAGCGTTCGAACACGGCATCACCTTCACCTCTCTTGCCTCCATTAGTTCGGTAGAACACCTGGTTCCTACGATAACAAGCGCCCTTGGAATCCCGCCCTACAATACCCAGGATCCCCAAGAGCAGCTTTTCAACTATCTCCACGTGAAGGAGATGCTGCTCGTGCTGGACAGCCTGGAGCATCTCTTGGACGGAAGCAAGTTGCTGACGGACATGCTCCGGCGTGCACCGGGTCTAGTCCTCCTGGTCACGTCAAGGGAAAGGCTCAACCTGCAGGAGGAATGGGTTTGCGAGATCGAGGGGCTGGCATATCCGGATGACGCAGCGGTAGGATCGGTATCCTACAGCGCGATCGATATGTTCCTCCAATGTGCGCGGCGGGCTGACCGCCGCTTCGCGATTGGGGAAGCGGATATGCCCTACGTAGTCCGTATCTGCCAGTTGGTGGAGGGAATGCCGCTGGGGGTGGAGTTAGCCGCGGCCTGGGTGCGAGCGCGCCCCTGCGAGGAAATCGCCCTGGAGATCGAACAGAACCTCGACGTTCTGACGACCCGCTTACGCGACGTGCCCGAACGACACAGGAGCGTGCGGGCGACGTTTGAACACTCGTGGCAGTTACTGTCAGACGTGGAAAGAGCGCTTGTCGCCCGGCTGTCCGTCTTTCGGGGAGGATTCCGGGGAGATGCTGCCGCCCTAGTGGCGGGAGCATCCGCATCCTTGTTGTCGGATCTGCTGGACAAATCCCTGATCCGCCGTGTCTCATCCGACCGGTATGATATGCACGGCCTGCTCAGGCAGTATGCCGCCCACAAGCTTCAGGCCAATCCACAAGAGTTCGAAGAGACACAGCGACGCCACGCCCGTTACTTTGCCTCGTTTCTGGGGCAACAAGAGGCGCGTTTGAAGGGTGCGGGGCAGAAACAGGCCCTCCTGGAGATCGCCCTGGAGATCGAAAACGCGCGCCAGGCGTGGGAATTGGCCGTGGCACGGGGTGATGCGGATCTGATCGAACAGGCCCTGGACAGTCTCTACCATTTCTACATGGTGCAGTGCCGCTTTCAGGAGGGCATTGATGTTTTTGCGCTGGCAGTAGAAAGGTGGGACGAGCACCCAGAACAGATAGGTGTCTTTGGCCAAGTCATGTCTCGTCAAGGGGCGCTCTGCCGTCGCGTGGGTCGCTATGAGCAAGCCAGAACTTCCTTGGAGAGAAGTCTGAGGATCTTTGAGCACCTGCAGAGCCCCACCGAGCAAGTGTTTTGCCTACTCAGCCTGGCTGACGTGATGCGCAGTCAGGGCGGATATGAAGAGGCGGAGCAACTCGCTCAGAGGAGCCTGGTTCTGTCCAGACGGGCCGAGGATAGCTGGGGCATCGCCCGGTCGCTTCACCTATTGGGCCTGGTTCGCTATCGAGCTGGCGACGTTGACCAGGCGAAGGCACTCCTTGAAGAAAGCCTGGCCATCGCTCGCGAAAGCGGCAACCAGCGCCTTGTCATGCTCCCCCTGAACGTGCTGGGTGACGTTGCCTGTCACCGGGGAGACTATGCCACGGCACAGACCGTGTTTGAGGAGTGCCTGGCCTTGAGCCGTGAGCTTGGCGACCAATTCAACGCCGCCATTCACCTCAATAACCTGGGCACTGCACTGCACACCCTCGAGGAATATCAAAAAGCTCGGGGATATTACCAAGAGAGTCTCGAAATCTGCCGCAAGATCGGTGACCAGAGAGGACAGGCGATTGCGTTGAGCAACCTGGGTGAGGTGGCCTATACGCTCGGTGCACATCGCGAGGCAATGGCGTGCTACCAACGCGCGTTGTCCATCGGGCGCGACACTGAGGATCATTGGACCGTGCTAGCCTGCCTGAACAATCTGGGGGAGACCGCGTGTGAACTGGAGAAGTATGCGGAGGCCAGCGCCTGCTTCAGCGAGGCCCTCAGGATTGCCTCAGAGACCCAGACACTGGTGATACTGCTCAAGACCCTGGTCAACATGGCCGTCCTCTTTGAAAGACAGGGGCAGAGGGACTGGGCGGCGGCGCTGCTGGGCCTGGCGCGTCGGCATCCTGCCTGTGAACAAGCGGATCAGGAAAAAGCCCAGCATTTGTTGGATCAGATGGAGCTGGTCCCGCCGGACGGTGAGGCCAGGCCTGTGGACGCCGTTGTTGCCGAGGTACTCGCGGAACTCTCTGCCAAGTACCCCGATTTGAACCCCTAGCCTTTCCCCAACCCAGCTCCTGTCTGTCGTTCACAGCCTACGACGATCCCTAATGTTCCGCCTCAGCCTCTAGCCCCTCTCGATCTAGTAACACGATGCGCTGCCGATGCATGCGCACCAATCCGGCGTCGGCAAAGGCCCGCAGCGTGCGCCCTACCGTGTCCCGGACCGTGCCCAGATGAGCAGCGATCTCCTCCTGTGTCCAGCGGCGGGTTACCCCGCCCACATCGGCGTGTTCCAGCAGGAACCGCGCCAGTCGTCCCCGTACCGTGTGCAGCGAGAGGTCCTCCACCAGATCGGTCAAGTGATTCAGTCGCGTGGCAAAGTCCCGCAAGATCGCGAGCGCTAACTCAGCGCACTCACCGACCAGACGCAGAAAGTCTGCGCTAGTCATAATGTAGAGGGTAACCGGGGTGACGGCCTCGACGGTAGCGTGATTGACACCGCCAGATTCAAACGGGGGTACCGCGTTGAAGGTAGAGCCCGGTCCCAGCCGTGTCAGCACCTGCTCACGCCCTGCAGCGGAGAGGCGATAGACACGCACCTGCCCCTCCAAGACGAAATAAACCGCTTCGCAGGGATCGCCCTCGAACATAACGACCTCACCCGCCGCGTAGGTGCGGGCATAAGCTACGCGGGCCATGCGGGCCAGTGCCTCATCGGAGAGGTCAGCGAAAAGAGATATCCGGCGCAGGGCCTGAGTCGTGAGTTCTTTCACAAAGCCATTGTAACCAAAAGCCTGGGCGCGTCAAGGTGCGCTGCCCCATCCAACATCACCAGGACCCAAGCCGGAGACCGCCGTGCCGTGCGCCCCTGCGTCTTGCGGCAACGGGACTTCCGCTGTATACTTCCCACCGGAGGCAGACGCGTTGCTTGACATCCAAGAATATACCTGTTATAATCACTTTAATTTAAGAGACACTATAAATAATCGTATGTCCTCTATAGACTCGCTGTGCGCAGAACTTAAAGCTCGAGGCCGCCGGGTAACACCCCAACGTCGAGCTATCATCCGCGTCCTGTTCAACGGTAGCGCACACATCACTGCCGAGCAGGTCTACACGCAAGTGCGGAATGTGATGCCAGACTTGTCCCCTGCCACGGTCTATAACACCCTGCG
>Ga0180437_10010428_pt1 | contig 11338 bp, 10 predicted proteins | sample SS_ome_4_FD_132410 | JGI IMG/M metagenome (GOLD analysis project Ga0180437, IMG submission 132410) | Hypersaline lake sediment archaeal communities from the Salton Sea, California, USA - SS_3_D_1 metaG | ecosystem: Environmental > Aquatic > Non-marine Saline and Alkaline > Hypersaline >... | reverse complement strand
GAGGTGCTGAAGGAGATGCAGTAAGCACTGCGCAAATCCCGCAAGTTGTTCGGCATCAGATAGATCGCGGACAGCTTGTGGCCAAAGGTCGGCCGAAGGGGTTAATGAAGTGCCATGTCAAGGTGTCTTCGGCCCTTCGGCCGGCCCTCTATATAGGACTTGTTCCATTCGCAGTGCTTAGTGAACACTGACAAAGGGGTTGACAATTATGAGTGCAGGGAGTAACTCTGAAGGGCTCCGCAAGATACGTAGAAAGACATTGAGGGCCAGTCTGATAAGCACTGTCGCAGATGACACCTCAAAGGAGCGGGCCTGGAAACGGGGCCTGCAAGCTCTATCGCTGGTGCTGTTCTTCGGCGTCTGGGAACTGGTAGGGCAGCGGGCGGGCGAACTGCGCCTGATGATCGCCCCGGCTTCCAAGACAGCGCAGGCGTGGGTCGAGCTCGTCACCTCTGGAGAGCTTGTGCAAGCCCTTCTGCGGAGCAACCAGGCCATGGTCCTGGGCTTTGGCAGCGCCGTGTTGATCGGCGTGCCACTGGGCCTTCTGATGGGCAGGTTCCGGACCGTCGAGAAGATGGCCGATCTGTATCTGGATATCCTGTTGGCTGCACCCATGGCGGCTATGATCCCGGTGATCATCGTGGCTCTGGGCATCGGCGGGGTGGCGCGGACTACGGTGGTCTTTACCTTCTGCATTGTGGTGATCACGGTCAATACGCGGGCTGGCATGAAAAGCGTGGACCCGTTCCTGATAGAGATGGCCCGATCCTTTGGGGCCAATGAGATCCAGATCATGCGTAAGATTCTCCTGCCTGGCGCTCTGCCAGGGATCATGGCTGGACTCCGGTTGGGCCTAGGACGAGCCATGTCGGGCATGGTCGTGGTAGAGCTCCTCCTGGTTGCCGTTGGGTTGGGGGGGTTGATGGTTAACTACGGCGCACGCTTCAAGCCTGAATACGTCTTTGCTACCCTTCTCACTGTGATCGCAGAAGCCGTCATCATCATCGGCCTGGCCCAGAGCCTGCAGAAGCGTCTGGCTCCGTGGGCAGAGGCCATGGCCGCCGCAGGATGAGAGATCGTTGGGATTCGTCGCAGCCGATGTATCTAGGAAGGCGTAACCAGGATCGGCAGGCGATCGCCTGCCGATGCGACAAAGAGAACTCATGAGCGGAGGTAGGATTAACTATGACTTCGAACATTGAGTCTGACGTGCTGGGCAAACGCCCACCGGGTCCCGACATGGGCCAGCGGGCCTCTGGTCTGCTCAGGTCTGTCAGTGATAGTGCCCCCCAGTGGGGGTCCCTGCTCGTACTGTTGGTGGTATGGGAAGTGCTGGGCCGTAGCGGCCAGCTTGCTTTCCTGCCTTCTGTGTCGGGCGTGGTCAGTGCCTGGCGGGAACTGATGGGAGGGGCACAAGTAGGCTACCAGCAAGGGACGCTACCCGGGTGCCTGCTTTCCAGCCTTCGAGCACTGGTCATGGGGTTCAGCATGGCCCTGGTAACCGGCACTCTGGTGGGAGGCCTGATGGGGCTGAGTCGCAAGGTGGAGTACTTTCTAGGCATATACATCAACGCCCTCATCTCCACCCCGACCAGCGCCCTGATCCCAGTCCTGTTTCTGCTCTTCGGCCTGGGATATCCGTCGCGGGTGGCTGTTGTCTTCATGTTTGCCTTCTCGGTCATTACTGTCAACACCTACGCTGGCGTCAGCAATATTGAGCCCGAATTAGTAGAGATGGGACGCTGCTTCGGCGCCAATCAATGGCAGCTTTTCTGGAAGGTCCGGGTGCCCAACGCCTTGCCCCTCCTCATGGCTGGTCTCCGAGTGGGGTTGGGTCGCGCCGTAAAGGGCATGGTCATCGGGGAGATGCTTATCGCTTTTGTCGGCCTGGGGTACCTGGTCAAGTTCTACGGGAGTACCTTCGACATGGAGCATCTATACGCCGTCATCTTCTCGGTCATGGTCCTGGCGGTGTTCTTGACCTGGGCCGTTCGTTCCCTCGACCGCCGGTTTACACACTGGCGGGAGTGATTGGCCCGAAAGTATTCTGGTTTAGATTAGAGAGGTGTGGCGTGTCTCTTTATGGATATGGGAATATACTGGAAATAGATTTGTCAACCGGAAAGCTCGTCAAGAGGGACATTTCCCCACAGTTTGCCCGAGATTACATAGGCGGCATGGGTTTCAGTTGCAAGATTCTCTATGATGAAGTGGGTCCTGATGTGGATCCCCTTGGTCCCCAGAACATATTGATCTTTGCCAATGGGCCTTTGACAGGCACAGCGTCACCCTGTTCTGGCAGGACAGAAGTAACCACCAAGAGTCCGCTAACCGGGAATGTGGGCACCGGCAATACCGGTGGACTCTGGGGTGCCAGACTCAAATGGGCCGGCTTCGATTTGGTTATCGTCAGAAACCAGGCAGAAGAGCCGGTATATCTTTGGATTGACGATGATGTCGTTGAGATAAGGGATGCCAGCCATCTCTGGGGGAAAGATACGGTGTCGGCCTCAGATATGCTGATCCATGAGCTTGACCCATCGCTTCCATCCAAAATTTCCGTGCTGACCATCGGCCCGGCCGGTGAGAATCTGGTCAGATATGCCTGTCCAGTCAATGATTATCACCATGTCGCCGGTAGATGTGGTGCTGGTGCTGTAATGGGAGCCATGAAGCTGAAGGCTATTGCCGTGCGAGGAACTGGAACTGTCCCGATTGCCCGGCCAGAAGAGTCCCGGCAGGTGGCCAGGGAAGCGAGAGAGCGCTTGCTGGCGGCCGATAGAGCTTCCAAGATGCCTGGCGCCCCACCAGAAGGAAGGGTATTGAGTCTGGAAAGAGGCGCCTTGCCGGGTAAGAACCATCAGACGGGGATCTTACCGCAATGGCTGGAGACCAGAGGTCGGGATATCGCCCAGAGATATGTTGTTGGGAAAGAACACACTTGTTATGCCTGTCCGATATCATGTTTTAACCTGGTGGAGGTGAAAGAAGGAAAGTACGCCGGGGTAAAAGCAATCCGGGGCACAGCCCCAGGGCTCGTATTCCAATTTGGAGCCAAGTGTGCCATTGATAATTTGCCTGCCATATGGAAGTGCAAGCAGATATGTCACCAGTTTGGATTGGACTACGCGTCAGCCGCCGGCTCCATCGCCTTCGCAATGGAGCTGTTCCAGAGAGGGTTAATAACCGAGAGCGACACCGACGGTCTGGAACTGAATTGGGGCAACGAGGATGCGATCATAGAGATGTTGCACAAGATAGCTTTTAGAGATGGATTTGGCGACGTCCTTGCCGAAGGCAGCCAGCGGGCAGCCCAAAGAATTGGCCGGGGAGCCGAACGATATGTCATGGCGACAAAAGGTATGGAAATGATGCAGTCAAACGACCCACGGTCGGGGTCACGTTTTTGGGTTTTCGGCGAGCTAACCAATCCCAGGGGGGGTGACAATGTCAAGACCACTCATGGTTTTGCTGACCGCTACAATCCGAACTGGTGGGTGGATGAGTTTGACATGTTTGAAGACGTAAAGAAAGCGGTATATGACATGCCTCCGGAGGAGGTCACTCATACCTGGGAAGGGAAACCGCTGATGTGCCGCTGGTTTGAAGACATGTACTCTGCAGTTAATGCTTTGGGCATGTGTTTTTTTCCAGTAGGCTTTCGTCTTGCCCTGGGTCCTACCTATCTGGCTAGGCTGTTTTCGGCCTGCACTGGCTGGGATACCACTCCCCAGGATATCGTCAGATTTGGAGAAAAGGTTTTCAACTTGCTTAAGGCATATACCGCGAGACAAGGTCTGACTCGGGAAGATGATGTCTGGCCTGACAGATTCTATGAGGAGCCTTTACCAGAAGGTCCGGGTAAAGGGGCGGTGTTGTCCAGAGATACTATAGACCGTCTACTTGATGAATACTATGAGCTGAGAGGTTGGGACAAGAGACGCGGCGTTCCCACCAGAGAGAAATTGATTGAACTGGGGCTAAATGATATAGCCGACGATTTGCAGAGATTGGGCAAGCTAGATGCCTAGCCCTCGAATCCGTGTGGAGTCAACAGAAGAAAGGAAAGGAGTATAGGTTCGATTATGCCTGTTCAGAAGATGCTTGTTGTTGATGTCAACAAGTGCACTGGCTGCCGCATGTGTGAGATGGCCTGCTCACTCTTTCACGAAGGGGTGTGTAGCCCCTCTCTGTCGCGCATCCGGGTGTACGAGAGGCACGCAGGCGTGGAAGAGATCACTATCCCCGTGGTGTGCATGCACTGTACCGACCCACCCTGCGTGGCCGTCTGTCCTATGGGAGGCATGAAAGAAGACGAAGATACCGGAACAGGCGTTTGCGCCGATGTCTGCATCGGCTGCCGGTTATGCTTCATGGCCTGTCCGGTAGGGGCCATATCGTTCGCTCCCCCACCCAACGTCAAACCGCTGAAATGCGACCTATGTGGGGGAGATCCCCAATGCGTCAAGTTCTGTCAGACCCAGGCGTTAGTCTACGTACCTGTGATGCAAGCCCATCGTCTCAGAGCCAAGAAGCTGCTCGACCATTATGTCAGTCGTCGTGGTGAGACCCCCGAGGACGAGGGGGCAGCCGCCTATGAGGTGAAAGTTTAGGAGAAGGGATCATGAAATACGGTTGGACAGGTCGCCGGCTGGTGGTGGATCTACCCTCACGCACCTGGTCGGTGGAACAGCTTTCCGATGAGTTGTTGAGAACGTACATCGGCGGACGTGGTCTGAACTCTCGCACACTGTACGATCGCGTCAAGCCTGGCACGGACCCGCTGGGGCCAGATAACGTACTGATCTTTGGCGTGGGGCCGGTCAACGGCACCCTGGTTCCAGGGTCATCTCGCGTCACCGTCACCGCCCTTTCGCCCCTCACCCTCATCGGCGATGGGGCACCCTGCTTTGGCGATTCTAACGTGGGTGGCTTTACCGGCCCGGAGATCAAATTCGCCGGTTACGACCAGATCCTCTTTCTCGGACAGGCCGACTCGCCGGTGTATCTATGGATTGACGACGACCGGGTGGAGATTCGGGATGCCCAGCACCTCTGGGGCCTGGATACCTGGAAGACTGATGAGACCATTCGCCGGGAACTGGGAGACGAGGAGATCAAGACAGCCTGCATCGGCCCGGCAGGAGAAACCCAGGCCCGTCTGGCCTGCATCATGTTCAATCGCCACCGCGCGGCCGGCAAGGCGGGCATGGGCGCGGTCATGGGCTCCAAGAAACTCAAAGCCATAGCCGTGCGAGGCACTGGAGGGGTGCCTGTAGCCCGCCCCGATGAGCTGTTGCAGGTGGTGGAGGAGGCGGTGAAAACCCTCTACGAGGATCCCTCGGCTTTGGCCTGGTCTCGCTATGGCACCCCGTCTCTGCTTCGTCCTCACCAGGCTCACGGGCGGCTGGCTACCCTAAATTACCAGCGCACCCAGTTCGACAACTGGGAGAAAATCACCGCCGATGCCTTAGCTGAGCAATACTGGACGGCAACCAAGGCTTGCTTTGGCTGTCCGCTGCACTGTGCCCATTGGTTTGTCGTCGGCTCAGGGCCCTATGCGTCCTACGGAGAGGGGCCAGAGTACGTCTGTACGGGGGGCTTTGGCAGTAAATGCGGCAACGACGACCTCAGTGCTATCCTGTACTGCCATTCTCTGTGCAACAAACTCGGACTGGACGAGCAGAACACCGGCAGCGTTCTGGCCTGGGCCATGGAGTGCTATCAGCGGGGACTCCTCACTGAGAAGGACACCGACTTGAAACTCAACTGGGGAAACACCGAGGCCATGGCTGAGTTGATTCAGCGCATCGCCTTGCGGTCTGACGATCTGGGCACGCTGCTAGCTGAGGGAGCCTATCGCGCTGCCCAGGCGATTGGACAAGGTTCGGAACGCTTTCTGATCCACGTCAAAGCTCAAGACCCAGCTCTGAGCGACGGTCGGGTGGCCAAGGCCTGGGGGCTGGCCTACGCCGTGGCCAGCCGTGGGGGCGATCACCTGCGGGCCCTGCCCACTGGTGAGACCTACTTCACCCCTGAAGAGGCTGAGGAGATGTTTGGCAGTGCCGAAGCGGTACATCCCGATGGCGTAAAAGGCAAGGGGCGGCTGGTCAAGTGGTCGGAAGAACACCGGGCCGTCGCCGATAGTCTGGAGGTCTGCAAATTCGTAGTGCGCACCTCGCTGATGCCTCCGGAGTGGGTGGCTCAGTTCCTCAATGCCGTGACGGGGTTGGACTACAGTGGCGACGATATGCTCAAGATCGGGGAACGGATCGTCAATCTGGAACGGGCCTTCAACGTACGGCAGGGGCTGACCCGCAAGGACGATACCCTGCCCGAGCGTTTCCTCAAGGAGCCGGTGCCCGATGGGCCGGCCAGGGGTCGAGTCATGGACTTGGAGCCTATGTTGGACGAGTACTATGAGGCCCGGGGATGGGAGCTGCAAACAGGGTATCCCATGCGCCGCACGCTGGAAGAGTTGGACTTGGGGGACATAGCCGACGAGGTAGAGGCTATGGGTCGGTTGGGCGACTTGCACATAGCGACCTCGGACAAAGACTAGGCCGAACATGGCCAGGATCAGCGTACAGTATATGCCGGGTGTGATGGAGGCCACTGGCAAGAAGGCTGAAATAGTAAAGTTGCCTCATCCTGATCTCCCAGCTCTGACAGACATCTTGCTGACCAAATACGGCTCACCTCTGAAAGAGATTCTGATAGATCCTGCGACGGGCAAGCGCAGCCGCTACATCCTAGTCGCCATCAATGGGACCCTGACGCACGATCATGACGCGCCCTTGCAAGATGGCGACCAGGTCATCTTCAGCCCTGTGCTGGCCGGGGGCTGAATTGAAAGGAAAGATGCTGGCGATGGTTAGGCACGTCATCATCGGCAACAGTGCCGCTGGTTTAAGCGCCTTGAGGACCTTGCATCGCATGGCCCCAGCCTCCTCCGTGACCGTAATCTCGGCCGAGGAGGGCCCAGCCTACTCTCGGGTGGCTTTGACTTATTACATCTCTGGCGAGATCAAGCGCGAAGACCTCCTTCTCGTAGAGCCTGATTTCTACGCCCGGATGGGCGTAGAGACGGCCTTTGGTTCACTGGTGGTGGAAGTCTCGCCAACCGCCAAGCGGGTTCGTCTGGAAAATGGTCGAGAGATTGCCTACGACAACCTTTTGGTGGCCACAGGAGCTTCGGCGGTGTTCCCGGATACGCCGGGGATTGACGGGCCAGGGGTGTTCGGGTTGCGTAGCCTCAGCGACGCCGACGCTATCTTGCGAGGGGCACATCAGGCTACGCAGGCAGTGGTCATGGGCGGAGGGTTGATCGGGTTGCAAACTGCCTGTGCCCTGCACGAGTTGGGATTGAGGGTGACGGTAGTAGTGAGCTCTCCGCACGTCCTGTCCCAGACCCTGATCCCATCGGTGGCTCGCCAATTGGAAGAGCGATTGCAGAGGGCAGGCATCGAGGTGCAGACCCGAAGTAATGCGGTGGCCATCCAGCATCGGGACGGAGATGGGCGAATGGAGGGGGTCACCCTAGACGACAGCCACACCCTGCCGTGTCAAATGGTGATCATAGGTAAGGGGGTGCGCCCCAACGCGGACTTTCTGGCTGGCACTGATGTCAAGGTAGAGCGTGGCATCGTGGTTGACGCGCACTTGCAGACCAGCGTGCCAGGTATCTACGCTGCCGGTGATGTAGCCCAGGCCTATGATCCCATCCAAGAAAGGAATGTAGTCAACGCCATCTGGCCCAATGCTGTGGATCAGGGACGGGTGGCAGCCTTGAACATGGCGGGGCGGAGAACACTGTATGGTGGCGTAACAGCGATGAACATCTACAAGTTCATGGGTTGGCCCATTATCACCCTTGGGCTCCGACGGGCTCCCCCTGAGGATGAGAGCTTCGTGCAGTGGGAGAGATCGTGGCCAGAGCGGTCGGCCTACCGGCGGTTAGTGCTAAAGAATGGACGACTGGTAGGAGCGGTCTTGGCTGGGGAGGTGGACGAGGCGGCGGCTCTGTGCGGCCTGTTGCGACGCGGCACGAAATTGCCAGATCATGACGAAGAGGCCCTGGCTAGACGCCTGACTGCTGCTGATCTGTGCTACACTTGTTAAGCTGAAAGGAGGGTAGGATGGCAGTTTGGGATGAACTTTTGACTGAGCGGGACCGCCAGGTCTTGGAGAAGAGCGGCTATGGCACGACCAGGGGATTGGGTCAGCGACCGGCGCTGCTCATTATTGATGCTCAAAACAAATTTGTGGGGCATAAAGGACCTATCCTGGATTCCATGGGCACCTATCCCCTGAGCCTTGGCGAGGAGGCGTGGGCGGCCGTGGACAAGATTGCCCCTCTCCTACAGATGGCCCGAGACAAGGGCGTGCCTGTCTTCTATACTGCCTCAATATCCACTGAAGCGGATATCGCCTTTCACAGTATAGCTCGTAAGCGTCGCACGGGGACCGTGACCGAAGGGGTCGATCAGATGGTGGCAGATGCTATCGTCTCCGACTTGGCCCCGAAACCTACGGACCCGTTGCTGGTCAAGAAGCACGCCAGTGGTTTCTTCGGCACGCCCTTGATCAGCTTTCTCAATGCCCTGCGCGTGGATACTCTGCTGATCACCGGCTTCGTCACCAGTGGCTGCGTGCGAGCTACTACTGTGGATGGGGCAGCCTACAATTTCAACGTAGCTGTGGTGCAAGACGGCGTGGCTGACCGTCTTCACCTGACCCACAAAGCCAATCTGTTAGACATTCACATGAAATACGGCGATGTGATCACAGCCGCCGAGGCGCTTGACTACTTGCAAACCCTATGAGGAGGATTGACGATAAATGGATCTGAATCGAGCTTTGACATTCTGGATGCCCACAAAGATTGTCTCAGGCCCAGGCAGCAGCTCTCAGGTCGGAGCCGAGGCAATGGCCTTGGGGGCGCAACGGGTGTTGTTGGTGACGGACAAGGGAGTACGAGCGGCCGGAGTGGCTCAACCGGCTGAGGATTCCCTGAAAGAGAAAGGCCTGGAGTACGCTGTCTTCGATGATGTGCCAGTCGACCCCGACACCCTGGCTGTGGATAAGGGGACAGCCTTTGCCCGGGATTTTCAGCCGGATCTAGTTGTGACAGTTGGCGGTGGCAGCCCTATCTGCCTGGCCAAAGGGGTGGCTCTGCTCATGACCAACGGTGGCTCCTTGCACGATCATCCTGGTGTGGGCCGACACACCCAGCCTCCCCTGCCGTTAATCGCCGTCCCGACGACGGCTGGTTCGGGCAGCGATGTCTCGGCCAAGTTCATCATCACTAACGAGCGTGACCACTTCAAGATGACCTGGGGCGGGTCTGATTGTTTCCCCGTGGTGGCCATTCTTGACGCTGAGCTTCTCCTCTCCTTGCCCTACTGGCCAGCGATCTATGCCTCTCTCGATGCCATAAGCCATGCTGTGGATGGCTACCTGTCAAAGGGGGACACCCCGGTGACCGATGCCCTGGCACTGAAAGCTATCGAGGTCCTCCGTTGGGACATGATCCCTGCCGCCAGCACTGACCAACTGTTGGCCAAGCAGCAGGCACTTCTCGCCAGTGCCATGGCCAACATCGCTTGCGGAATGGCCGGCCTGGGGTTGATACACGGCTTAACCCTGTGGTGTTCTTCCATACCCCACGGATTGGCCTGTGCTCTGACCATGCCCCATGTGCTGGCCTTCAACCTGCCGGCACGACCAGAAAAAGTCGCCCCGTTGGCCCGGGCCTTGGGGGGCGACGGAAGAGAGTCGATCGAAGAGGTCGTGGCGCTGCTGACCCATCTCTACCGCCAGGCCGGGGTGCCGAAGAAGATGCCGGAGGGACAGGTCCCCTCGCTCGAAGAGATGGTGGACGTCACCCTGAAACATGGACAACGCCTGCTGTCCATGAATTATCGTCGTGCTAGCCGAGACGACATCGAGACCCTTCTACGGCAGGTGTGGGAAGGCTGGGCATGAGCACAAAGGAGGAAAAAGTGAGCGATCAGATGGATGAGATCAAACGAAAGATCGCTGATGGGATGAAGATCCTGCTTAGGGATGGTCTGATGGAACTGAATACTGGCCACTTGAGCGTTAGGCTACCCGACAGTGACCTGATTTACTTGCCCGGCCATCTGCATGACAAAGGGCGCATGTTGGACACGCTGACTCCTGATGACATCATCACCATCGACATGGAAGGTAACAAAGTGGAGGGGGACCTCTCCGCAGTGGGTGAGAGATTCATACACACCAAAATCTATGCCGCTCGTCCCGACGTGGGGGCGGTCATCCACTGTCACCCCCAGTTGGCTACGTGCTTCAGCATCGCCGGGGTGGAGATCCTGCCCGTCTACCACCGTGGAGCCATATTTCATCCTCGCGTGCCCATCTGGGGTTATCCGGGCCAAGTCGATACGCCGGAACTTGGGCAGCAATTGGCAGAGGCCCTGGGAGACAGCTCCGCCGTTCTCCTTCAAGGGCATGGGGCGGTCACTGTGGGGGCATCTCTAGAGGAGTGCGTGGCCGTTTGCGCCATCCTGGAGAGGACAGCTCAGATGCAATACATCGCCTCCACCTTGGGAACACCGAGGCCGATCGATCCCAAATACCTGGATGGCCGACACATTGTGGGGCAGAAACACAAGAACTGGGTCAGGAATGTGTGGGGCTACTTGGTGCACACCTATCTAGCTTCCGACCCATAGGGTAACTAGAGAGAACGTTATATAGCTTGGGCGCCAGGATGAGTATGGGCCGCCCTGGAGGCTGTCTCCAGTTCAATGAGCTTGCTGTTTCGTCCTGGCGTCCGAGCATATTTGGTATTGCTATACAAGGGACCATGCTGTGAGTGACACACATCCCTCAACTGTGAAACCAATGCAAGAAACAATCATAAGGTCCACCTGCTGGAGCTGTTCGGCGGCTTGCGGCGTTTTGGTGTATGTCAAGGAAGGCATGATTTGGAGAATCGAAGGAGATCCTCAGCATCCCCGCACCAAAGGCTCGCTGTGTTCCAAAGGGTTGGCTACCACCCAGATGCAATATCATCCGCAGCGCCTCACTCATCCTATGAAAAGAGTCGGAAAACGGGGGGCGGGCCAGTGGCGCCGCATTTCTTGGCAGGAAGCGCTTGATACCATCGCCTCCAAACTCAGACAAATCCGGCAAGAGAACGGGCCGGAAGCTGTTGCCGTCATCTCCGGTGGATCAAAGCCGGTCTTAAGCCATTCCAGGCGTTTTGCCAATGCCCTGGGCACTCCCAACCACGGTTCCGTACCACACATCTGCTCCCGACCCTACGGTGGTGTAGCTAGATCCGTAATCG
>Ga0180437_10010427_pt1 | contig 11339 bp, 7 predicted proteins | sample SS_ome_4_FD_132410 | JGI IMG/M metagenome (GOLD analysis project Ga0180437, IMG submission 132410) | Hypersaline lake sediment archaeal communities from the Salton Sea, California, USA - SS_3_D_1 metaG | ecosystem: Environmental > Aquatic > Non-marine Saline and Alkaline > Hypersaline > Sediment... | reverse complement strand
TGCGCGGGTCGATCACCTCGACGCTGACGCCTTCGGCTTCGAGTCGATCGGCGGCGATCGTGGCTTGGTGCATCATGAGCAGCGTCGCAATGACGGTCGCGTCGCGGCCTTCGCGCCGGACAATGCCCTTGCCGATGGGAACAACGTAATCCTCGTCGGGGATGTCGCTCGAGGCGTCGAGCGTGCCGGATTCGACCCGGGGGCCTTTCGAGCCGTACAGGAGTTTGTGCTCGAACATGAGAACGGGGTTGTCGTCGCGCACCGCCGCTTTGAGCAGGCCCTTGGCGTCGTAGGCCGTGGCCGGGCAAACGATTTTGATCCCCGGCACGCCGAGGAACAGCGCCTCGAAGTTCTGTGCGTGTTGCGCGCCGCGGCCGGTTGCGCCGACGGGAGCCCGCATCACGAGCGGCACCGTGAGTTTGCCGCCGGACATATAGCGGAGCTTGGCGATGTTGCTGACGATCTGATCCATTGCGCAAAGCAGGAAGTCGCCGTATTGCACGTCGGCGATGGGCCGCAGCCCCATTATCGCCGCGCCGCACGCGACGCCAAAGAAGCCGTTTTCGCTGATGGGCGTGTTGATCATGCGATCCGGGAAGTCCTTCTCGAGTCCAAGCGTTACGGTGAACGCGCCGCCCCAGCCCCCGGGTATGGCGATATCCTCGCCGATGCAGAACACCCGCTCGTCGCGGGCCATCTCCTCGCGAATTCCCTCGCGCAACGCCTCTGCTACCGATAGTCGTGCCACGATTCGCTCCTATGCAAAAAGCCCTTCGAGAGCGTCCTCTGGTTTCGGGTCGGGCGCCGCCATGGCCGATTCCACTGCCCGTTCGATCTCGGCGTCTATTTCTTCTCGAATGCTGTCCAACTGGCCTTGGTCGGCCACGCCGCGCAGCATCAGTTCGTCGCCGAACCGCCGGATAGGCTCGCGCATTCGAGCCGCTTCGCGTTCTTCTTTCGGTTGATAGTCGCACGGATCGCGCCTCGAATGGCCGGTGATACGGTACGTGATCGCTTCGATGAGCGTGGGCCCATCGCCCCGACGCGCCCTGGCCACGGCATTCCGCGCGGTGCGATACACCTCGAGGACGTCGTTTCCGTCGATGGTTACGCCGGGAATGCCGTAGGCCGCGGCGCGGTCAGCCAGTCGGTCAATCGCGACCGTATCGGCGATGGGGGTCGAGGCCGAGTACCGGTTGTTCTCCACGACATAAAGGACGGGAAGCGACCAGATAGCGCCCATGTTGACGGCTTCATGAAATGCGCCTTCGTTCGTCGCGCCGTCCCCCATAAACGAGACGGCGACCCGCGGTTCGCCCTTCATTCGGAACGCGAGTGCGACCCCCGTCGCGAGCGGCACGTTGCCAGCGACGATGGCGATGGCCGGGACCATCCCCTTGGCCAGGTCGCCCAAGTGCATCGACCCGCCCTTGCCGTGACAGCAGCCGGTGGGCTTCCCGAACAATTCATCGAGCAGCGATTCGACGGTGAGTCCTTTTGCGAGCGCGTGGCCATGCGGCCGGTGCGTGCTCGTGATGACGTCATCGGCCTCGAGCGCGGCGCATACGCCCACCGCAATCGCTTCCTGCCCCTGGTACTGGTGAATAGTGCCCGGCATGATGCCTTCGAGGAAAAGGAACTTGACCCGCTCCTCGAACTGGCGAATCAGCACCATCTTCCGATACAAGCCAAGCAAGAACTCGGGGTCGGTCTCGTCAGGCCTGTCCGACGGGGCACCCTGTTCCGGCGCCGCAACCGGTTGTTTCGGCCTGCCGACGTGCGGTCTATGAGCCGGTGTGGCAGGGGTCGGCTCTGGGTGGACCGCGGCCGGCTTTCGGGCCGCAGCAACGGCCGGACGCTCGCCGGGCGCGGGCGCCTGCTCGCCAGGCGCGCCGACATAGGCAATGACGTCACCTACCGAAACTTCGGTGCCGTCGGGAACAACCTGCCGCAGAAGCACCCCCTCGAACGCTGACTCGAGTTCACTGACGGCTTTATCGGTTTCGATCTCGGCGATCGGTTGGCCGCGCCGCACCTTGTCGCCTTCGCTGACAAGCCATCGCTCAACCGTGACGTAGTCAACGGTGGTACCAATGTCTGGAATCCTGACTGGCGTCGCCATTTCTACCTCCAGATTATGAGCTCGCCTGATCGCGCAGGGCTACTGGGCCGCGCGCTCGCAGTACTCTTCGAGCAACCTTACATAAAGCCTGTAATCATCGAGCGCCACGCCCGGCGGCGTCTGGTGGTCGACGGAAGGGATATAGCCGCCTTGGCGCATGACGGGCAACAGCCGCTCGAACTCGGCCCGCATGGCCCCCTCCCCCTTGTGCATCACCATCTTATCAAACGCTCCTATGAAGCGCACGTCCGGATGCCGTTCGCGCATGGCGGCGATGTCGCATCCGGCCTGCCGCTCGAGCGGCAAGAATCCCTTGATGCCCACCTGCTCGTACCACGATATGAGCGCCGCGATGTCGCCATCGCTATCGATCACAATCGGAACCTTGCGCGCTTCGAGCGCGGGCACAATCCGCGCGTAGTACGGCGCCATGAACTCGTCGAAGAGCTCCTTGCCGATCATTGGGCCGTGATTATAGGACATGTCCTCGGCAAACGTCATGAAATCCGGCGTGCACATCGCGCAGAAGGCCTCGAGCATCCGCAGATTGTAGTCCAGGACATCTTCGTTCATGGCCTTCATCAGGGCCGGCGCTTCGTAGAACGCCAAGAGGTGCTTTTCAATGCCGAACAGCGTGCGGGGGAACCAGAAGAAGCCCTCAAGCGTCACCCAGATGAGCAATTCGCCTTTAGCCTGACGCGCGACGCTCGCTTCGATGGCCGTCTGATCGAGGATCTCCGGCGACGGAAACAGGTGCGGTCTAAGCGCTTCGTATTCGGCCTCGGTCGTCGCCAACGGCGCACCGTGATAGGCGGGTTCCGGACACGAACATTTCTTGGGACCTATCCGCACCCGTGCGATTGGCGCGAGCCCGAAGTATTCCTGGATCTCGGTTACGCCTTCGAGATCCTGCGGCAGACCTTCCCGTTTCCAGCGCGCGATGGTCTGATCCCACCACGGCGCCCACTCCACACACGGGAGCCGATCCACAGACTCGAATCGCATTACGCGATGAAACCGCGTACGGTCATCCATAAGGTCTAGGAAAGTCCTCGATCTATGCGGTTAGCGCTTCCCGTACGAGCCGCACGGCCGCGCACGCTTCAGCCCCCCGGATGGTCTCGCCGATCTTGTCCATGCCGACGCGCTGCACAGCCTGAAACAGTGACTCCATCCACTGGTAACACTGTGTTGCCGCGCTGACGCCGTCCTCACGATACGGGAAGATGTCGAGGGTCAGCCAGCCTTTGTAGTCTATCCGCCTGAGCCAGTAGACCAACTCGAGGTACTCGACCAGGTGTACGGCACCGACCATCATGTCGTCGTCCCAGCTCCGGTAATTGTCGTTGAGATGCAAGTAATCGAGCTTGCCGGCCTGATCGAGCAGCGCCGTTGCTTCCGCAACGTTCTCGCCCGCGGCGAGCGCGTGGCCGATGTCCAGTAGAACGCCCACATTGTCGAGGCCGTCGAGCAGCAGGAGCGTCTTGGCCGCGCTGTTTACGAACAGGTGGGTCCGTGGCTCTTTTAGCTTATACTCGACCAGGACCCGCACTTTGTCGTTGTGGCCCGCGCAAGCTTCGAGCCCCTCCCGCAACCAGTCCCACGCAGCGATGTAGTCGGCCTGGAAGCAGTAGTCAAAACCGTCCTGGCCGGGCCAGACATCCACATAGGGGCAATCCAATTCCGCGGCCCAGTCCATGACTTTCCGCACTTCGTCGACAGCGGCCTGACGCGTCGGGGTATCCGGGGCTGCCAAGCTACCCTTACCCCACTTTGCCTGCGTCCAGAGGTCGGGTACCAGCATACAGATCTTGAGGCCGCGATCATCGAACATCTTGGCAACATCTCGGATGTTCTCGTCATTGACGTGCCAGTTGCCGACGAGTTCCAACCCGTCGAGTCCCTCGACCTTGAGTGAAAGGTCGAGCATCTCTTCCATGGTGGTGCCGCCGCCGCCATAACCGCTCAGGCAGTAACGGTCGGCACAACTTCCAAAAGTAGGCAGACACGCCCCGAATGGGTTGTTTCCCAACATTGCGAAATCCTCCTAGTGCCGCATCATGTGTGCGGGGATAGCAGCCCCAAATAGTCACCGTAGCGATCGTCAAAATACGCTGTATTCTTCGGCTCGTACTCTACCAAGTCTGTGGAGCGGCGCACCACTTCACGAATCTCTTCATGCGACGAGACAGCGCCACGTGCCATGGCCTGAACAAGCAGGTTTCCGGCAGCCGTGGCAGGTTTCGGCCCCGCAACAACGGGCAACCCCGTCGCATCCGCCGTCAGTTGGCATAACGCGGCATTCTGTGACCCACCCCCGACGACGTGTATGACGTTTAGGGGTCTGTTCGCCATCCCGCGGAGTTGCTCGAGCCCATGCCGATACGTCAATGCCAAGCTCTCGAGTATGCAACGCGCCGTCGTGCCGGCGGACGCAGGGGGGGTCTGTCCCGTCTGCCGGCAATATTCCGCCATGGCGCGCGTCATGTCCGGCGGCGCCAGAAACGATGCATCGTCGACATTCAGCAGCGGCCCGCCGGCAGGCGCTTCCACCGCGAGCTGCACAAGATCCGGGTACGAATAGGATTCGCCTTGCCGAATCCAAGCGGCGCGCGCCTGCTGCAGCAGCCACAGCCCCATGATGTTCCTGCAGACGAATAAGCCGCCCGCCGCAAGCTCGTTACACACCTTTGCCTCGAACGCGGCGTCAGACGTTATGGCTTCGTCTATCATCACCCCCAAGACCGACCAGGTGCCGGAGCTGATAAAGGCCCAGTCGTCGCCCCTGCCGGGCGCGGCCGATACGGCTGAGCCAGTATCGTGCGAACACGGCGCGACAACCCACCCTTTACGCAGCCCCGTCGCCTCTTTCACCGAATCGTCGAGTTCGCCCAGCACGGTGCCCGGGTCGCAGAGTTCGGGCATCAGCGCCTTTGGCAAGTCGAATACGTCGAAAAGCGAACCGCTCCAGTCTCCCGCACGTGGGTCGTAGAGCTGTGTGGTTATGGCGATGGTCCGCTCGCACCGCTTGCCGCCGCCCAGGAAGTGGGCCAGCAGGTCTGGAATAAGCAGCAGCGATGAGGCTGAACCGAGAAGCGCCGGCTGGTTCAACTGCAGCGACAGAAGTTGATACAACGTATATATGGGTACAACCGGAAGCCCCGTGTGGTCGAATAGATCGCGCTCGGGGAGCCGGGCCAGTACTTCTTCGTCCATGCCTTGCGTTCGTTTGTCGCGGTAGCAGATCGGGTTCTGAAGAAGACTGCCATACTGGTCCAGCAATCCGAAGTCGAGCGCCCAACTGTCAACGCCGATCCCCTCTACGGACTCGCCGAACCGCTGGGTGTAGATGTTCAGGGCATCGAGGATATTCTTGTAGATACCGAGTATGTCCCAGTGCAGGGTGCCGCGGACTGGCACCGGGCCGTTTGGAAACCGGTGGATCTCGTCGAGTGCCAGTTTGCCGTCGGCCAATGTGCCAACCACTGCGCGCCCGCTCTCGGCGCCCAGATCAATGGCCAGGTACCGCTGCATGTCCATGATTGTGCCTTACCCTGTTCTACAGCTTCATCGGCTTTGGCTGGTACTCAGGCGAACGACGCATCCAGGGGGTGCTGATGTGCTCGACATACCCCCACTTCTCGAGGGCAGCCTTCAGTTCGGCGTTTTCCGGTTTCCGGGCCGCATCGGGTAGACTCTCGCCTGCCATCACCGCCGCTATGGCTTGTTGCCACGATCTCGCCCCAGCCGTATGCCCGTTAGGATGGCCCAACATGCCGCCGCCTGCGGGGATGATGATGTCCGGGCCGTACTCACGAATAAGCACCTCTGTCAAGCCGGGATACGTGCCCGCGCACGGCATCGGGAACGTCCGCTTGATGTGACCCCACGGCGCCATCTTGACGAAAGAGGTGCGGAGCCCTTCCTCCATGGACACCATGGGAATAGACGACCAGATCGTCGGCGTAAGCATCATGTCGGCCCCGCAAAGACGGCTCAGTTTGGCCAGCACAGGCCAGGAGATTTGCTTCATCATCGCGATCATGTGCGAACCATGCATCATCACGGGGACGTTGATCTCGGGATCGGACGTGAGCTTTCGAAAGGCCGCCAGCCCGGCGGAATAGGTCACGAGCAACCCGTTCGCGCCCAACTCGATAGCGCGACGCGCCTTGTTCATCATGCGCTCGCTTTCATCCGTAATGCTACACATATAGACCATCTTCCTGCCGGTCTTGTCTGCGGCGCGGCTGATGGCGTCCATCACGAGGGGCAGGCGCTGTTCCATGGTATTGTTATAGGCGTCGCTGAGCATTTCGTCGTCTTTGCACATATCGGCGCCGCCGATGGCCGTCAAATACACTTGATTGGCGGTCTGCTCGGGCGTCATGCCCATCTTCGGCTTGATAATGTGCAAGGAAAGCGGCCGGCTCTTAACGCCCGTGACCTCCCGGATGCCCTCGACACCGAATTTCGGCCCCTTGAATTTCTTTAGCAGCGCTTTGCCAATGAACAGGTCTGTCAACATGATGTTCTTCGAGTAAGCAAAGCAGTTGCCCGCGATGGCGAGTAGCATCATTGGCACGTTGTCGCCCCAAGCGCGGATCGGGAACGCGAGTTGGATCACTGCGGATTTCGTAAATGGGTCTTCGCAAGGGATCTCGTGATACCCGACCAACTTGCTCGACATGGCAATGCGCAGGTTCTCCGTGTCTTCGTCGATCTTCTCCCACGTGCCCGTCGACCCCTCGAGCCCCATGGACTGAACGAGGGCAAAATGATCCAGGGATCTTACTCCTTCAAGCCGATCCCTCATGTAGTACGAGGCAATCACATGATTATCCAGGTCAACACCGTCGAGCGTCTGGTGGAAGATCTCGAAATCGTAGTAGGGTGCAAGCATCTCTTTTGAGCCTCCTTGACTATGTCTTCTTGCCGCGAAGCAGCTTCTGGACTCTTTCTTCGGCGGCGTCGGCAAGGCGTCTAGCCCCTTCCGAACACCGGCTCGCCACAATGAAATACAATGCGTCGATGATACACATCTGCGCGATCCGTGATGATGACACTGCCGCGTTGATTCGGTGTTCCCGAAATGCGGTGATCAACTGGTACTGGCTCGCAACCGCCAACGGCGACTGCGGGTAATTCGTTAGAGCAACCGTCTTGGCCTTGCGCCTGTTGGCCTCTTGAACTGCCTCAATCACTACCGCGGTCCGTCCCGTGTGGCTGATGCCCATTACCACGTTGCTTTTGTCCACGCTCCCCGTCACAAAGATCTGCTGGTATGGATCTGTAACGGCTGAGGCAAGAATGCCGAGGCTTGTGAAACGCTGCGCCGCCTCGCTTGCAACGAGTCCGGAGCCCCCAATACCAAGAAACAGCGCCGCTTTCGAACTCTCGATCGCCTGCGCAACGCGCACAAGCGCATCCTTGTCGATGAGACGCGCCGTCTCCGCGAGGCTATGCCTGTTGCATTCGAACACGCGGCGATAGATGATGTCCGGCGGCGCGGATTCATCGAAATCATCCAACGTCACGCTGTCCTCGTGGGCGAGGCTGGCCGCGAGGTCAAGCTGGAAGTCCTTGTACCCCCCGTAACCCAACGACACGCAGAACCTCGACACCGTTGACGCATTTACCTCACACATCTTGGCAAGCCGGCCGATCGTCATGTTGACGGCGTGCCGAGGATTCCCAAGTATGAAATGCGCTATCTTCGCCGAACTCGACGTCCCGCCGGAACGCTTTCGAACGCGGGCCAGGCAGGAACCTGCCACGCCTGCCGGCGAGAGAATCGCAATGCGGCCTCGTGTATGTTTGGATTTCATGGGCGTACGATACGCAAATGGCTTGCCGATGTCAAGGCATCCTTTGCAACGAACTTGCATCACCCCTAATCTCCGAGGTATTATGGCCGAGGCATCAACAAACGCCTTTTCCGTAATCAAGGCGCGTAGAGTTTACTGCCATTTGGCAATGTAACGCGTGCAAATTATTTGTAAGCGTCTCGCTGTTGCCTGCAGCGAGAACGTACAGGAAAGCGGAGTGTCATACACAGTGGCATAGCTGGAGAAACACGCACGAATGGCATCGGCTTCAGCGACTGGGTTACTACGGATTGCACCCGTAGTCCGGGGGACGTTGGCGGAACGGACGGGCGATGACGATATGCCTTTCGCGCCGGTGATTCTGGGCTCTCTGGCCGACGACGCGGCTGTCGCATTTGCCTCGGAGGGGGACGAAGTCCAGGCGAAGGACGGTGTTCCCGAAGCCGTGCGCGAACTGACAGAACCGCCTCTGTGGCTGTCCGGAGCCGAGCTCGAAGGGTCGGGGGACGTACTGGGCGAGAAGGTAGCCGCCGCTGTGGACGAGTACCGGCAAGGTCACGATGCAAATCCCGAAGTGGTCTGCGTATCGGGCGAAGGGCTTCTGTATGTGCTCGCAAAGCCCTGCCGAGATGGCGGTCCGCTTGCCAACAAGGTCGCCGTGGTAACGGGGGGCGCGGGCGCCATCGGCCACGGCGTAATTCGGGGACTCCTTGAGCAAGGGAGCTATGTCGCCGCCACCGACCTGCCCGGCGACGCCCTCAACAACGTCGAGAAAGAGTTCACGGAAATCGCCGGAGACCGCATTCGCGGATTGCCCATGGACGTCACGGACGCGGATTCCGTTGCCGAGGGGTTTGCGCAACTGGTGACGGCATGGGGCGGCGTCGACATCGTCATCGTCAACGCCGGCCTCGCCCATGTGTCCTCGTTGTCGGAAGTGGACCTCGAAGCTTTCCGGAAACTCGAACGGGTAAATGTCGAGGGCACGCTTCTCACGATCCGCGAATCGACCGACATCCTAAAACGACAAGGAACGGGCGGCGACATTGTCCTCGTGTCCACAAAGAATGTTTTCGCGCCTGGAGCCCGGTTTGGCGCATACAGCGCAACCAAGGCAGGCAGTCATCAGTTGGCACGGGTTGCGAGCCTCGAGTTGGCAGAATACGGAGTCCGAGTCAACATGGTTTCCCCGGACGCGGTGTTCTCGGACGGCGACCTGAAGTCGGGGTTGTGGGCCGCGGTGGGTCCCGACCGTATGCGCGCCCGGGGCCTGGACGAGAAGGGACTCGAGGAGTACTACCAGAACCGCAACCTGTTGAAGGCCCGCGTCACCGCCCGACACGTCGCCAACGCCGTGCTGTTCTTCGTCACGCATCAGACGCCGACAACGGGGGCCACTATCCCCGTAGACGGCGGGTTGCCCGACGCCACGCCGCGCTAGTAGACCGTCGGCATGCCCCGCACTCGTGCAGGATCACGCGATATCTGCGTGGTAGGCGTGGAGCGATTTGACGCCGTATTTGCCTTGCCGCCGCGCGGCGATTCCTTTTGCGGCGGCCGCTGCCGCTGCCGTGGTCGTGATATAGGGGATTTTGTATTTAATGGCCGCTTTTCGGATGTAGGAGTCGTCGTACTTGCTCAGTTTGCCGCTCGGCGTGTTCACCACTAGCTGTATTTCGCCGTTCTTGATGGCATCGACGATGTTCGGACGCCCTTCGTGCATCTTGTTGATGGGTTCCGCCTCGATGCCATTCTCGGCGAGAAACGCCTGGGTGCCTTTCGTGGCCAGGATGTTGAACCCGAGGTCGCGGAACTGTGCCGCGGCCTCGAGCGCCTGCGTCTTATCCGGCTCGGCCACGGTGATCAACACGGCGCCCTCGGACGGCAATCCCTGTTGGGTGGCTTCCTGCGCTTTGAAAAATGCCAGGCCGAACGAGTCGGCGATGCCCAGGACCTCGCCCGTCGAGCGCATTTCGGGGCCGAGCAGCGGGTCGACCTCCGGAAACATGTTGAAGGGAAACACGGCTTCTTTCACGCCGTAATGCGGTATGTTGTGGTGTTTCAGATCGAGGTCGGAGAGCTTCCTGCCCAGCATGATTTTGGTCGCGGCGTTGGCCATACCGATGTTGCAAACCTTGGACACGAGCGGCACGGTGCGCGACGCGCGCGGATTGGCCTCGAGCACGTAGACCACGTCGTCCGCGATGGCGTATTGGATGTTCATCAGCCCCACGACGTGCAGTTCGATTCCCAGCCGCCGCGTGTATTCACAGATGGTATCGATATGTTTCTGCGCAATGCCGTAGGGCGGGATAACGCAGGCCGAATCGCCCGAATGTACCCCCGCCAGTTCGATGTGTTCCATCACGGCCGGCACAAACGCGTCCGTACCGTCCGCAATAGCGTCCGCTTCCGCTTCGATGGCGTTCTCGAGGAACTTGTCAATGAGGATGGGGCGTTCGGGCGTGACCTCGACGGCTGCGGCCACGTAGTGCCGCAACATCTCCTCGTCGTGCACCACCTCCATGCCGCGGCCCCCCAGCACATAGGATGGCCGAACCATCAAGGGATACCCGATGTTGCCAGCGATATCGAGGGCTTCGTCGAGGTTGCTCGCCATCCCCGACTCGGCCTGTGGGATGCCTAGCTTTTGCATCACCTGTCGGAACCGATCCCGATCCTCGGCGAGGTCGATCGTATCGGGAGACGTGCCGAGGATGGGCACGCCGGCCTGCTCGAGTTCCCGGGCGATGTTGAGCGGGGTCTGCCCCCCGAACTGCACGATGACGCCCTCCGGCCTTTCTTTTTCATAGATGCTTAACACGTCCTCGACGGTCAGCGGTTCGAAATAGAGCTTGTTCGACGTGTCGTAGTCCGTGGACACGGTTTCGGGATTGCAGTTGACCATGATGGATTCGAGTCCGAGTTCGCGCAGCGCAAACGCCGCGTGAACGCAGCAATAATCGAACTCGATGCCTTGGCCTATCCGGTTCGGCCCGCCGCCGAGCACCATCACTTTTCTGTTTTTCGTCACGGTGACCTTGTCCGGCGCGTTGTACGTCGAGAAATAGTACGCCGCGTCCTCGACGCCGCTTACGGGCACGGGTTCCCAGGCTTCGGTGATGCCGAGGGCCATGCGCCGTGTCCGCAATTCGGTTTCGGGCCGGCCGAGGATCTTGGCGAGGTAACGGTCGGCGAACCCGTCCTTCTTCGCGCGGATAAGCAGTTCATCAGGAAGGCCGTTGTCTTTACGCGCAAGGATTTCCTGCTCGAGGTCGACGAGTTCTTTCATCTGTTGGATAAACCATCGCTTGATGTGGGTCAGCCGGAATAATTCGTCGATATCGGCCCCTTTCCGCAACGCCTCGTACAGGACAAACTGGCGTTCG
>Ga0180437_10010426_pt1 | contig 11340 bp, 8 predicted proteins | sample SS_ome_4_FD_132410 | JGI IMG/M metagenome (GOLD analysis project Ga0180437, IMG submission 132410) | Hypersaline lake sediment archaeal communities from the Salton Sea, California, USA - SS_3_D_1 metaG | ecosystem: Environmental > Aquatic > Non-marine Saline and Alkaline > Hypersaline > Sediment... | reverse complement strand
CATGCCCTCACCAATATTCGACAGAGACAAACTGTTCAAAGGCGCTCTCTTCAAGGGTGACAAGGGCGTGCTTCTCGCCGACTACAATCTTCGGGTACTTATGCCCAAACAGCGTGCTAATGACATGACTCACTACAAGTCGCCGAAGGCCGATGAGCTTATTCCGCCGTCGCTCGGCCACCACAAAGAGTGGATTGTAGCATGCAAGACGGGTGCCCCGACTACCTGCAACTTCGATTACTCCGGCGCTTTGGTTGAGGCCAATATGCTGGCGCTGGTCTCGTATCGTATTGGCAACGTCGTCACGAAGAAGACAAAAGAAGGCGAGGAAAAGGTAACCGTCGGTAAGAAGCTCGAATGGGACGGCAAGAGCCTGAGCGTTCCGGGTGTTCCCGAAGCCGATCAGTATATCCGCAAGACCTACCGAAAAGGCTGGGTTTTGAACGGATAGAACTTAATCGTCGTGCAGGAGTCGAATTATGTCGGAAGAACTAAATCGCCGTCGTTTCATAACACAGTCTGTCGCCGCCTCGGCCGGAGCAACATTGGGCCTGGGAGTTGGTGTTGAATCCACTGAAGCAGCAAAATCAGCCCGCCGGAGTAGAGTTGTCGCAGGCGCAAACAAAGGGATGCCGATGGGCAAAATTGGCAACCTAAAGGTCAGCAGACTAATCTCCGGCGGAAATCTGATTAGCGGCTGGGCCCATGCCAGAGATTTGATCTATGTACATCATCTTATGAGGCACTACAACACGGACGAGAAGGTGATGGAGACTTTGGAACTGCTTGAAGAGCAGGGCGTGAATACGATTATTGCTGACCCGAGTGAGAGACCGTACAGAATCTTTCCGAAATACTGGAATGAAAGGGGCGGCAAGATTCAATGGATAGCTGAAGGCCACCCGGATGCAAAAGACCTCAAGACCGACGTAAAGAAATCTCTGGATTATGGAGCCTCGGCCATCTACATCCAGGGCGTGATTGGAGACAGATGGCTGCGCAGCGGCCATCTCGACCTGCTGGGCGACTGCGTCGACTTCATCAAGTCAAACGGCGTACCGGGAGGTATCGGTGCTCATATGTTGGATGTCATCGTTGAGTCGGAGCGGCGCAAGTATAATGCCGATTTCTATGTCAAGACGTTGCACTCGAGAAACTATTGGTCTGCGAGAAGGCCCGGCCAGAATCTGGACGTTGTTGATAACCGCGCCGACAACTACTGGTCCATGACACCCGAGAAGACGATTGAGTTTATGAAGACGGTAGATAAGCCGTGGATTGCATTCAAGGTGTTGGCGGCGGGCGCTATTCATCCGAGAGATGGTCTCAGGTATGCATTCGAAAACGGCGCCGACTTTGCCTGCGTGGGGATGTTTGATTTTCAGGTGATCGAAGATTCTATTATTGCAGCAGATACAATAAAAGCCGTTGGAAAGCGGCAGCGCCCCTGGAGAGCGTAGAATTCACTCTGCCGGATTTGAAGGAGAACATATCATGCCAAAGACTAAGAGTGTGACCAGACGTCAGTTTTTAAAGGGTTCGGCCGGGGCTGCTGCGGCGTTTACTATTGTGCCGAGGCACGTTCTGGGCGGTGCGAATAATACTCCTCCCAGCGAGGTGTTCGGTGCCGCTCTCATCGGCTGCGGCGGCCGGGGCAACGGCACGTTCGGCGCGATGGGCCTGGAGGCAAAGAAGCTCGCTATATGCGACGTGAAATTCGTCGGCAGGGAGGACAACAAGACTATATACACCGACTTTCGCCGCGTCCTGGAGCGCAAGGATATAGACGTTGTCGCGATTGCCACCCCGCCTCACTGGCACGCGCTGATCTCTATTGCTGCGATGGAGGCCGGTAAAGACGTCCTGTGCGAAAAGCCGATGACGCGGTTCATAGCCGAGGGCCGTGCCGTTGCTGAGGCGGAGAAACGCTACAAACGCATCTTCCAGGTCGGCACGTTTGGCAGGTTCGGCAAGAGCAGAGACCGCAAAAGCATCGAGATTCACAAGATTATGGCCAGCGGCCTGCTGAAGAAATGCGAAGGTGTGCACATCAAGAGCGGCGGCCTGAAAGTCAAACAATGGAGCGGTATGGTCAACGCTCAGCCTCAGCCGATACCCAAGAGCCTGGACTGGGACATGTACTGTGGCCCGTCGCCGCTGAGGCCGTACCATCGGCATCGGCACGGCGGCACGCATCGCGGCTATTGGGATTACGAAGGCGGCGGCCTTGCCGACATGGGCCAGCATCACTACGACCCGGTTCAATGGGTTTATGCCAAGGACGACACCAGTCCCGTAGAGATCGAGGCCTACGCGCCGCCGGCGCATCCGGAGGCCTGCGGAATGTGGGGCTGGGTCGAGTTGAAATACGCCGACGGTATGACTTTCGTTTTCGACAGCAGGGAATGGCCCGTCAACGGTCAGCCGTCTTACGACCGAAAAGAGCCGCGTGAGGTGAGGCTCAGCGATTTGAGAGAGGCCGATCAGAGGGAGATCAAAGAGATGCCCGATCCCGAGCCGCTCGTCAGCTTCGCCGAGGCGGTCAAGACGCGAAAGCGCGCCGGCGGCAATGCCGACGTTGCCAATCGCAGCGCGACTCTGATGCACCTGGCGAACATCGCAATCCGTACCGGACGCAAGCTGCGCTACGATCCTGTAGCCGAAGAGATAATCGGCGATGAAGAAGCCAACCGGCTCGTCAATCCGCCTATGCGGGCGCCCTGGCACCTATGATATTTAATATTTACTATTGACTATTTACTATTTATTCGGGGTATGTAAGGTGAGGATATAAATCATGGCAAAAAGATCATCTGCTCTAAAGAAACTAATCGACACTCTGCCCGATCCGGACGAACGGGGCCTGCTCAGCAGTATCGACAAACAAACAGTGGACGATGTCGTCGCACAGATACACGAGGGCGGCCGCAGGAGTCTGCTTGCCCTTGTCAACATGCTCGTCGAGCCCGGCGCCGGTGACGACGTCAAGGCGAGATACGCCCTTCACTGTTTGGCGGTCCATGTGTGCAAGCTCGATAATGAGAGAACGCGCGGTGCTTTCGCACGGACATTAGCCTCGCAAGTCGGCGGTGATCGACCGAAAGCGGTTCAGAAATACTTGATGCAGCAATTGCAGGTGGCCGGCGGCGAAGAGGTCGTTCCGGCACTTGGTAAGATGCTGCTGGACGAGCAGCTTTTCGAATCTTCGGCTATGGCGCTTACCGCCATCGGCGACGGTGCGGCCGAGCAATTCCGGAAAGGACTGCCGAAATCAAGCGGCAAAATGAAGTTGACTATAATCCAGAACCTTGGCGTGCTCAGGGACACCGGATCGGTAAGACAGTTGAAAGCGGCTCTCGAAGATCAGGATCGCGAGATCCGCCTGGCGGCCGGCTGGGCGCTGGCGAATGTGGGCGATTCGGGCTCGGTGGATTTGCTGCTCAGAGCGGCTAAAACCAGGGATACGTACGAACGTATAAAGGCTACCAAGGCCTGCCTGCTTCTTGCCGAAAGGCTCGCCGCGGCAGGGATGAAACAAACGGCCGTTAAGATATACGAGCATCTCCGCGATACTCGTAAAGGTTCGGATGAGGCTTACGTGTGCGATGCGGCGAGCGAGGGCCTTGCGAAAGTTGGGCAGAGATAGACGCCATGCGGCAGGGGGGTGGAAGGCGCCGAGCAGTTTAGGCCGGAGTCCCGGTGCAGGGTGTAACGAAGAACCCACGTCATTTCGACCGAAGCGATGCGCAACACCGCGAAGTGGAGAAATGTGTTTTGAATAGGTCTCTCCATTCCGCCTTCGGCTCCAGTCGAGATGACAGTTAACTCGCCTTCGGCTCCAGTCGAGATGACGGTTAACTTCGCGTTCAACTACAGTCAGGGCGATAGTGTGTTTTTCGCGCACGTGATATGATATCAGCGCAAAGCGTGGTCCGAGGGTTTCAGGCCGGTCTTGTGCTTGCCCATGCCGATTTTGCTGGGATTATACTCGCCGACAAAATCGACTTTGCTTTTGGCCGGAATCTCATCTTCCATCTCAAGGCCCCAGTAACAAGCGTTGACCAGAAGCCGGCGGAAACCTTCGCTGTTGAGGTCAAAGGAATGCCCCATCGTAGTAGTGAAGACTCGTGACGTTTTTCCTTCGTCGCCTGTGTAGGTCTTGGTCCACGCTACGGGTACAAGCTTCTTGTCCGCATTAGGTTTGTCGTCCGGATTCATGCCGACCAGCACCTGGCCCATGATAAGCGGCTTACAGTCTCCGGTCAGCTCAGTCAGGCCGTAGACGTCCGATTCGCCCCAGATGTCATCGCAGCCTTTGACTATTGGGTGGTTCTCCATGCCCTTGGCTATCAGGCCCCGCGTGCTTTCGACCTGGTGGTGCCCGTAGTGGTTGATCCACGTCTCGCCGAACACCTGGCGTCCGTAGCCGCCGTCGAATTCCTTGCTGCGGAAACTGTACTTTGCGTAGGGGCTGTCTTTGAGTTTCCTGTAGTTGAATGCATGTGTAGATGTTCTCAGCCCCATGATCGGCTTGCCCGAGTTGGTGTAGTCGATGATGTACTTCATCTGCTCATCCGGCAGCTCGCGGAATCGCAGGAACATAACCATCATATCCGCCTTTTCCAGGGCTTTGAGGCCCGGGATGTTATCGAGCGTTTTGGGATCGATTTCTCCGGTTTCTTTGTTTATAGCGAAAAGGACCGTACATTTGAAGCCGTGGTGCACGGACAGTATCTTGGCCAATTGCGGCATCGAGTCTTCCGAGCGATATTCCTCGTCGCCTACGAGAAATACGATGTTCTTGCCCTTGCCGGGGCCCTTGCCGCCCTTGAGCACGAGCGGTTTTGCCTGCGCTGCTGAGACGATCATACAAACCAATCCTGCCAGAACCAACTTTCGAAGCTTTGCTGTCTGTTTCATCCTTTTTCCCTTTCCTTTCGTTTCGATGTAGGGCGGACTTCAGCCCGCCGATTAACAAAGCCGGGGCAAGCCCCGCCCTACAATAATGCAACTGTCTATTAGAAATTAACGTTTATCGTTTCGGTTTTGTCAAGACTAATTGACTGGATGCCTCGCAGCGACCTCCAGCGCCTGGTGCCTTGCTGCCCGACCTTGACCGTGTATTTCCCTGTCTTGAAAATCTTCGGTCTGAACGATGTTCCGTTGATCCGCAGCGTGTAGACGATCTCATCGTTCGACTCGTCGATCACTTGTACGACGGGGCTGGTCATGCCGTTTACTTTTATTGTGGGCAGATAGCCTACGGGCTGCCGTGCGTAATTGTCCTGCTGGTCGATTGTTCTGGGCCAGCCCGGATATTGCTTCGTAGCCGGATCGGTGATGTCCACATTTCTGGGCCAGCATTCAATCGTGATCTTTCTGGTCTTGACGTTGAACTTGACCACTCCGAAACCTGCCGCTCGCGTGGTGAGCTTGTCTCCGCCGTTTCGCTCCGGGCTCGGATTCGCCACAGCCAGCATGGTCAGCTTATTGCCGAGACCGTCGAGGAATTCGCCGGTATACTCGGGCGCTCCCGGCTCTCTGTTCTTGCCCGGCTCCAGAGGCGCCCACCATCGCAGATACAGATTTGCGATCGACGGCACGCACATCGAGTAGCCCGAGTCGTTCCATGTATTGACGCCGTGATGAATGATCGTAGCCAGGTGCTGGTCCCCGGCGATCATAAGTGCGAAGGCCTTGCGTATTTCCATCAGGGCCCTGTTGCGTCCGGACTGGGGCCATCCGTTGGAATCCATGTCGACGAGCAGACGGTTGCCTACTTTGCCGTGGATATGAGCGCCTCCGGCGAAAATGGTCTGCGACAGAACAGCCTTCATGTCGCAATCTCGCCAGTCTGCGGCCCAGTGGCCGAGGAACTTGAGCTGGCGTTCGCCGAGCAGTCTTGCTTCGGGTACATCCAGGACTGACGGATCGTAGCCCGGTTTGGAGACGTGATCGGGCCGGGTGGGTCGCCAACCCATGTTGGGAAGAACCCCGGAGGGGCCTGTCTTGAATTTGCGGTCTTCAATGATTGCGAAATTTACCCGGCCGATAGTAATGTCCGTGTAGTAGACGCCGATTCCGCGATCTACGGGCGTCGGGTCGAACGGATCGGGCAGGTGACTGGTCTGGGCCCGTTCGACTTCCTTGACGTACTCGAGCGGGGCTGCGTAGCCGCCGTCGTGACCTGCGCGGGTGTGGGAAAGCCGGCCGCCCTGACCCCAGAGATTGCCCTGGCCGACGTCGTGGTCGTCGGGTATCGAAACGGTCGGAATGTTGCGGATAATATCGCCGAAATCCCTGCCGAACTTGAGCCATGCTGCGTAATGCCTGTTGTGATCGTATACCTGATCGCCGGAGAAGAACAACAGGTCGGGTTTGATTTTCTTGATGTTCTCGACAATGTCACTTTTTGGAATATCGCCGCCGTGACCGGGATTGATCGAGTTTCCGGTAAATGCGGCGACGACGATAAGGTCTTTTTCGACCGGATCCCTAACGACTGTGCCGGTGAAGAATGCGTTTCTGCCGTGTGCCACGCGGTATTCGACGTCTTTAGTGGAATCCCAGTTTTCAACGCGAAATGGCGCCGTCCACCCCTGCTCGATTACATTTGTTTGAGCAATCTGCTTCCATTTTCCGTTTTGCTTTGTCTCAAGCCTGACGATCCGTGATTCGCCCGGTTCCAGGGGGTAAAGTTGTGCGGTCAGTTTCAGGATGTTGTCCTGGACCGTGTACAATGCAAAGCAAATTACCTTATCTCGTGATACATCCGGCACGGTCAGCTTCTGTGCCGGCGATGTGCTTACGAATACGGCGAACATTAGATAGACGAATAGTGCTGTTCCTCTTGTTCGTTTCATCTTTTCTCCTTTTATCATTGTTGCAGTGTTTACCGCCCATGTGCGGATCAAAGTTGTTTGTAAATGTACTGGGCCTCCAGTGCTTTCTTGATCTGAGTGGCGGCGTCCTTCAGATGTGCTTTGCTGTATGGATCGAGGTTTTCGCCGTAGGTCTCCAGGACGGGCCCGATCTTATCAGCCCTGATCTCAGTGAGCTTTTCGAGCACCAGATTGGCGATGGGCTTATAGGCGCTTGTTCCGAAGTAGCCCGACTTGCTCAGATCGATCAGAAGCTCCATGTGCTCGCGCTGGAGATTGCGCCGGAGACTGGAGATCATCGGTTTGCGTGCTGTGTATTTCTTGCCGGGTTTCTCGTCCAGTTCGCTCCAGATGGCCTCAGTTATAGTATCCAGCAGCTCGGGCAGAGTCAGTGCATCCTCATCGGCCGGGATCAGAAATTCATTATCGTAAATCCGGCGAAGGGTCGTCGGGTACATCAGGTTGGCGAGTACGGATACCTGGATTCCCATGATTCGGTCATGAATCGGCCAGGTCGGATCGCTCAGAGAAGATGAGAAATCGTCGAGCCACTTGTCCACGGTCATCCGGCGCAGAAGGTCCTGTGTCAGGCCGAAAGTTTCATCTCTGAAACTGTTTTCAATCACGAAGTGCAGAGCGTCCCGCTGTTTCTTGGCCGGCACCACTTCGATAGGCAGGCGACCATTCTTGTCTCCCTTCTTGTCACGGTATACAAAAGCGCCGCCCAGCCAGTTGCCCATCATACTGACCGATCTCAACTGCAAAGAGAGAGTCATTTCATAGGCCCGGCGGGTCTTGGCCCAGCTATCGCCGTCCTTGACGAGCTTGTCGATAATGCGTTCTCTGTTGTAGCGGACGATGCGTATCTGGTTATTGGCATAGTCGAGCGGATCGCTGCTGAAGTCGTAACGGCGAGCGAACGGATCGGGGCCGAATGTGTCCTCGTCCGTGGCATACTGAAGCTCGGGTTCGGCCACACGCGACAGTATCTTCTTGAGGTCGGCCTCGTTCTGTGTGTAGCCGTACTCGATAGCCCATATGTCATAAGGTCCCACTCCGATCATGGCGTAATCACCCTGGACTTTGCCGTCTTTGAGGTTCATGTTGACCGGCATGTAATCCATCACTGAGGAGGCAAATGTTTTCTTTCCTTTGAGCTTGCTACTGTTAATCTCGCTCATGGAGTAGAGGCTCGATGCCTTGAAATTGTGCCTCAGGCCCAGTGTGTGCCCGACCTCGTGGCAGGTCAGGTCGGCGATCAACGGACCGATGAAGGACTCCGGTATGCCGTCTATCAAAGTCTCTTTTTCCTTCTTCTTTTCCTCCTCTTTTTTCTTCTCTTCTTCCTTATCCTCTTCCTTCTTTTCGCCGTTGTCCTCTTGTTCTTCCTTGTTCTCTTCGTCTATCAGAGACATGTACATTTTGAACATGGCAACGTCGAATGCCCTGCCCCGGGTCAGAGTGCACAGGCCGTTTATTTGTGACGTTCTACCTACGAGGCCGTCGTATTCGTCGTCGCCGATAAGGGTCGGATCGACTTGTGTGATCGGATGGCCTCCGTAGGCTTGATGACCGTGTTTAGCGAGTTCCTGACATATATGCTCGCGCTGCGCCGGTGGAGCCAGCCGGACTCGCGGGTCCCAGTTCGGGTGGTCCTGAAGCCATGCCAGCGTCTCGGGGCTGATGCCTTCCATCGCTATTTCGGGCATGATTTCGTTGAAAGTTGTCCAGTAGTGGCGAATCCACCCGTCGGTCAGAATGATGTCCGCATCGAGTATCTGCCCGGTCTCGGGATGGACCCGGCTGGGGCCTATTGCCGTGCCGCGGTTATTGCTCAGCCATCGGATGAAGTTGTACCTTACGTCCTCCGGATCTTTCTCCATGTGAGCGCCGGATCTCGCGTCCTGGTAGTAGACTTCAATGGCGTTCGAGATACCGACATTCTCGAAGGCCTTGTTCCAGTACAATAATCCCTGCCTGACCCAGCGGCGATATCGAACGGGAGTTGTATGCTCGATATAAAAAACAATTGGGTTTTTGGGAGGGCTGATCTTGAGTGAGCGGTCCGCCTTTTCGAGGTGCCAGCGATTGATGTAGCGCACCATCGTCTCGGTGTCCTTGAATTTTCCGAGGTCTCTGTAGCCGGTCGTGAAATATCCTATGCGTTCGTCGGCCTTCCGCGGCCTATAGCCCGGCGTTCCGGGAATCTCACTGATCGAATAGTGCAGCGTCTGCAGCCGGCCGTTGCTGGTGGGAACCTCGAATGCCAGCTCCACGTTCTTGGGAAAGGCTTTGGCCTTTTTAATCTTAATCAGGCGGGAATTGGAAATGCGAACGCGGCCGCCGAAAAACTTGCTGGACTGACCGATCAGCAGGGCGTCCATGTCAATCACCGGAGAGCCGCCCGACATCGTCACGATCGGTACGTCGAGAATCACGCGATCTGTAAACAGCCGATTGACGGAACTCTTGGATTCCTGATCGCCCGTTGATTTGATCTCGATATTCGGTTGCATCAGGGCCAGGCGCTTGTCGTAGCGTTTCCAGTACACGTACATGTCACCGGCCTGCAATCCCGCGTAATCTTCCCCGCTGGCAACCGTAAGAGCTATGAAGAATTTTCTTCCATCGTAGCCGCCCGGCAAAGCCGCCAGCATCTGGCCGTCCTTGTCGCGTCTCCAGATAGTGTAGTAACCCCGCTGCCCTAAGGGCGTAGATTGAACCAGCTTGTAATCCTTAGTGACAGTTGACAGGGGTGGATACTCCGGTCTTGGTGCCGAAGATGACGACTGTGCGTTGGCAAGCATAGGTAACAGCCCCGTGATGATAACGATCAGAACAAGCAGGGCAACACATACTTTTGACTTTTGACTATTCATCTCGCGGTCTCCCAAAAAACCAAACAAAATGTCTCCTATTTCAAATTAGTTCGGCAACGCCGCCGAACCGGGACCATCAGGACAAACCATTATTATACATACATTTGCGGATAATGTCAATTGTATTGATCGTATTATTTGCAACGAGTAGCAGCGAATGAACTGTGGTAAACAACGGCAGTGTTGCGATGTGAAGCTAGTAAAGATTGACTCTGTCAGGTGGTGGATTGAGTCAGGAAAGACGGAAAGGTTCTATTATGGGACAAAAGGCTCAGCCGGATACATTTTGATGGTTAATATGTTGTGGTTTGAGGAGAAAAATGGCTTGATTCTCCGCTCATATCGGAACGAAAAAAATTCCACTTTGCGCGTAAAATTTTTGTTTGGCGACTGGATTCTCAGCTTTCCATGTTAATCATCAGGTGCTTCGATATCGCCAGCAGCCTTTTTCTCTCACGTCTCGATCTCGAGCGAAAGACAAAACCGGGAAGTTCCTTGCAGGCTCTGAAGAGACCGCCGATCCTGCTTTCCCTCGGGCGGTCGTCATACGCGCCAACGGACGCGACATCGTTTGATGCCGACGGCTCGAAGGGCTGTTGATAATTATCCGTCGCCGGATTCCATACTCCGTTAAATATTGTTGGCACGTCCTTGTGCAAACCTGAGCTTAACCTTTTCATCACTCTTCCTTTCGGCCGAATGAGCTTTATTATAGTCTGCACGGCAGAGATTCACATCGGACGGCGAGGAATTAGGGACAAGATATGTTCCAACCCTTTTTCATCACCACTCATCTGTCAAATACACTATATCCGATCACTGCCGGATTGTCAAACAGTATATTCTCTTTTATTTTTTCCAGGAAACGGGCCGGCCCCCGGCAAACAGTTACGAGCATCGCGGCAGATTCCCGTCTTGTTCGACATTGCTACCTGCGAAAGAGCTCCAAACCGTCATCGGGCTCGTCCAAATCCTTTTTTTGACGCCGGGCCGGTTCTTTCTCGATCGGCCAGTCCCATTCAACGTCCAGATAGATATAATTGACGAACGCTTTCTTTCTGGTTACGTTGTCGACGTTCTTGATAAGCAACTGAAACGATTCGATCTTCTCGGCGGTGTCGGCAAAACTCGTGATGTCAAGTGCATCGGTCGCTTCTTTCAGCTTTCCCTTACGCACCGGGGCGCTGTCCAGCCTGAACCACACCGCGGGATTTTCGGGCCAGCCCTTGCCCAATTCCCACCGTAGCTTTCCGAATGGGAAAGACTCTTCTTCGTAATGCCGGATGTAGAGTGTCACCGAGGCCACTTTGGCGCCGGACGGTATCGTCACATTAGTGAAATCGTAGCTAATTGTCGAGCCGTAGCCTGCTTCGATTCGTTTGTCGTCGCTGGCTTTGACTGCTTCGAGCTTTCCGTTTTGGGAAAGTCGTTTGCGGGCGGTGTGGTCGTAGCCGTCCGCGACGGTCAGCACGGCCCTTCTTGGTGGCGTCGGATTGACTTTCACCTCGAATTGCTGGACGTCCGAAACCGGAGTGCTGTTGCTGTCGGTCACTTCGACGGCCACTTCGAAAGTCTGATCT
>Ga0180437_10010425_pt1 | contig 11340 bp, 2 predicted proteins | sample SS_ome_4_FD_132410 | JGI IMG/M metagenome (GOLD analysis project Ga0180437, IMG submission 132410) | Hypersaline lake sediment archaeal communities from the Salton Sea, California, USA - SS_3_D_1 metaG | ecosystem: Environmental > Aquatic > Non-marine Saline and Alkaline > Hypersaline > Sediment... | reverse complement strand
CGCAACGCAAGTCGGCATACTCCGACAATCGGGTCAGGAACTATTACTTCAAGTATGATGACGCCCGCGGCGAGATCCCGTTGATATCGGATGGGGGATGGGTTGACGCATGGCCGGACAATCCGCACGTGGCCGAAACATCCAGAATGCTCGACGTGAAAGGTTCCGGAATTCCCGGCAGCTCCTATCGGATGAGCCCGAACCAGCTCACTCGTATCCTCCTCGAACGCCACGGAAGAGGAATCAATATCCTGTTCAAAGGGGCGCATGTACAGCGCGTCGCGCTGGAGAAAGTGTGTCAGTACAGATGGCACCGGCACTTCACGCCGGTTGCGGAGCTGGAATTGCCGTGAAAAGGGAGAATAGGGACCGCCGTTAACGGGAACAAATCAATCTCTTTGGGTTGTATTGCCCGCCCGCTTGCGGCGGGGTAGTTTAATGCAAGTCAACTCTTTCTATACACAAAAATCAATTCCGACTATCGGCTCATAAGCGTGGAAATTATACTTGATACGTTCAGGGAGAACAGCATTCAAAGCCGGGCTCTCAGGCATGGCGAATCTTTGACAACCCGGCTTGCCTTCACTATAATATCGACTCGTTAAGGACACGAAGCACACATCAGGCTAATACAGTGGATGAGCACGGAACGGTTTGCACCGGACCGGATAAGGCCGTATTGTAGACCGACGGGGACGGAGTCCAGACAATTCCTGTTTTTAGTCTATATCAGGAGTTGCTGCTCGTGTCTTTGCTCATCCGGCGATCGATCAACCCGAGTGTTTATGAAAAATTCCGTACGGACCTCCCTGGGAGACCTCAATGATAACTGAACGAACGTGTAACCGGAAACTAAGCGGCGCAGCAAAGCTCGCCGTTATGCTATGTTTTGTGATTCTCTTCTCGGCAGCATCGGCGCGACGCAAGGGCGGCAGCTCACTCGTCGAGGATCGTGCGGCGAAAAAGCTCCTCGAGGCGGGTGACGCACGGTACGAATCGGACGAACTAAAACAGGCCGTCGAGGTCTGGCAATCGGTGATCGAGCGATATCCCCGAAGCCGGGTGCGGTTCGAGGCCCACATGCGTCTGGGAAATTACTTCCTCGAACGCGAGCGCGCATACGATCGCGCGAGAGTTCAATTCAACTCGGTCATCACCGACGAGAATCCCGACGAGCAGCAAAAGGCCGATGCGACGCTGAAGATGGGAATCTGTTTCTACGAAGCGCGGAACTTCGGTAAATCGTTCCAGGTAATGCGAGACGTGATCGAGAAGTTCCCCGTTAGCGAGCAGGTCAACCAGGCGTACTATTACATAGGCCTGGGCCACTTTCAATTGGGCCATTACCGCCGTGCTATCGATGCTCTGGAAAAGGTCGGCACGGCGCTTGCCGAGGAAGAAGGCAAGGTCGAGAAGGTCGAGGCGGGCAAACGCTTCTTTATCAAGATTAACGATGCCGATCTGGCCGCTCTGGAGCCGGGGCATGAGATTCGCGTTCGCTGTGCGGTTGACGGCGGCGATGTCGAAACGGTCGGTTGTTATTCCGTCGGCCGAAACGTTAGACTGGCGCTGGGCGCGATTCCGACTCGCCTGGGCAGGCCGGTCCCCGGCAACGGGCAGCTTGAAGTCAAGGGTAACGATAAGGTCACCGTCACTTACGTCGACCGGCAGACTGCGGATAAGAAGTTCGATCAAAACGTCATTTGTGAAGTGACGGTAGTCGGCGATGCCGTCGTTCGTATTACCGACGGCGCGTACGCAAGCACGCTGCTCGGTGTCGTGATGGGAAAGTCTGTCAATATTGAGATCAGCGATCCCGACCTCGATGTGTCGGACGGCGCCGATAAGCTCAGCGCTCTGGTGGAAGTCTTTCGCGCTAAGACAGACGAAGAGCTTGAAGCCGAAGCCCTCGCGAAGGTCTCGAACGCCGAAGACGGCACAACTGAGGTACAGGAAAACGAGACGAAAATCGACCGCTTCAAGCAGATCGATCAGCTCACGATCCGGTTAACCGAGGCGAAGATCGAGCGGCAGATGCCGGCGCTTGCGGCCGAAGGTGACAATGAGGCGGCGCCGGATCAAGGAGAAACGACGGGAACTGCAGAATCGCCGGATGACTCAATCCACACCGGAGTATTCCGAGCCACGGTGCCCCTTGTAAAATCGCAGGACGTCGACCGGCAGGATGCATCGCTCCAGGCGAGCCCGGGCGATATCGTTCGAGTCACTTACGTGGACCGGCGCCACAGCGGCGAAGGCCTCAGGAATGTCCAGACGCAAGCGCGTTCGATCGAAGGCAGTCTCGGCGGCGTTCGCGTGACAAAATCACAAATTTCGGACCAGGAGCTTCGCATACGAACCAAGCTCAAGACGGCCGGCGCCCTGACGAACATCGGCAATCGATATAAGGAATTCGGCCTGAAAAAGAACGCCGACGCCAAGTACGAAGAGGCTTTGCAGGTTTGCGAGGAGATCGTTACTGAGGCGAGGCGGCTCGGCGGCAGTCTGCTGGAAGAGACCTACGTACAACTCTGGCAGACCTATTTCGAGATGGACAATCTCTCTCTGGCAGCGGCGATGGCACAAAGGCTGCAGCGGGAGTTTCCCACCAGCGGATTCGTCGACGATGCACTGCTGCAGTTGGCCGAGGTCGCTCGTAAATCCGGCGATTACCGCCGGGCCATCGGCATCTACAACCGGCTGGTCAACATGGAGGCGAGTCAGTTGCGAGGCGAGGCGCAGTTCGGCGTCGCCGGCTGCTATGACCTGATGGCCGACGAGGCGCAGGCCGGCGACCGAAACACTACCGAGCTGCGCGATCGCGCTTTCCAGGAATACAAGAAAGTGCTGGATAACTTCCCCGAGAGCGGGCGCGTCGGCGAAGCCGTCTCGAAGATGGCCGCGTATTACTACCAACAGAAGGATTACTCCCGTGCGATCGACACGTTCGAGACCGTGTTGACTAATTACCCCGATGCGAAATTCATTGACGTGATTCTCTTCAATTACGGCCGCTGCCTGTACCGAATGGACCGCAAGGCCGAAGCGCGGCGGCGGTTCGAGCAATTGCTTGCCGACTATCCCGAGAGCGAACTGGCCGCAGACGTTAAGAAGATATCCGAAACACTGGCGGACGCCGGTTTTTGAATAGCGCTTACGTTGAAACAATCATCCCCATCCCGATAAACGACGATCGGGATACTGGCCCTCAGGGCGAGCTGTCACCCAGCGAATTTGATGAAAATTGGGTGGCAGCCTCAAGCCTGGACCGCCGCACAGCGGTGGGCCAAGTTTGGGGCTGGTCGCGAATACCGGTTTTGGTTCAATGCGCAAGAATCTCACGACAACGTGACTTATAGAGGTCTACAATTATGATAAAACGATTACACATTCGGTTGCTCCTGCTCTTTTTACTTTGGTCTTCGTTTGCAAACGTAGGGTGGGGCTTGCCCCACCGAAACATGATGGTGGGGCAACCCATTCGGCTTCGCTCAGGGCAGGTCCCACCCTACCTCTTACTGAATTCATATGTGTCTGCTGACTCGGCAACCATCAACGATGTGAGCCGGGAAGCAACCAGGCTGGAGGCTGAGCTTGGGAAGTATAAAGCCACGTCAGCCCGAGCCGCCGACACGATGGCCGCTCTGGTCGATCTTTACTACAAGAACGGACGCATCTTCGGGCTTATCCGTGTAGCGCAGAAGTTCGTCGCCGCTCATCCGGCCGACAGCCGGCATAAAGATATCATGCTCAAACTGATCGACGGCCTGCAGGTGACGTCGCGCAATGAAGATTTAATCGCGGCCTGCAGGCAGTTTCTGACTCGATACCCTTCGGCGCCGCAGTGTGCGGAAATTGAGGTTCGGCTGGCTCGAATCCTGCATCTTGCCAAGGATCGAGTTGCCACCGCCGATGCGTACCGGGCGATCTGGCGCCGCCGGCCGACGACTGAGACCGGCCGCAGCGCCGGAGTGACCGCCTGCGAGTTGTACGCCGCCGCCGGAGGCAAGAACGTCACAACCGGCGCCGAATTGGCCCAGGAGATGTTCGAGCATCTAAAAGCAGGTGACTTCAAACGGCACGTAGGCTTTTGGGCGTTTGAGCAATGGCGGCGGGTCAGCCAGTGGGCAAAGAGCAACGTCGTCGGCAACAAGCTGTTGAAGATGGATCATTCCGACGACAATGAAGCCCTCTGGCGGCTCAACCGCAATATGGCGGACAGCTATGGGCGGCAGAAGCAGCACGCCAATGCCGTGCTGAGCCTCAACAGATGTCGCAAAATCCGTGATGACGACTCCGCCGTCCATTATCAGTTGATAGAGCAGATGTTCCACGCCGGCGCCAAACCCGGCGAATTGGAGCCCGTTGTTAGCCGGTACGTGCAGACTTACACCAACCGCCCGGACAGATACAATAGACAAATCCTGCTGGCTCAGTCGTATCTCAGAAGCGACGACAAGACAAAAGGGCTCGATCTGCTCAGGAAGCTGCTCGGTTTCGAGGCTTATTACTATAGCAGCGCCTCTGCGTTTGTTCGCACCAACGGCAATGAACCGGCTCAACTGGCCGAAACCGAACGCGTTCTTAAAAGCGCCATCGAAAAGGACAGCAAGGATGTATGGTATCTGCGCTATGTGCTCGGCTTCGAGCTGTATCGCGACCGCATGAAGGACCCCGTCAAAGCCCGCCGGGTCTTGCGTGATTTCATTTCTCAGTCGCCCACCGACAACGACTATTCCAGGAATGTCATCACATGGCTGTTGAATAATGCTCCCGACGAGGATCAGTTCGGCTCCGACGTCGCGCTGATTATCGAGGCTCGCAAAGAAAACATCCACATGGAGAATCTGCGAGGCTATCTCGCGGCATGGGCCCAGCAGACCAAGCGCAATACCAAGAAGTCCGGCGAGCAGCGGAAGAGGGCAAATTACGTCACGCAAGAGCTGGCCCTTGCCAACAAAGATCCCATTGTCAGTCTCTGGCTGAAGTTCCGCGGGAACCGGCGGAACAGGCCGGATGCGGGACTTCAGCAGCGAATACTCGCTCCGGCGACTTTCAACCGGCTTAACGACACTTTGGCCCGAACCCTGCTTTGGGACCTTGCCAACTACTATCGGAATCAATCGTCGACCAAACGCAGACCGGAGTCGGTACCAATTTGGGCCCGGCTCGCCGAGCGTTTTCCGAAAGACTATACCGCTGCCGTCGAGTATCTCCGTGCCGCGACCGATTACGGCTCGGCACAAGACGCCGCAAAAGCGGCCCGGCATATCCTGACATTCGAACCCGGCGACAAAGGAAATGCCGATACATGGCGCAGACTGTTGGTCGCCGCCGACAAGGGCAAAGACGATGCACTGGCAAAAAAGGCCTATTCCTGGATCATGCGGTCCCAGCGTCAATCCGGATTGGATCCGGGCTACGCTTCCGGCATCGGGGACATCCTGGCCCGTCGCGGGATGGAACAGCAGGCTCTCGACTATTGGACCACGTATTGCTCGTACGACAGGGCACATTCGGAGTCGCGTGAGTGCGCCTGGCGGGTGATGTCCAAAATGGAGACTTCCGATGAGCGGATATCCTTTTTGCAGCAAATGATCGAGCCGGACACCGATTACTTTGGCCGCTACGCCCTTTGGCTCGGACGGGAGTATTATGCCATGGGTGATATCGACGGTTTCGAGAAGGTGATGCGAAAATCCCTGGCCCGTCGCCGGCGGCGGCCTTTCCGCGGCTGGGACATGTCCCAGCGAGACCTTTACGATCTGGTCGTCAACTGCCGCGGCCGCAAAGAAATCTCGGACCGGGACAAAGGGCGTGTATTTGCAGTAGCTCGTGATATGGAACTCGACTGGGCCTCGTCGGTTGCTTCGCTGGCCCTGCTCGAGATAACGGCTCAGGACTCGAAGTCGCCGATCAAGCGCCTGCTCGACTATCAGGTGACGACTCAAATTCTGGGCGGCGGTTCCTGGCAATGGGATCAGTTGATGACCTACGTTCAGGCCCTGCTGGCCGAAGACGACCATATGGCCGCCGCCACGTTAATCACCGGAATGCTTGCCAATATCGACAACGTGGACGCAAGACGCACAGATGCGGGCCGTAAACTGGTCGCGCAGAGCTACTCGCGGATCGGGGCCGTCGGCTTGACGATCGACGAAGACAGCCCGATCGCGCTGTTACTTCACGCCGCACTGTATTTGAGATTGGGTGACAAAGCGCAGGCTTTGGAAACGTATCAGGCTAACAGGAAACTGTTCGACAAGAATCGCGACGAGGTGCCAATCGATTTGCTGATATTCGTTTGTGACAGCCACATCGCAGCCGGCGGAGACGAAAATCACGAGCGTGCCGAAGAGATCCTTCGAGGCTGGATCGTCAAGAACAGCGAGTCAAAGCAGTTCGACGACAACGTCAAGGCCGAAATCCAGCTCCTGCTGGCGAAGAACTTCTTCAAGGCCCGCCGCTATGACCTGGCCCGAAGCGAGTACATTACCGTTATTAACAGATACCCCGATACGGCCCAGGCTTTGGAGGCGGAGTTCGGCGTCGGCGAGACGTTCATGGCCCAGAAGGTGTACGACCAGGCGGAACTCATTTTCGAGGAGCTGGCGAATCGCCGTCAGGCCGACGTTATCGTGAGGGCCGAGTTCCTTCGCGGCGTTCTTGCCTATCGTCGCGGCGACCGGGACGAAGCTCGTGACATTTTCCGAACGGTCCTCGAACGAGTCCCGGACATCGATTTGGCCAACCAGGCGCTGTTCCACCTGGCGGAAGTCTACGGCGACCAGGAGCGGTATATAGATCAGTTGAACCTGTTGCGGACCGTCGGGCGTCTTGGCCGGCGGAGCAAGCGGTGGCACGCGCCGGGGATTGCATTGTCGATTGTCGTGCAGGACAGCGACCTCGGGATCAGCCGCGGCCACAACAGGATTCCGGTAATCGTGACGACTGAGCCGGGCGGCGATTCCGAAACGATCTACCTGGTCAGCGGCGGAGCGGGCAAAGGGCTTTTCCGCGCCGATCTTGAAACACAGCTCGGCCGGGTCCGGCAAAACGACAGGGTGCTCCAGCTCGGCGGTCTGGACGTGCTTCGGTGTGACTATCCGGATGAATTCAAACAGGAATTTCGCCGGGTGCCGTTGTCGGATGTCGATATCCATATCGCCGCCGACGCCGAGTTTGACGTCGCAAGCAGTAAAATCGTAGACGAAGAGGACGAAGGCTTCAGCAAACAGCTCGAACGCGAAGAGAACGAGCAGCAGGAGGAGCTTCGCGTCTCGCAGTTGCGCCCGTCAAACCAAATCAAGCCGGGGAACCTCATCTATATACGAGTCAAAGACGCCGACCGTGACCTGTCGGACGAGACCGATCGAGTCGTGGTCAAACTTGCCGCCGAAAGCGGCGACGAAGTCCAGGTGGCGCTGACCGAAACCGGGCCGCATGACGGCGTTTTCGAGGGGTCCGCCCGAACCGGTGAGCTGCCGGCAGGCGCGCTGGCGACCGATTCGGCGATAGAATATGGGCCGCTTATGGCCATCGACCGCGATCCGAATTCCTACTGGCTCAGCGAGCCGGACGGCGCCACTCCGAAGACACTCACCGTTGATATGAAAGAACTCAACAGAGTCTCCCGGATCAGGATTTCGACACCCGCCGCCGAGCGAAACGCCCCTGTTCGCGGCGATATCTACGGCAGCAACGACGGGCGCTTCTGGTTCCGCTTAGCGAGCAATCCGGCGCGTCCGGCCGCCGAGCCGGTTGCAGGCAAATACGGACAGATGACACGTCGAGTCTATTCCGGCTATTACACGAGGTTCACAAACTGGACGCAGGTAGTCGCTCTTAGCAGGAACACCCAGCCAATCGACGAAGGCCCTGCCGACGAACTGAACTGGATGCGGGCGGAAGAAGACGAAAAGGCGAAACGCCCGTTCGCCGTTCTATGGCACGGCAAACTCGTCCAGGAACGCGAAGGTGCGGCCAGAATTAACGTCCAGGGCGAGCTGACCGCGGCCACTATCGACGGCAGGCTGGAACTGGAAGTTGGCCCGGGCAGCAGAACAGTAGACGTCTGGCTCGAGCGCGGCACGCATGACCTTACTGTTTTTTGTGCCGAATCGCGCAGCGCGAAGGCAGTCGGAGCGACTTTCGCCCGCGCGAGCCACGATGCGGCCGACGTGGTTATGATGCCCTTTAGAGCAGCCGATTTCGATTTGCAACAGCCTCTTGCACAACCTGCTGAGGCGCGCGAGCCAGTGAAGGCCGAATTTGGCGAGACGCAGTGGACCCTGCAGATTCCGCCGCAGGAGCTTCGCTACGTAAGGCTTGTTGTCGAAGAATACATCGGCGAGGCTGTTGCGATCGACAACTTCGAGATCGGCGGCGAAACGCCCGGCGAGATATACATTCCGACCGACGCCGACGTGCTGTCGCTGGCGACGAACGATATCCTCGAAATCGCCGGTGGTGACGTCGTCACAGCCAGCTACACCGACGAGTTCACCCAGCGCGAATCGGCGGCCGGCCGATTGTTGACGGCGGAATTGACGGCGACGTATTTCGATGCCGATGTTGCGCCGATTGCGTATGATTTCGTCAGGCAGAAGAACGGGGCCGTCACCGAGGTCCGCAAGCAATTGATGCGCATCGAGCCGGGCGAGAGGATCATTGCCGAAATTGTCGATTACGACCGGGATGAAACGACGCAGCGCGATACCGTCCAGTTCGAGGTGTACGTCAACGACGGCGAACCTGTCGAGCTGACGGCGACGGAGACTGAGGAGTATTCGGGGACGTTCACGAAGGAGATCGACACCGCCGCCGAAGCTGATCCCAATCTTCTGACCGTCAAACGCGGCGACCGCATATATCTGAGGTATCAAGATTCGCAGAACACGTTCCCGGGGCACGCCGTCCCGCGCGAAACGGTAGTATACGTAAACACTCCCACCGAAGGTCAAATCCGCATTCTGGAGAGCCGGTTCATTCCCGCCGATCCTGAAGAGAAGATCAAGCAGCAATTCATTTATGAGATTCCCGCCGAAGGAGCCGATGTAAGCCGCGTTGCTCCGGAGGCTCCGCTGACGGTCGAAGTGATCGATCCCGACGCCGCCAGAGACAGCAACAGCGAGATCATCGTCAAACTTGCCACGACGGACGGGGACATGCTCGACGTTGCGTGCGTTGTGTCCGGTGCGCTGGATAAAAATGTTCCAGCCGGATCCCGCGAATCGTCCGACCTGCTTGCTCTGGAGCAGGGCCGCTTCATCGGCCAGGTGGTTATGCAGCTCGGCGGCAAGGACAGTCCCGATTTGGTGCCGGTCACTGCCGGGACGCCGCGAAACCTTGTCGGAGGCCCGAAGGTAGAAGAGGAATCCGAGTCCGAAACCGACCTGGATGAAAAACTGGTGACTCGCGTCCTGAACGCGACCGGCCGGGACCAAATCACGGCGACATATTCCGACGAATTCCGCCCGGATGCAAATGCGGTCGATCTGGCCGCCCGCGCAAGGCTCGTTGCAAACGGTCAACTGATCGTTACCGACCGCGATTACCGGCAGTACATTTCCAAACTGCACGTCGGAGAAAAGATGTTCCTGCTGGTCGCCGACGCCGACCGGGACAGCTCGGACCGGCGCGATACGGTGACGGTCGAGATTGCCTCGGAATCAGGCGAGAAAGAAATCGTGCCGCTGACCGAAACGCTGGCCCACAGCGGCGTGTTCACCGGCTCGCTCACTCTAAAGGCTGCGCAGAAACCGACTCCCGGCAATCTTCAAATCGACGAGCCGCAAATCGAATGCTACTTCGGCGATATGCTTTACCTGAAATACGTCGATACTGCGGCAGGAACCGAATCGGGCGAGCTGGAACTGTCGAGCGCGGTGCCGGTTGTGGTCGGGACCGATGGATTAGTCACGGCGTTTAGCAAAACGTTCGACGATGAGGCGCTTGCGGTCGAGACGAAGTTCCGGATAGCCGAAAGCTATTTCGAGCTGTTCAAGAGCCACAAGGACCTTCAGCGGACGCAGGAGCAGGCGAGCGATCTCGAAGCGGGCCGGCGTATCCTGCATGAAATCATGGAAGACTACCCCGAACGCAAGTACGTGCCGCGAACGGCTTATCTGCTGGGGCAGTTTGCCCAGGAGCTGGAGCATTGGGATGAAGCGGTAGAGTCGTACGAGGTTATCACCAGGCAATATCAGGAGCATCCGTTAGCGTCCGACGCTCAATACAAGCTGGCCCAGACTCACGAGGAATCGGGCGACTTCGACGCGGCGCTCGAGGCCTACGTGACACTTGCGGCGACGTATCCCAAGAGCCCGCTCATTCCGAACGTGATGATCCGCATCTGCGACCACTTCTACAAGAAGGAGAATTACGAAGTGGCCGCTCAGGTCGGCGCCAAATTCCTCGAAAAGTACGAGGCCCATCAGTACGCACCGCGGCTGGCGTTTCGGCAGGGGCAATGCTACTACAAATCCGAGAACTACACCGAAGCGGCCGCTGCGTTCGATCTGTTCGCCAAGCGGTTCCCGGACGACCCTCTCGGAGCCGACGCCTTGTTCTGGGCCGGAGAGAGTTACCGAATGGCAAGAAAGAACACCGAAGCATTCCAGCGATACAACCGATGCCGATGGGATTTTCCGGCCAGCGAAGCGGCAAAGTATGCTCGCGGCCGATTGGCGCTGCCGGAGATGCTCAGACAATTCGAGCAGGAAGCAGAGCAGTTACAGAACGAATAAACCGAGGGACGATGAATGAGGGACGAAGGACGAAGGACGAAGGAAGAAATCAATTCTTAATCCAAATCGAGAAAGACGTCTATGCTGAAGATCATTGCTATTACACTTATCCTGGCCGGTCAGCCGGTAGTCGAGCCCGAACCGCCGACGATGTCAGAGTCTTCACAAACTTCGACCGAACAGCCTGAGTCAAAGGAAGTTAAAACCGTGGAAGTGCCGGCTCAATCCTCGGAGGACGACGTGCATATTCTGCGCTCCGGGGCCATCGGCCTGCTGCTAAGAGGCGGCTTTTTCATGTGGCCGATTCTTATTATGGGGATCGTCGCTTCCGGAGTGATTATCGAACGGTATCGCAGTCTCAAGATGCTTACTACCGACAGCGGCCGGGTGCGCGTTAAGGTGAGGGAATTGCTGCATGCCGACAGTGTCGAAAAGGCGATCAAGCTCTGCGACCGGGAAAAGGGCCCGGTCCCGGCGATTCTCACCGCAGGACTGCGTAAGTACTTCGTGCTCAGGCGACTCGGGTACGACCCGGCAAAAATAGAAGAACAGGTCGTCAAGGCGATGGATGATTACAGCAGCCATATCGTCG
>Ga0180437_10010424_pt1 | contig 11341 bp, 11 predicted proteins | sample SS_ome_4_FD_132410 | JGI IMG/M metagenome (GOLD analysis project Ga0180437, IMG submission 132410) | Hypersaline lake sediment archaeal communities from the Salton Sea, California, USA - SS_3_D_1 metaG | ecosystem: Environmental > Aquatic > Non-marine Saline and Alkaline > Hypersaline >... | reverse complement strand
GCCGAAATCGCCTCCATGAACGTGATCATCAACGGCTTCCACGTCCGGGGGCAAACGGCGTGGCAGGGGCCAGCAGCTTCCGTCAATACGAGTTCCACCCTCTCCCACCAGCGCCGCGGCAGCTCGGACGGCGACGCCGCCGGGGACTGGACGTTGGCCGCACCCTCCCAGGGCGAGCAGAATGCCGGCCTGCAACCGCCGTTTCCAACGGGAGGGACGCCAGGCAAGGGGCCAACGTAGGGTCGGTATGCCGACTTCCACTCCCACCGGCACACGTTCATCACCGCGCTGGAGCGTGCCGGCGTCCGTCCTCACACGGCCCAGACTTTGGCCCGGCATAGCGACATCCGGTTGACAATGGGCGTCTACAGGCACATCGGGCTGAATGATCAGACCGCGGCGATCGAGTCGTTGCCGGCGCCGCCGAAGGCAGTGGGCGGCGGGCAGACGGAGGCGGCGTGAACGCAACTGCTCACCGATGACCAACGAGTCACACTGAGCGGCATTTTCGGGCCCGCAGCAAGGCCCATGATCGGAATCCTGGCAGGATTCCCGCTCTTCTTGCCCGAGACGGCACAGGGCGCGGGAGAGCAGCGCGGCCAATTCGCCACGCCGTTGGTTTTCGGTCATATTGACCGGTTTCGAACGATCGAACCGACGCAAATCGAGACTCCCCAGTGAAGCAAGAAATCAAGTCTCCCTACCTTTATTCTCTTGCGTCGGAAGGGGGTTCTTCGCAGGGAGGTGGGGGAATCTTAGTCTATGATCAACGCGTACAGGTAACATGCGCTTGGGCGCTCGGGTGGTGGCGACCCGTGCACGTTGGGAGCAGGCATTTTGATAGCGTGGGCGGCCCGGCCAGCGCGCGTTGCATCCGGCCTCCGGCGCCCGCAATTTGACCCCAGAGGTGGTCGGCTGCTTCGGGCGCCGGCCACATCGTTTTGCGGGACTAAAGTCGCAACATTACCCCTGCGTCTTCGCTTCCCCTCCGAATTCGCTTATTATCCGAGAAAACCCCCGGCTCTGCCGGGGGACTGGCAGAGTTTGACAGTCCCGTAGTGAAATAGAGGTCTCCATCTCGTGAACCGCTCAAAGCTCATCGAGAAAGGAGACCTCAGTGTCAGATTACAGCAGCCTAAACCATACGAAATGGGAGTGCAAGTACCACATTGTGTTCATCCCGAAATGTCGGAGAAAATCGCTCTACGGCAAGGTCCGTCGGCATCTTGGTGAACTGTTTCACGAGTTGGCTCGACAGAGGGAAAGCCAAGTCTTGGAGGGCCATTTGTGCCTGGATCACGTGCATATGATGATGCGGATTCCTCCGAAACTCTCGGTCTCGCACGTGGTCGGGTATATCAAAGGCAAGAGTGCGATCCGGGTGGCCCGGGATTTCATGGGGCGACAACGGAGCTTCAAGGGCTATCACTTCTGGGCACGAGGGTATTTCGTGTCGACGGTGGGAATCGACGAACGCACGATCCGGGAGTACATCCGGCAGCAGGAAGAGAACGACCGAAAACTTGACCAACAGCGACTGTTCTAGCACGCGACAGAACTTAACCATCAGGACTACCGCTTTGAGCGGTTCACAATGGAAGCCTCCGGCTTTGCCGGAGGTGACTCACTGGCGAACTCGTAAGTGCTCGTGGTCGATACGACCACCCGTCCAACACGCTGGATCTGGCAGAGATGAATCACATTACATCGAAACAGTACAGATGCGTGTCATAGCGAAGGTAGAGTCGTCCGCCGACCACAACGGGATGTGCCCAACTCGGCCCCTTGCCGTCGACCTTCACCTTCCCGCACAGTGTCAGGTTTTCGGGCGAACAGTTCGCCAGTGCAGCCTGCCCGCCGCTTTCGCTGAACAGGTATAGCATGTCGTCGGCAAAGCAGAGCGAGCCCTTTCCCACCGCCCTTTCGTTCCATTGTCGCTGTCCGGTCTTCAGATCCAGACAGGCCCATCCGCCGCCGTGGTTCCCGTAGATGTACCCTTTGTGGATCACGTAGCCGCCGTGATGGCAAACCAGCTCCTTGGTTGTCCAGGCGACGTCGGCGGCCACCGAGCCGTCCTCTTCCTTTAGCTTCAGGCAGACCCCGCCTCTGCCGTAGCCGTTCGACCAGAACACGTAACCGTCGGCGTAGGCCGGAGTCGGGCAGTTGGCTGTATTGTTCGCCGACCAGTTGTTCGACCAGAGCGTCTTTCCGTTATCCGCATCAACGGCGAAGATTCCCTGGCGGGTGCCTGTAACGATCATCGTGTGCCCTTGATAGGGAACGACGATGCACGAGCCGTATTCGGGACCGGCGTCGAGACCGGTGCTTTCCCAGATGGTCTCGCCGTTGGTCTTGTCCAAGGCGACGATGCAACGCTCACCGCCCGGTTTGAATATCGCCATGTTGTTGTAGATCAGTACCGACTCGGCATAACCCCAGCCACCGGGCTTTCCGCCGAACTCTTTGGCTTCGCGGGACCACTTCTTCTCTCCGTTCGACGTGTCGTAACAGCCAATGAGCCCGTGGCCGCCGAGCAGGTAGAGGTTGCCGTTGTCGATGACGGGCGTAGCACGCGAGCCGTTAGGGCCACCGCGTGCTCGGCCGTGATCCCTGTTCCAAAGCAAGTGCCCGTCCCGGTCGAACGAAGAGATCACTAGCCTATCGTCCTTGTCCCCGGTGATGTAGTTCGTGCCTCCCACGACGGCAACGCTGGAGAACCCAACGCCAATATCATCTGCCTTCCAGAGCAGCTTCGGCCCTTCGTCCGGCCACTTCTTCAGCAGTCCTTTGTCGAGCGACTTCCCGTCGCGGTTTGGGCCCAGCCAACCGGGCCAGTCAGATTCGGTAGCCGGTGCCAACGATGACAGAACGGTCAACACACACAGTAAGGAAACGATCCGCGCCATAGTGCTATACCTTTCGATTGCGGGGGAGGATGAACTGCCGAGCGGTAGTGCCCGTGGGCATGAGGTACCAAGCCTTCGATATGCGCAGAGAGTGAAACCCATCTCTCCAGCGTGCTAGCCGACATTTCCAGTTTGGGGCGAGCGTGAAGACGACTCACGTTTGCAGCAATGACTATTGTAGCATTGGGTCCTCCCCGTGCCTACCATTTGAGGACGTACTCTCGCCCGCAAGCCCCGCGGGTTGGTGACTACCTGGCGTGAAAGCTCACGAGACGATGATCACAGGGAGCGATCCCCAAATGTTCATCTCGGGTTCCCAAGGAATCACGTCGGTAGCTGACATTATAGCAGGCTTCGCCTCTGTCGTTCCGCCGCCAAGTCTCCAACCCGGTATGGAATCACCAGCGGCAGTAGATCTCCCCAAATGCGCTTGCGCCGACCGGGCTGAGTGGCTACCCAGGAACCGTAGCCCGGAGCATTCCGTTGTGGCGGCGGTCAAGACCTCTACCCTGCCGGAAGTTGACGCAGGCTGATCCAAGTGCCAGAATATCGCATGTAGAATCCTTCGCCCAGGATTCCCGCGCATTGCCCAATGGCAAAGAACCAGCAAAGGAGTTTCGCGATGAGGAAGCGATTCGTTGCTTGTTGCGCAGTGGTCTGCGCACTGAAAACGTTGGCTGTGAGCGCTGAGAGCCCGCAGGGTGAACCGGCGAAGAAGTGGCCCATGGTTCAGGTCAGCAAGAAGACGCTGAAGACCCTGCGATCCGTTCGTACTTCGGATATCAGCGACGCCTTGGATTCAATGGGGCTGCAAGAGCACTATCAGATGGATACGGCGATGCGGCCGCTCTATACGGGGATTCGTTTCGCCGGTATTGCCCACACGGCGCAGTACGACGTCATTGACAAGCGGATCGAACCAATGTCCTACGAGGAGTTCGACAAGCGGCAGTACGGTGGGAAGGATCCCCTCTGGCATGAGGCTGGCGAGTGGGGCGGCCCCGATCAAGTGCTTGTGATCGATGCAAAGCGGACGGCGGCAGGGATCCTCGGATCGGCGAACACCATGTCGGGACGAATCAAGGGAGTCGTCGGTTACGTGATCGATGGAACGATTCGGGACTCCTACGAGTGCATCATTCAGAAGACCCCGGGCTTCTGCACCGTCCGGTCACCAGCCCATCCCATGGGACGAATCGGACCGGTTTCGAACAACCAACCGATTACATGTGCAGGAGTGAAAATCAGACCGGGCGACGCGATCGTCGCTGACGACGACGGGGTAATTGTCGTTCCACAAGAAATGGCTGATGAGGTTGCGACTCGCGCGTATCGGATCCAGGCGAAGGACCGCGTGGCGCGGCGGAAATCCTACGAGAAGCTCGGGCTTCCACTCGACGAGACCGTGGAACTGAGCGAAAGCGCCGACCCATGAGCGAGGCAGCTTCCGCAAAGGATCTGCTTGAGGTCGGCGGTTGGCGCTCGCTGTAGCGAAGCTTGAGAAGATCGTCTCCACTTACCGTTGGCAATCCGAGGGTTGTATGAATTTCAGAGCACGCGTCGTCTCCACGGCGGTTCTAGCCTGCCTGCTGTTAACTGTGGGGCGGGCCGTTGGCGCGCCACAGCCGGCCGTCGGCGTCAAGAAGCCGACAACGTGGCTCAATTGCACGTTCGGTCCGTTGCCCGACCAAAACGTCGCTCGCCTTCACCTGATGATCGTCGGCCAACGTGTGCAACGGGCAGTCTTGGAGCCTTTCGGTTTGGCCGGGACGGACGGTTCGGGGCTCAAGTTGGCTGATGGCAGGCTGACCGGAACGCTCCTCGTCGGGCACGACCAGTTGCGGATGAACCGTTCCCTTGTGCCTCGCAAGTCTACCCGTCATCCGCTGCAGTTGAACCTGAGCCTCGAGCGACACAAGGTGACGGGCGTGGTGGCCGGTTCATGGAAGAAACCGAATGCGAGCGACGAGCCCATTGCCGTCCGCGCAAAGGTGACGGGCGTTGTGCGTGACGAAGCACGGTTGCGAGGAGACTTTGGTCTGGACGAAAACGCGGCGTGGCCGAGTTGGCTGGGGCCGAACCAGAATTTCTCGGCTGGCCAAGGTGGCGGGCCTTTGGTCGAAGACTTGGCTGACGCACGCCTGGTCTGGATCAGTCAATGGATCGGTCCGACCGAATCCGGTTCGCAGCGCTACGGAGCTTGCGTCGGTTGCCCACCCGCGGCCGGCGGAGCCTCGCCGTTGGTCTGGAGAGGAAAGGTCTATCAGTTTCGACACGAGGCCGCAGGTAAGGAGGTTCAGCAAACGCATCTCGACAGAGTGCTCAACGGAGAGCGGGGGTCGGAGACTCGAGAGAAGATGAGAGCCATCGGCTGGACCGATGCGGATCTGAAGCGACGTTGGGCCATCCGCGCGGACGAGCAACTCGTCTGTATCGACGCCGCCACCGGCAGAACCATTTGGACCGTCACTTGGCCTTGTAAGGGCATAAACCTCTACGACCACAAATGCAGCCTCACCAACCACACGGGCGTCGTCGCGCACGGCAAGGCCTACCTGTTCGGAGCGATGGGAGTCGTGCGCTGCATCGATGCCGAAACGGGGGAGATGGTTTGGGCGACCAAGGTTCCAGGCTACGGGGACTTCATGGATGAATTCCTGGCAAAGTGCCTTGAGACTCGGAACGTACACGCTCCAACTCGATCCTTTTGTCACGGCCTGAACGTGAGTGGAGGCGTGGTGCTGGCTCCCGATGGCATTTCCTCCTGTGGCCTTGTCGGCTTGGATTGCACAACCGGACACGTGCTCTGGCGCGTAGAAGGACGTATCCTTGGCAACTGCGCAACGGCAATGGCTTGGCGCACGGGCGGGCGAGACTACGTCATAGCGGCCAGCAGCGAAGGAACCATCACTTGCATCAAGGCCGCCACCGGCCAGGTCGCCTGGCATTACGAGGGGGCGGGTGACAACGAATACCAACCGCTGCTTATCGGCGACCTGCTTATTGCTCACAAGATGAAAAGGGAAGAGCGGGGGAAGGCTCCCCGATTGCCGGATGACGGCCCGCACTCGGCGCCGGGGCAGAACTACGGCCAAGTCGCGTGTTGGCGGCTGAGAACCGAGGGCCCCGAGAAGCTGTGGGAAGCGCCCGCCGAGTGGGGCGCACCTGCGAATTGTCCTATCGGATCGGTCGCGGACGGCCGTGCCTGTTTCCGCGGCAACTACTCCTACTATCTCGTGGATCCGGAAACGGGTCGGCGCGTGGCCTCCCGACACTTGCCGGAGCCTGCGCGGTGGGACGAGGGTCATTTGCTTGCCTTGCCCGGCCTTTTCATTCTTCATCCCGACAGCCAACACGGGCACACCAAGATGTTTCCGCTCCCGGCGCTCGGTAACGCAGAAGTCGGACGGCTCTGGTCCCCGCCGCATCCATGGGCGACGACGTATCAGTCGGCCATGAGCCACGCGTGGGCCGACGGCCGACTGTTTATCCGCGGAGCCGACGCCATCTACTGCTATGACTTGCGCAAACGCTGAGCAGAACAGGGCTGGCTAACTGAGCCGTCAATAAGCATGAGAACCACCAAGGAATAGGAGACCGTGATGCAAACGTGGTTTCGGCAGGAGCGCCTGCAACGGCGGATTTTTCTGAAGGGGGCGGCGGTCGGTTTGGCTACCGCGGGCACGACTTGGACCTCGAGGACCGTCGCTTCTGACGTGAATCGTGGAAAGATCGCCGGTGACGCAGAAGGCGACGTTTACCGGATCGCCATCAAACTCAAGACACCCAAGAGCGGCAAAGACAAGCGAGTGAGTGAGCCGTTAGACGAAATTACTTGTTCGATGTTCATTCCCCAAGGGCTGCGCGTGATCCGAGGTGCAACGTTCAACGCCTTCTACGAACCTACGGTCGAACAGAAGCACTGGAGGGCCGCGGCGAGCTGTTGGGGCTTCGCACATATTGGCACCAATCTCTTCCGCGTCCGCAACGACGAGCTGAGAACGACGGTGCTCCGCGCACTTGCCAAACTCGCCCAAGTGAGCGAGCATCCGGAGGTGAAGCATATACCCCTGTGTTTTCACGGCATGTCGATCGGAGGAGGCTTGAGTTCGCGGCTGGTCGAGGCGTTGCCCGAGCGCACGATCGCGGCGGCTCCTGTCTGCCTCGAAGTTGGGCCACGCGACGAGGCGTCGCGCCGGGTGCCCATGGTCACAATCTTTGGCGAGCGAGACGGGCGGCAAATGGAAATCCTGTCCGCGAAGTTGCCTGCCGCGAGGGCAGACTCGGCTCGATGGGCCATCGCGCCGCAGTGGGGCCGCAAACACGAGTGGCATCGGGCCAGCAATATGGTCGTAGCATTCTACGACCGTGTGATTCGTCTGCGGTATCCCCCTGAAGCCGACCCGGTGGCCGGCCCGGTCACACTCATTGACTGCGGCGAGCAGCGCGGCTGGCTTGCGGATCGATCGACCTGGCGGACCTCTGCCCCAAAGGTCTTCCCTTTCGATCAGTATCCGGGCGATCGCTCCGAAACCTGCTGGTTGCCGGACGGGTACGTCGCGGCGGTGTGGCGGTCGTTCGTCTCGTGTCAATCGCCGCTGAGGATCACCTCACCGACGGGCATGGGCGACGGAGTGCCCTTTCAGAGCTGCTCCGCCAACAAGCCGATTGACCTTACGCTCGACCTCCGTGGCGACTTGGACTGCAGGCAGATCGAACTTTACGACGGTTTGCGGCGACTGACTGTGTTGAAAGGCACGCCGACGTCAGCAACGCTCCCCGGTCTCGATACGGGGATCTACGCGCTGATCGCGGAGGCCGTCTTGGCCGATGGCACACGGATCGTCTCTCCGCCCAACACGATCGTGGTCCGCTAAGCTGGCCCACGGGTCCTTGTTTACAGCCTTCCAACCGAAGGAGCAACCGCATGAGACGCATGCTTATCCTCGTCTTGTTGGCGGCGATGCGTGCCGACGGTCTTTACGCGGCGGACCGTATCCGCACAGGGCACCCCGAATGGCCCGTGGCTTGGATGACCTATCGTCAGGTTGACTCCCTTGGAGAGGATATCAGCGCCAGGATCGTTGGCCAGCGGACGAAAGGCGCGCAGATCGATCCCGACGCGGCCGGGCAGATGCGGAGCCAAATCGAAAAGGAGTTGATCGCCAGCGGATGGCTGACCGCCTCCCGAGGGCAGCAGGAACCGAGCCGTGACAACACCACAAACCAGTAGACCGAGCGAACCATGAACATCACTAGCAGACATCGGCATCGGTTGGCGGTTGGGCAGGCAATCCTACCGGTGCTTCTGGGCTGTTTGGGACTTGGCGCCGGGCTGTCCGTGGCTGCGGACGCTCCGAGCGCGATTGTTGCAGCGACGGGGATCGAACGAGGGGTGGCGGTGCATCTGGGCTCCTCGGATGGAGCGCTGGAATGCGAATTGGCTTCCCTCCACCCGATGCTCGTCCATGGCCTGGCATTAGACGAAGCCGACTTGACTCGGTCACGCCGAAGGATTCAGCACGAGGGGATCTATGGACTCGCCACCGTTGAGCCGGCAGATTCCCTTCGAAGGCTTCCGTACGCCGGGAACCTGGTAAATCTGCTGATCGCCGACCTGGACGCACTGGGCGATCAAGCACCAGCCCGGGAGGAGATCCTCCGAGTGCTGACCCCCGGTGGGGTCGCCTATCTGAAACAAGCAGGGAAATGGCAGACGCAGACCAAGTCCTGGCCCAAGGGAATGGATGATTGGACTCACTGGTGTTACGGCCCCGAAGGAAACGCTGTTTCCCACGACACTCTGGTGCGTCCGTCCACTTCCCTGAAGTGGATTTCGGCGGTGCAGGGGCAGGACCTGCGTATTGAGAAGGGGATGCTGTTCAGTCCGCTTCGCAAGAAACAACCGCGCGGACTGCCCGACGGCGTGGACCTGGTGGCGCGCGATGCGTTCAGCGGCGTGCCGGCTTGGCGGTGCCCGACCGGCCTGATCAGCGGTGATCGACCGCATGAGTTCGTGGCCGCCGGTGGATTGGTCTTTCACTTCCCGAGTCGTCAACCCTGTTTTGCCGTCGCCACGGACGCCCGCACGGGCAAGCTGGTCCGCGAGTTCTCCGAAGGTCTTCGACGACCGTTTGAAGGCCGGGCTTGGCGCCGCGGTGGACGCCCCGGCATGGCGATTCTGCTCGTTGCCGGAAAGACGCTCATCCAAGGCTACGGCCGGGAAGTCATCGCACTGGACATCACCACCGGCCGGCGGGACTGGCGGATCGAACTGCCGAGCGAACTCGGCGCCATGGCGGCCACACCGGACGGTCGGCGTGTATTCGTTCACGAAGTGGAGGACTGGGATCGTGGCTGGGCACGGTGGGGCAAACATCAGACCGTAGCGATCACCTGCCTGCTCGACGGCCGGATGGCCTGGCGCAACACCGAACTGGCGGGGGAGGAGATCAGCGATCTGATCCACCACGCCGGCGCGCTGTATGCATTCGATCCCACGACGAACCTCGGCGACGACGGCGATGCGGATGTCTTCCGATTCGATGCCGCGTCCGGAAGACTGGTCTGGAGCAAGAAGGGACCGAAGCACACCTACAATGTCTTTCTGAACAACGCCGTGGTGCGCGGGCCGGACATCATTTCCTGGGGCTCCTTCAACAACCTCCGCAGCTATGCGACGGCAGACGGCGCAGAACGCAATCACACGATCAATTCGTACAATCAACGTTGCACCCGCATGTCCGCAACCCGCAACTGGCTGGTGTTCGGCCTGACGACCTGGGTCGACTCGGATTTCCACTGGACTCAAATGTCGGTGGGCCGCAGCGACTGCGCCTACCCGGCGTTTCTGGCTCACGGGCAGACGTTCTTCACCTACAACCTCGCCTGCTCCTGCATCAATCCGCTACGTGGGATCGTGGCGTTGGTGCCGGAGAATCCCCGCCCGCACTGGCCCGATTCCCGGAGACTTCAGCAGCCTTCTGGCAAAGCTGACTCCATACTCGCACCCCGCATGACCGCGTCCAAGAACGTGATTGCCGCCGAATGGCAACCCGACCCTTTGCTCTTCTACTTCCTGCATAAACAGACGCCTCCGGTCTCCTCCCATGGACTGGATCTGGTGGCAGACGTTGATGGTCAGACGTTAAGCGCGACTCGCGATGGCAAGGTGGTTTGGAGCTTTGTCACAGGCGGACGCATTTACGGACCGCCTCTGGTAGTGGATCGGCAATGTTACGTGGCCAGTGCTGACGGCTGGCTCTACTGCCTCGATCTGCCCCGTGGAGAACGTCATTGGCGATTTCTGGCGGCACCGTGCGAACGCAAGATCGTAAGCTACGGACAACTAGAAAGCACTTGGCCCATTTACAACGTCGTTTATCACGATGGCGCGGTCTGCTTGGCGGCAGGTCGCCACGCCGAGTTGGATGGCGGGATCTTCCTGTGGGGGTTGAGCCCTGAAAGTGGAGAGATTCGCTGGAAGACCAACCTGCATACGCCTGCCGCCCATTATCCAGCGGGCGCGAAATCGACGCGCAATGACAGGACTCTGAAACGAGAGGTGGCCAGCGTAACTCCACTGAACGGCGGGTTAGCGATCGATGGACACGACTTGGTGCTTGTCTCACCCATTCTGAAGAAGAGCGGCAGTTCCAACAGCAGGTGGGGTTACTTTGAGAATCCCCCCGGCGAGCAGCGTGGTCCGCTACAGGCCCGGCACCTGAAGATCAGGCCTTTGCTGTGGAACGGCAAGACGATCAACCCGCAAGAGCTGGTGGTCCTCGAGACCAAACGAAGCTGACCTTGCCCCCTGTCGATCATGACCTTCTCACAAGGGACGGACGATCCGTGTTGAACCGGGCGGAACTAGCGGAACACTGGGGCACTGGCAAGTGCTTGTGGACTCACAATTTGCGTTTCGCACGGAGTGAGGGTCCCCCAGGTCACGAAGAGGTGGTCACCGATGCGGCCGATGTGCCGATGGAATCATGTTGATTGCGCGCTCTCAGTATCCCCCTGCGTGGCCAAACTGCAGGCATCACGCGCTTGTTAAGAGGCCAGAACTCAAGAAGCCGCTCGACTCGTTGCCATTTGCCGTCTCGTCTCTCGACAGTCATTCGTTGTCCTCGGCGTGAGCCCCCGAAGGGAGATCGTAAGCGAGGGAGGATTTGGCCGCCTGGCTGCGGACCGCGTCCACCATGCGTTTCCAGTGGGGCGCGAGAAACCGCGGACTGCTCAAGCCGCGCAGTGCATAGAGACCGGTGGCCTTCGCCAAATCCAGCTTCGCCGTAATCACCGTCTCGTTGCGGTTGTCGGCCAGGGCGAGCATCTTTTCGTCCGGACCGACGATCTTCGAGTCGCCGGCCGACCATTTGCCGCCTCCCTGCGGCCCCACCGAGTTGGCGAAGACGTAGTAGATGGCGTTCTCGAAG
>Ga0180437_10010423_pt1 | contig 11341 bp, 8 predicted proteins | sample SS_ome_4_FD_132410 | JGI IMG/M metagenome (GOLD analysis project Ga0180437, IMG submission 132410) | Hypersaline lake sediment archaeal communities from the Salton Sea, California, USA - SS_3_D_1 metaG | ecosystem: Environmental > Aquatic > Non-marine Saline and Alkaline > Hypersaline > Sediment... | reverse complement strand
TCGTACAACACCACCCCCAGGGAATACACGTCGCTGCGCGCATCCACCTTCAGCCCCTGCCCCTGCTCCGGCGACATGTAGGCTGGCGTCCCTACTCCGACACCACTCTTGGTCAGTTGCACCGAACTCTCCACCATCCGCGCCAGCCCAAAGTCGGTCAGCAAGGCCCACTGCCCTTCGGCCATCAGCACGTTGGTCGGCTTCACATCCCGGTGCACAACCCCCCGCTGGTGGGCATAGTCCAAAGCCCGTCCGATCTGCCCCAGGATATCGGCTGTGACCTTCAAGTCCAGGGGCTGCCCCAGCGTCTCTTTCAGCGTACCCGCTTCCACGTAGCGCATGGCAATGTAGCTCAGCCCGGCTTCCTGTCCAAAGCTGTAGATGGGCAGGATGTTAGGGTGGTCCAGCTTGGCCACAGCCTTGGCTTCCCGCTCGAAGCGGGCGGCGAAATCGGGGTCGTGGGCAAAGTATTGGGGTAAGATTTTGATGGCCACGTAGCGGTCCAGGGCGGGCTCGTAAGCCTTGTAGACCGTGGCCATCCCCCCTCGCCCGATCTGCTCGATGATGCGATAGGCCCCCAGAGTCTGTCCCACCAAATCGGCTTCCATCCCCATCCTCATACCTTCCTTTCTTTCGGCGGTCGCCCGCAGGGTCTCGTCAATGGCCTCCAGAAACTCGGCCGCGCTCTGGTAACGGTCCTCCGGCCTCTTGGCCAGACACCTTTGCACCAACTCAGCCACTTCCAGGGGGATCTTACCATCAGGCTGGTGCAAAGAAGGTACCGGCGTTTGTAGATGGGCCAGCACAATGTCTACAGCGCTGTCGGCATCGTAGGGCCGCCTTCCGCTCAGCATCTCAAAGAGGGTCACCCCCAGGCTGTAGATGTCCGAACGGCCGTCCACTTCCTTGCCGCTGGCCTGTTCCGGCGAGAGGTAGTGGGGGCTGCCCAGCACGCCTGTGGCCGTCAACCGGCTCAGCTCCACACCCCAGGCGATGCCAAAATCCATCACCTTGACGCTTCCATCAGCAGTGACCATGATGTTGGCCGGGCGGAGGTCGCGGTGGACAATGCTCTTGGCGTGGGCGTCCACCAGGCATAGAGCCACCTGCCTGGCAATGTCCAGGGCACGGTTGACTTCCAGCGGCCCTTCGACTTCCCCTTCGACCCTTCGAAGGGGCTCAGGGCAGGCTTCGCTCAGGGCAGGGCTCAGGACAGGCCCTTCCTCCTCCAAAATACTGACCAGGGTCCTGCCCTGTACGTACTCCAGGGCGATAAAATAGAGTCCGTCATCCTCACCGCAGTCCAAGACCTTGACCGCCTGAGGAGAGGTCAGCATCTGCAGGAGCTTGGCCTCCCGCTGGAAGCGTTGCAAGAACTGGCCCCCAGCAGCCCGCTCAGGATGGATGATCTTGAGAGCGACTACCTGGTTGCGGGTCATGTCCTTGGCCAAGTAGACCGTGGCCACCGAGCCCCGACCGATCTCATCCATGATTCTGTAATGGTTCTTGATGACTTTGCCTATCATAGGGTGCCTCTCTTCCCAGGTCACAATTTGAAAAGTATTATGTCCAACCACGCTTTTATTCTAGCACGCTCGGAGGTCCTTTTCAATAGGACTTTGGTCTTATGCGAATTATCGTTTGGGAATACGTAACTCCCACCCAATCTCGATAGCACCTCGGTCCGTCACCAGGGACGGATACTTTGCTCTGTTGGCTTCGATCAAATCCTCAACGGTCACGCCAAAACGCTTGGCAATCTTGCTCAGAGAATCACCCTCCTGGACCACATAACTCTCGTAGGCATGGGTGGCTGTCGGAGTTGGGCGCGGTCTGGTCGCTGTTGGCTTGGGAGTTTGACGCGATCTCGTGGCCGTCGGCGTGGGGAACACAGTTTGCCCCACGCCCTTGTACTGGATCGTCAGGCTCTCTTTGTCCACCTCCAGTCTCTCGATCGTGAGAGCACATTCCTCCAGCCCGGTCTCCAGCCCCCGGTTGATGCCGCCCGCGAGGATATTGCCCACCAGATACAGAGGGACACCTCCCAGACGCTCTATCTCAAAGTCAACCATGCCGTCCACGCTGGCCAACGTGCACTCCAGGGACAGCTCCTGGCCAAAAGCCGTGCCACGGGCATCAATCCGGCCCGGTGGCGCAAAATCCAGGCTCACGTCCTCGATGCTGCCGGGCATATAGAGCCGAACGGTTTCCGCAACTTTTTGTTCGATTTCCGCTTCCGTGACGGTAACCTCCCCCGTTTGAAGCTCCTCCCACCACCCCCCTGTAGTGATGGCTCTTTCGATCAGATTCGAAGCGGCAAAGGAGCCGAGCAAGAGGAGGATGAGCACGACGATGACAAGCACGGCCAGGACGGGTCCGGCTATGCGCAGCAGCCAAGCCAGGCCCTTGCGCGCCACCGTGGGAAGTGCCGCCACCAGAGGCCGCGTTGCAAAGGGAGGGGAAATGGATACAGGCGCTGGCTCTTCCAGCTCAGGCGGGGCCTCCATCGGGGCGAGTGGGGCCTCGATCGGCACTCCCGCCACCGCTTTCTCTAGGGCCTCTGCCATCTCCCCCGCTGTCTGGTAACGGTCCTCCGGAGTCTTGGCCATGGCCTTCAGAACCACCCGCTCCACCACTTCCGGCAACTCCGGGTTCACTTCCCGCGGCAAAGGCAAGGGCGCGGTGATGTGCTTGAGCACTATGGCCATGGGCGTCTCTGCCTCATACGGCACCCGCCCTGTCACCATCTCGTACAACACCACCCCCAGGGAATACACGTCGCTGCGCGCGTCCACCTTCAGCCCCTGCCCCTGCTCCGGCGACATGTAGGCCGGCGTCCCCACCCCGACACCGCTCTTGGTCAACTGCACACTGCTCTCCACCATCCGCGCCAGCCCAAAGTCGGTCAGCAAGGCCCACTTCCCCTCGGCCATCAGCACGTTGGTCGGCTTTACGTCGCGGTGCACAATCCCCCGCTGATGGGCATAGTCCAAAGCCCGCCCGATCTGCCCCAAGATGTCGGCCGCAGTCTTCAAGTCCAGGGGCTGCCCCAGCATCTCTTTCAGCGTGCCCGCCTCCACGTAGCGCATAGCAATGTAGCTCAGCCCCGCCTCCTGTCCAAAGCTGTAGATGGGCAGGATGTTGGGGTGGTCCAGCCTGGCCACGGCCTTGGCTTCTCGCTCGAAGCGGGCGGTGAAATCGGGGTCGTGGGCAAAGTATTGGGGCAAAATCTTGATAGCCACGTAGCGGTCCAGGGCGGGCTCGTAGGCCTTGTAGACCGTGGCCATCCCTCCCCGCCCGATCTGCTCGACGATGCGATAGGCTCCCAGGGTCTGCCCCACCCAATCCGCTTCTACACCCATAGTGATCCCCTCCTTAGCCTAATCCACCGGAAAATAGCACACCCCGGCCGTGCCAGGGCCGGTGTGCACACCCAGGGCAGGGGACAGTTCCGCTACCAGTGTCTCCACGCAGGTCAGACGCTGCTCCACTTCGGCCCTCAGTTTCTCTACCTCTTCTAGCGCAGCGGCGTGGACGAAAGCTACCTTGACTCTACCCAGACAGCCGACCACCTCTTCCATCATCTCTGCCATACTAACGTAGGATTTGCGCCGACTGCGTGCCGTTCCCAGGGGGACAATGACCCCATCTTCCATGCCGATGAGAGGTTTGATCCTCAAGAGGGAACCTACCAGATGCTGGGCTTTGCCAATGCGCCCACCCATGTAGAGATAGCGCAGGGTGTCCGCCGTCTGGATCATCCTGGTTTTGGGTATCATCTCCCCCACCAACTGCACGATGTCGTCCAGGCTCTTGCCCGCCAGAGCAGCCCGGGCGGCCTCGATGACCATCCACCCCTGGCACAGCGACACGTTGCGGCTGTCAATCACTTCAATGCGCAGCTCAGGCAGGACCTCCCTGGCCATCTCCCTGGCTGTCATAGCCGACTGATAGGCTCCGCTGCCAATAGAAGTCATGTGGATGGAGACGATCTCCCTGGTCCCCTGAGCCAGCCCTTTGAAAGCTTCCAGGTAATCACCCGGCCCCGGGTTAGCCGTTTTGGGCAGTTCCTTGGCTGTAGGCAGCCAGCGGAAAAACTCTTCCCGCTTTATGTCCACCAGGTCACGCAAGGTCTCCATCCCGCGGTGGATATAGTAGGGAACCACCTCAATGCGCAACTCCTCGATGAGTGCCTCTGGAATACTGGCACAACTGTCAGTCAGCACACCTACAATGGGCATCTCGAACCTCCAAGTTCTTGATTGTAGGACAAATGGGTCATTTGCCCTGGGCAAGATACCATCTTGCCCTACAAAATCTAAAATGCAGAATAACCGGGGGCGCGGCAGGCAATCACCACACCCGGCAGATGAACCCCTTCAGGTACTCTGACTCTGGAAAGGACAACAGAATGGGATGATCAAAACCCTGAGTGAGCTTTTCGATGATCTGCACGTCGCGTCCGGCATCCACACTGGCCCCAAAGACCACCTTCTGGAAGAGGTCAGGGCTGATCAAACCAGAACAAGAGAAAGTAAAGAGGATACCGCTCGGGCGCAACATCTGCATGGCCAGCAGGTTGATGTCCTTGTAGCCCCGGCAAGCAGCCTGCACCTGGGACTGGGAACGAGCAAACTTGGGTGGGTCTAGGACGACGAGGTCAAAGCTGCGTCCCTCATCACGGTATTGACGCAAAACCTGGAAGACATCTCCCTCAACATACTCGTCGTCACGCCCCTCAAAACCGTTGAGGGCCATGTTGCGTTGAGCCAACTGCAGGGCCTCGGCCGAGGACTCCAAGTTGACCACTTTTTTAGCCCCCGCTCCAGCCGCATAGACGGCGAAAGCACCAGTATAAGCAAAGCCGTTGAGCACTGTCTTGCCACGGCAATACCGGGCCAGCTTCCGGCGGTTCTCCCGCTGGTCCAGATAGAAACCCGTCTTCTGCCCTTGCTTTATGTCAACAACAAAGCGTTGCCCGTTCTCAAGGATGTGCACCAGTGCTGGTCGCTCCTGACCAGCCAGGAGGCCGGCTGCCGGAGGCAATCCCTCTTTCTCCCGCACCTCCACGTCACTGCGCTCGTAGATGCCCCGAGATGGGAGCAATTCCCCCAGGAGGGAGACGATCTCTCCTTTCCAGCTCTCAATCCCCAAAGTCAGAAACTGGACCACCAGATATTCATTGTAACGGTCCACCACCAGGCCAGGCAGGAAATCAGACTCGGCGTTGACCAGGCGATAGGCGTTGGTGGCCTGGTCCTCTTGCAAAGGTCGGCGGACGGCTATGGCTCGCTCCAGCCGATGCCGAAAGAAGCCCCGGTCAATGGTCTCTTCCTCGATCCAACTCAGCAGGCGCACCGTGATCTGGGAGCGGCGGTTGAGGTAGCCTTGGGCCAGGAAACTGCCCCGTGAATCAACCACCGTCACAATGTCCCCATCAGCACATCCGCCTTCAATGCCCTTTATAGCCCCGGAAAATATCCAGGGGTGGTGGTTCAGCACCGGCTTTTCCCGGCCGCGTTTCAAAACCACCTTTGGATGTAAACGGTTGTTAGTGTTTTTCATCCCTCTTCTTTTCTTCTTCCTCAGCTAACATCCGCCGTAGCACCTTACCCACCATGGACTTGGGCAGTTCGGCCCGGAATTCGATGCGTTCTGGGATCTTGTATTCGTCCAGCCGCTCTTCGCATAACCTTCTGATTTCCTCTTCAGTAGCTTTCTCGCCATGCTTGAGGACGATGAAGGCCTTGATAAAAGCCCTCACCGCCTGCTCCTGGTGCTCGTAGGGAATACCCACTACGGCTGCTTCCAGCACCTTGGGGTGCTCGTACAACACCTCTTCCACGTCACGAGGATACACGTTGTACTCGCCGGCGAGGATCATGTCCTTCTTGCGGTCAATGATCTGAAGGTAACCATCCTCGTCTATGCGGGCCACGTCGCCGGTACGCAGCCAGCCATCCTGAATGACCTGGGCGGTCTCTTCGGGCATATTCCAGTAGCCGGCCATCACCTGCGGCCCCCTGACAGCCAACTCACCGATCTGCCCCGGCGGCAGGTCCTGGCCTGTCTCCAGATCAATGATTTTAGCCTCAGTGCTGGGCACCGGCACCCCAATGAAACTGGCCTTGCGCAGACCCTGCAAGGGATTGGCATGGGTCACTGGCGAGGCCTCGGTCAGGCCATAACCTTCCACCAGCTTGCCTTTGGTCAGCTTTTCGAAAGCCTCCTGCACCTCAATGGGCAGCGGGGCGGCCCCGCTGATGCAGGCTCGAATGGAAGAGACGCGGTACTTTCTAACGCCCGGGTAGTCGTTGATGGCGGTGTACATGGTGGGCACACCAGGGAAAAAAGTGGGCTTGTATTTGTAGATGGCCTTGAGCACGTCCTTGGTGACGAAAGTGGGCAACAGGACAATGGCCGAGGCCAGACAGATGGCCAGGTTCATACAGACCGTCATGCCGTAGGAGTGAGAGAAGGGTAAGACCCCCAGAATGATTTCCTTGCCCTCTTGGGCATCGGCGATCCAGTGGCGCACCTGGATGGCGTTGGCCACCAGGTTACGATGGGTGAGCATGGTACCTTTAGGCACAGCCGTCGTGCCGCCAGTATATTGGATCAGGGCCAAATCTGAGGGACCCACTTCCACATCCAGTCGCAAGCCGGGTTGCATCTTCAACAGATCTTGAAACCAGTGGACATTGGGCTCGCCACCCACCTCGATACGGTGGCCTTCCTCTTTCTCCTTGAGAAAGGTGAACAGGAGGCGCTGGTATGGGGGGAAATATTCTTTGACGTTGGTGACGATGACGTGCTTGAGGCCCATTCTATGCGGCGCAACAGTGCCGTCCCTGACGCGTCTGACCGCGTCGTAGAACCGGCTCATGGTGACGATGGTCTCAGCGCCCGAATCGCTGACCTGATGCGCCAACTCTTCCTCGCCCGACAAAGGACTGCTCAAGACGACTATCGCTCCTGCCTTCAGCGCGCCGTAATAGGAGATGACACACTGGGGCATGTTGGGCAAGAGGATCATGACCCGGTCGCCTTTCTCCACTCCCAGCTTCCGAAGGGCGATGGCAAAACGGTTGGCCAGATCATCCAATTCCCGATAAGTCATCTTGCGGCCGAAGAAGATCAGGGCTGTCTTACGAGGATGGCGACGAGCGGCGCTCTCCAGGAAACGGTGCAGGGGTTGGCTCGGCAGGCTGATGACTGGTGGCACGCCCATCTCGTAGTGCTTCAGCCAGGGCCTCTCCCTGGTCAGTTGCACTTTGGGCCCGCACTCGCGCCACAAGAGGGGTGCCGGTTCCATGAAACGCTGGATGGCTCGATTGACGGCGTCGGGCCGCTCCAACTGGACCAGGTGAGCGGACACGGGAACGGTCACCGACTGGGCATTGGGAATCCCTTCGGTCACTGCCTGATAGGAAGCCTGGGGAAAGACAATATCCCGATGGCCCATAACGGTCAAAGTGGGCACGGTCACTTTTGGCAGCAGGGCCGCGCTGTTCCACGTAGAGAGGGTGGCGTGGTAGAACTTTTTGAGGACGTAGGCCGGGGCTGACAATTGCCGGCGCACCAGGGAACGGATCGGTTCCAACCAGGCGGTAGGCAGCCTAAAGGTAAGCCGAATGAGCGGGCTGAGGCGGAAATCATTGGACACACTGACCAGGACCAGTTTCTCGATCCGTTCAGGGTATTTGACCGCATAGGAAATGGCGATGGCACCACCAAAAGAATGGGCCACCAGCACAAGCTTGTCGGGCACAGCCAGGGCTTCCAGGGCACGCTCCAAGTCTCCCAGCAACTCGTCCATGGTGTATTCCGAATCCGGCTTATTGGAAGCGCCGTGCCCACGGAGGTCGAGAGCCACCACCCGGTTGCCCTCGCAGAAGAACTTGAGTTGATGTTTCCACTGGGTGGCTCGCCCGCCGAAGCCGTGCAGGAAGACGATCGTCTGCTCGGCTTCCCCCGGCTCGATGTCAATGGCGCTCAGCCGCACACGGGGTTCGTCGGAAACGACTATGTCCCTACGGTACAGTTCGAGATCAAGTTCCATGATTTCACCTCCCAGTCTCTTTTTATTCTTCGCGCCGCAGAGTGAGGACGCCCAAAATGATGAGGAGAGACCCCACAATCTGGATCGCATTCAGCCGCTCACCCAACAGGAAGAAAGCGATAATGGCCGTAAAGACCGGCTCCAGGGTTGCAATCAGGCTGGCCACACTGACGGGGAGATACCCCAGGCTGACCATGTACAAAGCGAACCCTATCAGAGTGGGTCCTGCTGCCAGAATGAACAGCGTCAGCCAGCCGAGGGGGGCGTTGCCCATTGAAAGGAGGTGGGCGGGCCGCTGGGTGAGGAGCAGAAAGAAAGCCCCGAAGCCGAACGAGTAGGCCGTTGCCGTCCAGGGGCTGTAGCGGGGCGCCGACAGCTTGCCAAAAATGCTGTAGAAAGCAAAGCCTACCCCCACGCCTACGCCACACAGAACGCCCAAGGGGTTCAACCGCAACTGAGTTAAATCGTAGGCTCTCGTTACCAAAACACAACCGACCAGGCTCGAAGCGATGGCCAATATCTTGAAGCGGGTGATGGGCTCGTGGAAGAGCCAACGAGCGGCGATGGCCACAAAGGCCGGACCGGTGTAGACCAGAACGACAGCTAACGTAGCACCGTTGAAATCCACCGAGTAGACCCACAAGGCGTTGAAAACAGCCACGCCGAAGAAGCCGTAAACAGCAAAGAAGGGGAGGTCCTGGCGTCGGATACGCAGTAGCGAAGGCCGGACCGCCGCCAGGATGAGGGCCAAAACCGAGGACACGATGACATCGCGCCAGCAAGCCAGGGTGAGGGGGGCGATGGCATAGTTGGTCAGGAGGTAGCTGATGAGAATGCCGGTGGTGGCCCAAAGGATGGTGGCTGTGAGCGCGATGGCGTAGCCTTTGGTCATCGAGGGTTTGGTGACAGCGATGGTGGCTTCGGTGAGTTGGGGCATGGCTTACGGCTCAGAGAGGGCAATGAGTTGAGCGTTGACGGTCTCGACGGCGTCGGCGTACCATTGCCATTGCAGATAGTCGTCGTCTGCCTCAAAGTCTTCGCTGCCGTGGGCTGTGTAGCGCGCGCGTAACTCCTCCAATGTGCAACCCCACTTGGCTTCCAATTGTTGAATGGCTGCTTGATAACGAGCCAGGCGTCCCAGCAGGATCATGCGGGCATGTTGGCGGGCTGCTACCAGTGGATCAGGATAGCCTAGAGAGGTAAGGATACTTTCGGTGGTGTAAGACTTGACAGAGGTGGACATCAGGACCCTCCTTTGTGGGAAGATAGAGAACCGTTGCTTCACGACCGCAGCAGACATTATACCATCTCCGTCTGCTTCTAGCAAGGCGATTCAATTGCCAACAAGTGGCCGGGGTGACGGTTGAGAAATCTGTCGGCTTTGCGCATCGTCTCGTAAGCGCCAATGCGCTGCTTTGCCGGGGTTGGTCTTTCCAAAATCGCTGGCTTAGGCATCACGGACTACGACAGCAGCCTTAAAGCGCCTGTTTGAACCTTGGATTTCTGCCCAAATGTCAACTAGGAAGTGCTGACCATAACTCATGTGGGCTAATCATACAGAGCCATAATTTGTTGTCCCTCGTGCTCAGAAAGATCAATTATAGTTACCCGTTGCCTCAGTTTTTTCTGCAAGTCTCTAGACAAATTGCTGACAGATTTGCTCTCGAGCTTAATCCAATCAACAGGACGATAATGAAGATCAAAATCACCGTCTTTCTCAAATTCACATCCTCCAACGATCCGTCCTATTCCCAGAATCGTCTTATGACTGTAAGCAAACACTATGTCTCCCACTTGCATTGCATGGCCAAACCACCATAGCTGATCGCAGGTATATTCCACTTTCACTGTCTCCCATCCACTTCCGGGAGTCTCTTTTATTCTACAGACGAAATCTTCAATCTCTTCCCAGGACCTGAATCGACGAAGATCTCCAACCTGCCAGAATATGGCAATAAAGCCTTGCCCTTTCTTTTTGAAATCGTTCCAATATTTTCCCCCTTTACCTGGGGAGATCTTCCAATAACGTGTTTTATGTCTCCCAGTGTGAAGTTCTGGTCTATCGGGGTAGTCGCCTTTTGCAAGAGCCGTGCTTCCATCGAAGTCAACCTCTTTGCTTCTTGCCAGGTGATATAGCTCATCCCCATTTATCAGTTTTATCCCTGTTTTCCCGGCATATTCAACAGCATCAGAAGTAAACCTGCCAGAGGTTACAATAATGCCCCCATTTACTGTTGGGTCAGTAATAACTGCTGAGTGCAGTTTCTGGACTACGGGGCGCCCGACGGATGTCTTTTGCCAATGCTTGCATTCGACCAGGAACTTCATCGTTCCTCCCATCGGCATGGGCAGCTCCATTTCTATATCCTTGCCTTCATCGCCAGTATCTGGAGTAAGTCGGATGTTAATGTAACCTAAAGCCCCAAACAAGCGAGCAATGAATTGCTCAAATTCTCGCCAGCCCATTTTCGTAATGGCGTTTTGTTGGTTCATTGAGCCCCCTCCCTTCTTTGATGATTAGCGATGCCCTGCCTGGTACCAGCGGTGATTTCAATATCACAGCGTCCCCCTGCGCGTTCAAACGCCAGCCGCCGCAAAGCAACCGATGTATCTTCACTCATTAGCTTCCCCCGCCAACTGTTTCCGCACCTGAGCTTTGAGCAGGGTCATGATGTGTTCGATCTGCTCGATTTCATCCAGTTCAGTTTGTTCTTCCGATGAGAGCATCCCTGCCTCATTCAGGGCCAGCAGGCGGCGCAATCTGTCCTGCGCCCTTTCGGAAACGGTGTATGCGGCTATCTCGGACAGCGAAGGACCGGTGGACAAAAAGTCAATGATCTCAGAGGTAGTTTGGACAGCAGGCGTCTTGAACCCGACCAGGCTCAATTCCAGCACGGTTGCCAGCCACGGAGACATAGGGCGCAGCCGTTGGGCTAACTTGTCCGAAACTTGCATTGTTATCTCGACCATCTTGATCTCCTCCTAACTATGACGTAGACTGGGCAAACCTCAAATGCAAAACCCGCTTCGTGCTTTCCATGATCCTGACGCGCTCATCCACCCGCCAGCCGGCCAGCCAGACGATGTGGCAGGGCGAGGCCACGATCGGCACCAGATGCCGCCACTGGGCGGGAATCTTGACGTTGATCATGAATTCGCGCAAGGTGGTCTGCTTTCCTCCCAACCCCAGGGGCTGGAAGCGGTCGCCCGGCTGGCGGCGGCGCAGGATCAACTCCGAACCGGTGACATCGTGGTCGAGAAAAGCCTGCCAGGGGTCTC
>Ga0180437_10010419_pt1 | contig 11346 bp, 9 predicted proteins | sample SS_ome_4_FD_132410 | JGI IMG/M metagenome (GOLD analysis project Ga0180437, IMG submission 132410) | Hypersaline lake sediment archaeal communities from the Salton Sea, California, USA - SS_3_D_1 metaG | ecosystem: Environmental > Aquatic > Non-marine Saline and Alkaline > Hypersaline > Sediment... | reverse complement strand
ACCCCCCGGATCAACACCTGTTGCCCCTCGTAATGTGCCAGCAGGTAGTCAATATTACTCATCGTCCTAGGGTAATCCAGCCCCGTGATCCGCTCATAGACCTCGCGCGTTATCCCCGGCACGCTGATATTGATTTGTCCTGTAAATCCCGTCGCCAGCAGCGCATCCGTTTTCGCCGGACTCAGTAGCGACGCGTTCGTATTCAGATACACATTAATACCTTGCTCGATTGCATATCGTACGTATTCGTGCACCCGATCCGAAATGAATGGCTCGCCCATGTAGCAGTACGTCATTAAAGGGACAAAATCATGCTCCCGCCCCAACTGACTCAACTCATCTACGATTGCCCGGTACAGGTTCAGATCCATCTCACCCTGGCTCTGCTTTCGAGACAGCCTCGGGTACGGACACATTGTACAACGGGCATTGCAGTACGAGTGAATATCTACAATCAGCTTGCGAGGATGGTTGTGGGCATAATGTAAAAATGGATTTAGCATCTTTCGTTTATTCATCGACACAATTCTTGCCAATCCTTCACGACTAGGATAAGCTAATCAGAAATAAGTAAATCTTAAAAATAAAGATTTTCCATAAAGCCTTATTATTAGATGAGTTATGGTTCTCTGTATGGAAAAGCACCGCCTGCGTCAACAGATAAAAAATACTCTCGAACAACTTTCCGCAACTCAATTGCAGGAAAAAAGCCACGCCGCCTGCGCGAGACTCTGTTCGACCGACGAATTCCGTCAGGCGCGTGTCGTCATGTTGTTTCTGTCCTTCGAACGTGAAATCGACACAACGTTTGCCCTGCAAAGAGCTTTTTCCGAAGAAAAAACCGTTCTGGTGCCGAAAGTGATATGGGACGATAGCAAAATTGTGCCCGTTCGCCTCACGGCGCTCGATGCCGAATGCGAGCCGGAACGATACGGATTGCGAAATCCGATTCAGGCCGAACAAGTGCCGGCAGGGGAGATTGATCTGGTGGTAGTACCGGGATTGGCCTTCGATACCCAGGCAAATCGACTCGGACGCGGCGGCGGTTTCTACGACCGCTTCGGCGCCGACCCCAATCTCAATGCCTGCCGTTGCGGTTTCGCCTTTCACGAACAACTGCTAACCGAAATCCCTGCCGGGCCTAAGGATCTGCCGGTCGAGATGCTGGTCACGGACCGGCAAATTTTACGTTTTGAAAAAAAACTATGATTATAATCGTTTACTCGGTAAACTTACTTTACAGGAAGCAAAGCACACTAGATAGTTACGGGAGCTGAGGATGGCTAGACGATATGGAAAAAACCGATACGGTTCACTGCGCTACATCTTGCCAGTGATTGTAATTGTAGCCGTGATACTGGTCCTTTGGCTGCGAAATCCTAATAATACTCATGCCAATTCCGACAACACCGATACCCAGACGACCCGGAACCAGCAGCAGAAAAACCCTCCCTCTGCTGATGACGACTCTTCTAAGCAGGACCTAACCTCGCGAACCACGCAGAAAACTCCGATTAACAAGCAGCCGGACAAGACTACCGAGTCGGACAAACCGAAAGTCCAAAAACGGATTATTTCTGCGGAAGCCCAAAAGGCGTTCACCCAGGGACAAAAAGCCTGTGAAAGCCGGCAATACCTTCAGGCCGCCCGTTACCTGAGTGATGCCGTTCGACTCGGCCTGACCCCGGAAATGGAAACCCAGGTCCGGAAAATGCTGAACGAGGCGTCTGATCACTGGCTCTTCGCCCGAAATATCTACGAAGACGACCCCTTCTGCCTGAATCACAGAGTCGCCGGCGGGGAATTACTTATCCACATCCAGAAAAAATACAATGTTCCGTATGAGCTTATCATGCGGATCAACGGGATCACTGACGCCCGTTCCATTGGCGTCGGCACCACACTCAAAGTTGTGCAGGGACCGTTTAACGCCGTCGTCGATCGCCGTCGATTCATCATGAGCGTCTATCTCGGTGATCTGCTGGTACGAACCTATAGAGTCGGGCTGGGCAAACCCGGACGCGATACTCCCACCGGGGAATGGCTCGTGGAACTCAAACAACCCAACCCCGCCTGGACCGATCCGGATACCCACATACGATATGAGCCGGACGATCCGGAAAATCCACTCGGCGAACGCTGGATTCGACTCAAAGGTGTCAAAGGCGCTGCCGTCAAACGTACCGGCTTCGGCATCCACGGCACCATCAAACCCGAGGAAATCGGCAAGGCCGCCTCCCGCGGCTGTATCCGGCTCTTCAATGGCGATGTCCGCGAACTTTACGACATGCTTATCCCCGGCCAAAGCCATGTTTATGTTCTAAACTAACCGGTGTTCAAATGGTCGGGAAACGATTCCCCCTGCGTGACCAGCCAATCTTTGAGTTGAGCACGCAAATGTTCTACGGTGGATTTCATTTCGGCGGTAGCGGCGAGATTGTTGAGTTCATAGGGATCATTCCGAGTGTCATACAATTCCTCCGCGGGATGGCGCTCGATCAACTGGACGAGCCGGGCGGCTTGCGGATCCGCTTTCCCTTTTTCTACCCAACTATCCCACACGTTCTTGTGACTTTCGGGGATCCCTGGAACCTTTGTGAAATGCGTGGTCCAGCGATTTTCCGGCTTGAGATTCAAAATATATTTATACCGCGCATTACGCACGCACCGTTGCGGAAACACGTTCATAGTGCCGTCGGCCGTATGGGAAGCGTAGATCGCCTCGCGAAACGTTTTGGTTCGACCGAGTAAAACAGGTAAAAAACTTTTACCATCCAATCCTGCCGGTGGTTGGCCTCCCGCTGTGTCTATGAAAGTCGGCGTTATATCGACAAAGGACGCCAAGGCATTGCACACCGTACCGCCGGGGATCACCCTCGGCCAGACCGCTAGGAAAGGTACGTGAATCCCGGAATCGTATAAGGTCCACTTGGCCTTAGGCCACTCGGCGCCCTGATCCGTCGTATAGATAAACAGCGTATCCTCGGCAATGCCGTTTTTCTCCAGCATCGCACGAACCGCGCCGACATTTTTATCCATGGTGGTGATATCCTGAAAGTAGTTGGCCATCGCCTTCCGCGTGATCGGGGTATCGACGATAGAAGGGGGGAGTTTCAAGGTGGCGGGATCGTAGATCTTGTTTGGTTCCCAGGTCACGTGCGGGCTGCTGTCGGCCATGATCAGACATAAAGGACTATCGCCTTGATTCTGTACGTGGTCGGCCAGCAACCGCTCCACTGCTTTCGTATCCAGTCCTTCCCGGCGATATCTACGACGATGCGCCGGATTACGAGGTAGGGTCGCTTTGACGTATTCAAAATCGAACACCTCCTTCGGTTTGGCGTGAAACTTGTTTACCAACACCACGCGATAACCCCGCGTGCGCAAATAACTCGGCAGGGCCTTGATATCCGAGCGGCAGACCGTATGATTTTTCATACAGCCGTTATGCGCCGGATATAAACCCGTCCATAACACCGAGCGAGAGGGCGCACACGTCGCCGACGCGGCATACATGTTCGTGAATTTCATACCGTCGCGGGCCAGCGCATCAATATTTGGCGTCTGAATGTCTGGGTTCCCGTAGCAGCCGAGATACTCAATCCCGTGGTCATCGGAGATAAACATGACAATATGGGGCCGTTTTACCGGTCGTTCTCGGAGAGAATTGCGCTGACATCCTCCGGTCGAGATCAGCCCACCCAATCCCGCCGCCGCACTATATCTCATAAATTGCCGACGCGTAAGCTTTCGATTCATAATTAACTCCAAATCCTTCAGACGCCGTTATCATACCGTTGCCCTCGCGGATTTTGCTTGAATTGTCCAGCGGAAGGCTTAGAAACTATCGCAATACCGGTATGCTTCAATCAAAGCGATCTCCCCATCCTTGCCGGTCTTGCTGTTACCGTGCTCCATACCGAGTACGTCTTTGTATCCCTTTTCGTGAATGTGCTTAAAGACGTTTCGGTAATTTATTTCTCCGGTAGTTGGCTCTTTACGACGAGGATTATCCCCGATCTGGAAGTAGGCGATTTCCTCCCACGCCAAGTCCATGTTGGGAATCAGATTCCCTTCGCTGATCTGCTGATGATATAAATCATTGAGAATTTTAACCGACGGGCTGTTCACGCCTTTGCAGATCAGGTACGCTTGGGGAATCTTGGTCAAAAAAAGTCCCGGATGATTGGCCCACCAGTTCAACGGCTCCAGCACCAGCACTAGTCCGGCAGGCTCACAAACCTCAGCGCAGACCTTCAGGTTTTCAATGCAGTTAGCCATTTGATAATCGCGCTCGAGTTTTAGACTGATATTCCCCGGCACAAACGTACTCCATTTCGCATGAACGCGCTTGCCTACCTCCACGGCTTTTTTCATCTGCGCTCGCAGCCGATTGTGCAAATCCTTGGACGTACTGGTGGTGAATTCCTGTCGGTCGAAACCGCCCGAAGAGACAAACACTCCCATCGTCATGTCCAACTGTTTCATCGTCTTGGCGATCTGGTTCTGTAGATCCGTGCTTTTGCGCATCATGCCGTTATCCTCCCAGGCGGTAAAACCCGCATCTGCGGCAAACTTCAACTGATCGATGGGATTATTGCCGACATGATTCTTAAACATCCCAAAGTGCGGTGCGTATTTCATGCGAAATTTCGCTCGATTGGAACTCCGTTGTGCTATCGTCTCTTGGGATGGCAATGTCACCGCCGCACCCGCCGTGATTCCTGTCGTAAGAAATGCCCTGCGATTCATAACGTTCTCCTTCTACAAATACGTTTGTATTCCTCGATCCCACGAAGCGACGTATATTTTACCTGGATATCAAACGTAAAATCAATAAAATAATTTTATGACATAACAAGAGCAACATCTCGTAGTAGCGAGAATATCCATGATACGAATATTAGTAGTATGTTTGGCTGGATTATTATATGGGGAAATATCCCTGGCTCAGCGTTCTATACAACTGCACCCTGCTCAAAATCAGGTCAAAAAGTACGAAAAACTGGAATTTGTCATCCATCTTAATGAGCATTATCAAAATCCCTACGATCCCCGACAGGTCGATCTCCAACTGATCCTGAAAACCCCCAGTAGAAAACAACTGTCCACCCCCGCATTTTTCCTGCAGGATTTCGATTGGCAGAAAACCGGGCAAGGGCGCAGCCGCGCCAACTGGTTTTATCCAAAGGACGACGGCCAATGGCGCGCACGCTTCACCCCGACCGAGACCGGAACTTATGAGGTCAAGGCCCAGCTAAAAGATCGAAACGGAATGATAGAATCACCCATCATCCGTTTCACCTGCACTCCCTCGACGCACAAGGGCTTTATTCGTACGTCCCGCGAGGACCCGCGATTCATGGCCTACGACGAGGGCGCCTTCTTCTTCCCCCTGGGACAAAACATCGCCTTCATCGGCGAAGGGCAAAGTGTCAATCTGACCAGGGCTGAAAAAATCTTTGCCAAACTGGCTCAAAACGGCGCCAACTATGTCCGGATCTGGACCTGCTGCCACGATTGGGCCCTGGCCCTCGAGGCCGAAAAAAGCGCCTACCGACGATCCTGGGCCAGGGAAAAAAATATCGTTCCTCTCCCCGGCGCCGAAAACCAATCCCATCCGAAACTTTGTGTCAAAATCGAGGGTAATGCCAACAAATCCCAACGGATTTCTCCTTCCCATCAGGTAGCCTTACGTCCCAACACGCGTTATATCGTACGGGGCAAATTTCTCGCCCAAGGCGTTAAGGGCCTCTTGATAAAACATGGCAGTCATAGCTGGGCTTGCCCCGCTCGAACCGATAGCAAAACCGAATGGAATACCTTTCAGCACGAATTTACCACAGGTGCCAACGAAAGATGGCTTAACCAAATGACCCTCAATCTTATGGGCTCCGGCACCGTATGGCTTGGTGAACTTTCCCTAAAAGAAGTCAGCGGCGGGCCCGAATTACTCTGGGAAGCCGACGTCAACCGACCGAAACGCGGCGTCTATAACCAGCTCGACAGCTTTATCCTCGACAAACTCGTCGAAGCCGCCGAAAAAAACGACATCTATCTGATGCTCTGCGTCATCACCCGTGACCTGTATATGAATTCCCTGAAAAAAGTCGGCGCTCCCGAATACGAAAAAGTCACTCGGGACGCTAAAAATTTCTTACGCTACGTCATCGCCCGCTGGGGTTACTCCCCCCACGTCGGCGCCTGGGAATATTTCAACGAAATGAATCCCGGCTTGCCCACCGATCCTTTTTATGACAATCTGGGCGAATGCCTCGAACGGATCGATGTCAATCGTCACTTGCGCACTACCAGCGCCTGGCGCCCGAGCGCCCGCGACTGCCGACACCCCCGGATCGACATCGGCCAGGTGCACCATTATCTCCGCGTCGGCGCCAAGGAAAATTACCAGGACGAAGTCGCCATGATCGTCGAAAAGTCCGACTTCCTCCGCCAACACGCACCGAAGAAGCCTGTACTCATCGGCGAGTTTGGCCTGGCCACCGAAAAATGGGACCGACATGAATACATGAAATCCGACGTCGAGGGCGTCCATTTCCATAATGCTCTCTGGGCCTCCGCCTTCGCCGGCAATTCCGGAACCGCCATGTTCTGGTGGTGGGAACTGCTCGAACAGATGGATATGTATCATCACTATAAACCTTTGGCAAACTATATGAAAAATGTCTCATTTATTCACCTGGAATCAATCAAGGCCAAACCGTCGCAGGAAAATATAACGATTCTCGGTTATCAAGGTAAAGATCACGCCTACGCCTGGTTGTTCCATACCCAGGCGACCTGGTGGAATCAGGTCGCTCAAAAACAAACGCCCAAAGATATTCAAGCGGCTGCGCTGGAGATTACCGGCTTACAATCCGGCCCCTTCCGAATCCAGTGGTGGGACGCCTGGCAGGGCAAGGTAATCCAGGAAGAATCCGCCGCCTGCCGACGAGAAACCTTAAAAGTAAACGTACCAACCTTTAACCGCGACATCGCCTGCAAAATATTTCGCTGAGGTGACCTATGCCGGAAAACATGCATATTCGACAAGGGAAACTACATGATGCGGATACCATCGCCGACTTTAATGTAGCCCTGGCGCTGGAAACGGAAGACACCCGATTGAATCCCGCCACGGTGGCTCAAGGCGTTCGAGCCATGCTGGAAAATCCTCAATACGGTTTCTACGTCGTCGCCGAACGGAACGGGATCATTCTGGGCGGTTTAATGATTACCTATGAGTGGAGCGACTGGCGCAATGGCGTCCTCTGGTGGATACAAAGCGTCTTCGTCCGTCCGGAATACCGCCGACAGGGAGTCCTGAAAAAATTATTTGCCTTTCTTCGCCAAAAAGCCAAACAGCAAGGCAATGTTCGTGGTTTTCGACTTTATGTCGAGAAAAATAATCAAAACGCCCAGACCGGTTACGTACGAGTCGGCATGAAAAAAGCCGCCTATGATGTGTACCAGGATTTATTTCCAGATGCCCAATAACTCACTTGCTACACCGAACCTTGCCCCACGGGTTTGAGTATGTTTCGGGAGAACCTAAAGTGAAAAACATTACTTTCCTTATGATGGCTACCCTGTCTATCTTCTCAATCCCATCGACCCAGGTTGGCCAAACGATCAAAGTCGAGGTAAAACGAAAACCCACCGATAAAACCTGGAAACTCTATGATACCCGAACGATCAAACATCTGGAAGGTTTCAAAGCGAATGTGTCCAAATATAAATTAGATGACTACGGTGGTTTGATCGGTAAAAAATATCCCGTTACCGGATTTTTCTACGTAAAAAAGATCGCCGATCGCTTTTGGCTTATCGATCCCTTGGGACATAAATTCATCCATATTGGCGTCTGCAGCGTCAACCAGGGTAAAAGTAAGATTAGCCGAGAGGCGGCGCGAAAAAAATATCCTACGGATCGGGCCTGGGCCCAGGCCGCCAACCGACTCCTCCGCGACCACGGCTTCAACGGCACCGGCGCCTGGACCAGCACCGACCTCTTGCGCGAGACCGACCAGCCTCTGGTCTATACCCAGACCTGGTACTTTATGGGATCCTTTGGCCGCACGAAAAAACTCGTCCGGCAGGAACCGGGGCATCTCGGCTATCCCAATCGCTGCATCCCCGTCTTCCACCCCGAATTCGAATCCTTCTGTAACGATTTCGCCCGCCGGTTAACTGCGCATAAAAATGACCCCTGTCTGCTGGGCCATTTCTCCGACAACGAACTGCCCATCTCACTCGACCTGCTCGACCGTTCCTTTCAACTGGATACTTCCCATCCGGATCTAAAACCCGGCTACGATGCCGCCCAATCCTGGCTCACGCAACGCAAAGGCCGTCCCGCTGCTCCGAGAGACATCACCGACTCTGACCGCCGGGCCTTCCTACAATACGCCTGCGAACGATACTTCCGCATCACCACTGCCGCCATGCGCAAGTACGATAAAAACCACCTCTGTCTCGGCCCCCGCCTCCACGGCCGATCTCTACGCTATCCCGAAGTCCTCCGCGCCGCCGGCAAGTATCTCGACGTCATCGCCATCAACTATTACGGCGCCTGGACTCCCGATTCCCAACGGATGAACATGTGGGTTCGCGAATCCAACCGCCCCTTTCTCATCACCGAATGGTACGCCAAGGGCATGGATGCCGGTTTGCCTAACAACACCGGCGCCGGCTGGACGGTTAACACTCAGACCGACCGAGGCTATTTCTACCAGAACTTCACCCTCGCCCTGCTCCAATCCAAACACAGCGTCGGCTGGCACTGGTTCAAATATCGCGATAACAATCCCCTCGATACCTCCACCGATCCCTCCAACCGCGACTCCAACAAAGGCATCGTCAACTGGAATTTCCAATCCTATATCCCCCTTATGAACGCCCAGAAAGAAATTAACACCAATGTCTATAATTTGATCGATTACTTTGACAAATAGGATGTCTCTGACGCGCCAATTGGATTATTCCACCGGTTCCTGTTTCGAAGATCGTGTGAGTAAAACTATCTGCCGAATCACACTCCGAATTACGTGTACCAGCGAAAAACGGATCGGGATTAACTCCGCTTCCTGAAAATCTCCACACGCTTCTTTCTGTCCTGCATCGCCGACCACCTGAATCCGATCCACATCTCCACATCCGAATCCCATTCGTTTCGCCGTCTGTAAAATCGGCAGCGCCTCGGGCTCGACTTGTATCAAATCACAACAGATCCGTTCACACGCTATCGGATCGATTCCGCTGACCAGATACCCTAACAATCTCGGACGCCCCCGAATCGGCCCCGGACCTTCCATTGCCACCACCCCGTCAATGATAGTCAATACGGGACGCAGCAGTTTATAGATCCCGATCAGCAGCTTACAGAATTTCTCCGGCTCCTTGCCCCGCGCGAAATGCCACCATGCCTTCTCTTTGCCGCACACGCACCCGAACATGTTTTTCACCGCAAACGTCGCCACCAACTGCTGGTGCGATTTCAACTTCGGCATGTTGACGATCTTGTCCGCCTCCAAAGCTACTCTGCTGATACCCACCTTCGTCCCGTCGATCAGCACCCGCTTGGGCCTATCCATCTCTCGATATTCCACCCCCAGCCTCCGCAGCGGCTTTTCCAACTCCAGCGCCTTGATACAACTCTTGACGTTATTCCACGCCGGCGAATCTGCAATAAAAGGCTTGCCCCCCACGTCCTTCACCATCTTCGCCGCCGCCAATAAAACCGCCGGGTCCGTCTGCACCGCTTTGGCCCGCCCCTTCGCCGCAATAAAATTTGGCTTTAAAAGCACCCGTTCCCCATGACGGACAAACTTCTCCATCCCCCCCAGCGCCGACAGATTCTGCTCCAGCGCCGCTTCCACCCTTCCCGTCTCATAATCCGCACAACACGCTACACTGACTTGCTCTTTATCGTGCCTATCTAATCGCTTTTCATTATCCATAGGATTCGTCCCTACGGACTGTATCACCTTCAGCGGGACGACGATACTAAAATTTTTTGGTGGTGTTTCCCTCGAATTTCCCTAAGATAGGATAATATAAAATATGAGCGGTATTGTCAGGAGTTCTAAGCATTATATCTAACAGAAAAATGGAGGTCAGAGAAATGATGCAGGCAAACGCTAAAGCAATGGGAAAAAAGAGTTTACAAATTGTCATCTTGGCGCTGGTCGTCGCGGCGGCGATCCCCGTCACAGCAGTGCAGGCGCAGGAGGAGCAGACCAAGCTGGGCGATGTCATCGGCGAGTATGGCTTCAACTGGATGATCGGCAGGTGGGAAGCCTCCACGGACGAAGGTCAGAAGATCACGATCCAGTATCGATGGGCCCTGGATAAAAATGTGGTGCTGGTCAATTTCCAGATGGGTGAATATGCAATGCAGGGGATGATCTTCTTCAAACCAATGGAAGAAGAAGTCGTCCAGATCAGCGCGGATAACCGCGGCGGTCATAGCAAGGTCGCCTGGCAGCCCGAGGGAGACAAAGCCGTCGCGAAATACGAATTCACCAGTGCCGCCGGCGAGGTGCGTAAGATGGCGATCACGCACACGAAAGTGGACAGGAAGACATTTCAGGCGGAAATGTTCGCCATCGATGAATTCGGCGATCTGGCGGAGAAGCCTTGGGGGACGTTGGAATACAAACGCGTCCGAAGAAGCCCCACGAAAAAAGCGACCGGCAAAATGGGGACCGCCAAGGCCAAAAATGACCTCGCGGGAAAATGGAAGGGAGAATTCGTGAACGAATGGCAAGAGAAACTCGAGTTTGCCGTCGTGATCGCCAAAAACGATAAGGGAGGATATCAAATCAAGGTACAGGAGTCCTTTGACGATTGGGCCGAAACGATCGTGGTGCTCGACGCCAAACGGGAAGAGTCCGGCGAGTACACCTTCAAAGGCGACAGCGATGACTGGTCGGGCAGCGGCAGGGGCGTGATCCGGAAAAACCAATTTAAGGGCGCCTATAAGGGAACCGAATCGGGTACGTTCACCATGAGCAGAATTCCCCAGCCCTAGACGAGTATGTCTTTCGATAATTCAACCCGAGTGTTATAAAAAATACGGGGGATAGTGAAAACTATCCCCCGTATTTTTTTCAAACGGCATAAGTCAGAATCCATTTTATGGTGAGACGCCCTGGAGCCAGTTTGCGGCCTGGATCGCGTAGTCCGAGAGGTCCAATTTGCAATCCCCGTTAAGATCGGCCGCGGGATTCATGGAACAGCCGGGCGTATAATCCAGCAGCCGGAAATCGTCCACATCCACGGTTATATTCCCGGAAACCCCGGCCCCCGTATTGCTTATGGCGGTAACCAGAATACCATGAATGT
>Ga0180437_10010418_pt1 | contig 11346 bp, 13 predicted proteins | sample SS_ome_4_FD_132410 | JGI IMG/M metagenome (GOLD analysis project Ga0180437, IMG submission 132410) | Hypersaline lake sediment archaeal communities from the Salton Sea, California, USA - SS_3_D_1 metaG | ecosystem: Environmental > Aquatic > Non-marine Saline and Alkaline > Hypersaline >... | reverse complement strand
TATAGAACTCTACTCTATGTGCGAACATCATTTACTTCCCTTTATTGGGAAGGCTCATGTTGCATATATCCCGGGAACTAAAATTGTGGGTATTTCAAAATTGGCCCGACTTGTGGATGCCTATTCACGTCGACTCCAAATTCAAGAACGTATTGGGGAACAAGTTACTCAGGCTTTGATGGACTATCTACAACCTGTTGGTGCCGCCTGTATTATCGAAGCCCAACACCTCTGCATGCAAATGAGAGGAGTAAAGAAACAGAACTCTGTCATGCAAACTTCCAGTTTGAAAGGTGTTTTCCTACAACAAAACGAAAGAGGAGTCGCGGCTCGTAATGAATTGATGTTAATGATAAAATAAGAAATTTTAAAAATCGTAAACACGAATTAGCCGTGAGAACATATTATAGGTAGAAGTGGTAATTAAACCCACGGTAACCAAGAACCCTAAAACAGGAGGACAGTGACAATGGCAAAGAAGAAAAGCAAGACAACCAAGAAAAAAGAACCCAAACTCGACGCCGAACTGGTCGTGGCCGTGGCAGAAGATATGAACTCTGCCTTAGGACTGGACCCGGAAATCGATACGGACCTGGACACCGATGAAATCATGGAACGTATCGAAGAGGAGTCGAAGGAATTGTACAGCGATGACTCCTTGGAAGATGATACATGGGATTTCCTGGAAGAACATTTCGGGGTGGACAAAGAGGAGTTGTCCGAATACTCGGAAGACAACGACTCCGGTGAAAACAATGATGAAGATGAAGAAGAGGAGCCCGAAGATGATTCCTCTGCCAAAGGTAAGGGCAAAAAGTCCGGTTCCAAATCTTCATCTAAAAAGTCATCTAAAAAGTCTGGCAAATCCAGCAAGAAAGCCGGGAAGAAAAAGGACTCCAAGGCATCCGGGAAGAAGGGGAAGACCCCTCCCAAAAAGGTCGGAGTGATTGCCGCCATCAAAAAGGCCATTTCCAAAAAGGGCCGAACCAAGACCGAAATCCTGGAAATCCTGGAAGAGGAGTTCCCGGATCGTGATCCCGCGGCCATGAAAAAAACTATCTCTTGCCAGATTCCGTACCAATTGTCACAGAAAGGCTACGAGCTGGTGAAAATGAAAGGTGACAAGTGGAAGATCGACAAGTCCCCTGAATAATCAGCATCAGTGCTTACCTCATGTATCATAAATAAACCCGGGAGTTGTTATGACTCCCGGGTTTTTTAGGAGGAAAATTATGTTTCAAAGTAATAAAGGACAAAAAGTTGTAGTTGGACTTTCCGGTGGTATGGATTCTACTACTCTGGCACACCACTTACTTCACATGGGATGTGAAATACATCCCTTTGTATTCACATACGGTTCTAAACACAACAAATGGGAAAACCAAGCCGCTCAGGAAGTCCACCTATGGTTATCCGACGTCTACGGGGAATTACTTGTAAAAGACATTCACTTTATAGACATATCCAATCTGTTCAACTCCATTAGTTGTGGATTTTTAAAATCTTCCGAACAGGAAATACCGGAAGGGCATTACGCAGAAAACAATATGAAACAAACCGTTGTGCCCGGTCGTAACCTCATATTCACTGCTATCATGGCTTCTTACGCAGAGTCAATAAATGCCAGATATGTTGCCCTTGCTATTCATGCTGGGGATCACCATATATATCCAGATTGTCGTCCCCAATGGGCTTCCAATGTTACAAGGACAATAAATACCCAATCAGAAGGAGTAGTAAGACTCTATACTCCTTTTATTGGAAATACCAAACAAGATATTCTTAATTTAGGTTATTATGGAGTCGGTGCCATAAGTACTCCTTATTCTATGACCCGTACTTGTTACAAAGACCAACCCGTCGCCTGCGGAAAATGTGGTTCCTGTCAAGAACGACTCGAAGCCTTTCATCTTATTGGTCAAAAAGACCCCATTAAATATGAACACAGAGAACTCCTGGATAGAGTCGGTACCGACGACTTTACATTGTCCAATTAACTGTGACTATTTACTTCTCAGTGAAGGACATTGTGCATGTGAACTTAGTTTACGCCACGCCTGTATGATACCGGAAAGAATAGGCGGGCCTAAGAGGGTTTATGGAAATTTACTTCGCCGCAGGACTGTCCAAAGACGACGTCAACTACTTCAAACAGAAACACCGAATTCTTAGTTATTATATGGATGGTCGTTCTTTAGAGTTGTCCTATTTAAAGGAGGGGATGTTTTTGAATAATCCAGACATAGGTGACATACAAATCTTCCTCGACTCCGGTGCTTTTTCCGCCTTTACAAAAGGAGTAGACGTTGATATTTATGAATACATCGACTACATCAAAAGACACAAAGACCATTTACACCTCTACGCTAATCTCGACGTTATTGGGGACTCTGCGGCTACATGGAAAAACCAAAAGATAATGGAGCGTGCCGGCCTTTCACCACTCCCATGTTTTCACTACGGGGAACATACCAAATGGCTTAAAAAGTATATTCGAAATTATGAGTACATAGCTCTGGGAGGTATGGTTCCCATTCAAAGCCAACAACTCCAAATGTGGTTAGATGATTTATTTGAAAATTACATTTGTGGTAAAGACGGACTTCCGCGCGTTAAAGTACATGGTTTCGGAATGACTACCCAATCATTAATATTAAGATATCCTTGGTACAGTATTGACTCGACTTCTTGGGCTATTGCCGGAGGGATTGGTGATATAATGGTACCTGTTGTTACTTGGGGAATTTATGATTTCCAAAAACAACCACTCCTTGTTAATGTTTCTAATAGACCGGGTTCTGTAAATACAACTACTAAAGGCAAGCACTTCGAACATTGTTCCGAAAAAGTTAAAGAATATGTACTCCAATATATCAACTCTTTAGGTTATGTAATGGGTAAGTCCATATTCCGAAAAGTAAAACAAACTCATAAACTAAAAATCAATGAGGCATGGGCGGAACCTAAATCTGATGTCTCTCGTAGGTTACTTGAAATTAAAAAAGAAATAGGAATTTCTAACTCCCATCAAATTAGAAAATTAGTAAATATTCATTTTTACAACCAACTCGGGGAGTCATGCCCTAAATGGCCGTGGGCCTATAAACCAAAAAGGAAAGCAAAGTTTAATATATGAAAGTATATGTAGCAAACGCAGAAGTCTGGACATTGCATATTTCTCCTTATGCCTTGTTCTCTTACCATAAACCCGTCACCAACGCTATGAGGAAAATTTACGATGCAAAAGATAAACAGGGAAGAACTACTAAAGGCTCTAAGCAAACTGGGGTCCGGCCTGTCCGAAAAACAAGTCCTGGAACAGAGTGATTCATTTACGTTCAGTGACGGCCGTGTTTATACATACAACGACGAAGTCTGGGTGAGTATCCCTTGTCAAGTAGAAGGGGAGTTCTCTGTAAAATCCAAAGAACTCCTTTCTATTCTTGGAAAATTAAAAGGAGAACAGAGTAAAGTGGAAGCCCGGGACACCGAACTATATATAAGAGACGGTAAAGCCCAATCCGGAGTAGTACTCAACAAAGAAATAGCCATTCCTGTAAAAGAACTCAAAAAAGATAAGAAATGGCAAGACTTACCAGATGGATTTGCCGATGGAGTTGTTCTATGTTCCCATTCATGTTCCAAAGATATGTCAAAGCCTGTACTTACCTGCATCCATATTAAAGGTGACTATATAGAAGCTTGTGATATATATACCCTCACCCGTTATACCATGTCTGGTAAAATGAGAGAAATTATAATCCCGTCGGACATCGTAAAAGAACTGGAACGCAATGACTTCCAGGAGTACTCCATAACAAAAGGATGGGTTCACTTCAAGGATGAAGATAACCTGATCTTTTCCTCCCGAACATTTAAAGCCAAATACCCAGACCTGACTGAGTTATTGGAAATGGACGAAGGATTTGATGTAGAACTACCTAAAGAACTCGTTGACCTATTATCCAAGGCTTCCGTATTCAGTAAGTCCAAATATGAAGAAGACAATCTTGTAGATATAACCATGTCCTCTAAACGTATAGTAGTTCGTGGGGAAGGGAAGAGTGGCTGGTTTGAAGAAAAGTCAGTCATTAAAACCAAAATTAAAGAGGAGTTGGAGTTTACGGTAAATCCGAACTCCCTTTCCCAAGTACTTAAACTGAATCGTACAGTAAACATTCAGGACAACAAAATAGTATTCGAAAGCGATAACGTGATCTGTGCTTTAGTAATATAGGTGAACCATGAGAAAAGGATTTTTCACATTAGACCAGCAGAGGGACTTGACGAAGGGAGTCAAGAAAACAAAAGGATGTTACTCCTGCGGTCTTCATAAACAATGCCTCTCCCCTAAATTATTTGCTACAGGTGAAGGCAAAAAGAAAATATTAATCATTGGCAAACACCAGAGTAAAAGGGAAGATAAAAAAGCAAGACATTGGTTATCCTCCCCGGGACGACTACTCACCAAAACACTTAAAAGATTTAAAATTAATATTGATAAAGACTGCAGAAATATAAATGCAATTTGTTGTCGACTCCCGGGAGATAGAAAACCCAAACCGATTGAAATAGAAAGTTGTCGACATAATATTTTAAAAGAAATTAATGAGTATAAACCTACTCTAATTATACCGTTTGGTATAGATGCCACAAACTCTTTGATTGGACACCGATTTGTAGGTACCATTGGGAGTATAGGGAAATGGAGGGGATGGGCTATACCGGATAGGGATTTTAATTGCTGGATATGTCCATCTTACCATCCCTCTTTTGTCGAAGAGAACGAACACAACCCAGTCGCAAAATTAATATTCGAACGTGACATTAAAAATGCATTAACCCTCCTGGATAAACCACTCCCAAACTATAAAGAAAAAATAAAAATATGCAAGTCCTGGAAAGAAGCAAATAAAGAACTTCGGGAGTTATCTAAATTAAAACCTCCTATAGTCGCATTTGATTATGAAACAACCGGCCTTAAACCTCATGCAAACGGTCACAAAATAATATCGTGTGCCATTGCATGGGAGGATTATTGCTTCGCTTTTCTAAACCACGAACGAATACAACCACTCCTTACCTCATTTGTCACCAATCCACATATCCACAAAATAGCAGCTAATATGAAATTTGAAGAGTTGTGGACACGTGAAATATTAGGAGTTAAGGTTAAAAATTGGCTATTCGATACTATGTTAGCAGCCCATTGTTTAGACAATCGGAGTAATATAACAAGTCTTAAGTTCCAGGCTTATATAAGATATGGAATAGTAGATTACGACTCTTCTATCAAACCATATCTTACAAGTCCAAAAAACAATGCCAATGCTCTTAACAAAATTATGAAATTAGTCAAAAAAGACCCGGGAGCTCTACTCGAATACAATGGAATGGATAGTTTATTGGAATATAGACTGGGTATAGACCAAATGAAAGAAATGGGAATTCTTGATCCTGTTAACTTTGCAAAGACTGGAGTAGTTGGTGGAAACATGCCGACTCTTAAACAACCGAGAAAAATAAAAAGGAAATAAGGATATATGAAATATATTAGAGCTAATTTTCTTGTCACTCGTGCTGTTTTCGTCAAAGATACTAATATTTGTCAATACCTTTATTTACTAATAAGAGGATATAGACGACATAGAACTTTATTTTGTGAAGTTATGGCAAAGTTCTCAAGACCAAAGAATAAATGGATTATATAGAATGAAAATACAACCAACTACATATGACGGATATAAACTACTCCATGAAGGAGTTCTTGCTCTGGCTGATATTGAAGAAAATGGAATGTGTATAGATATAGAGTACTGTAAAAAACAACAGAATCATCTCGCCAGACGTATCAAACATTTAGAAAAGAAATTACTTAAAGATAAAACAGTTAAAAAGTGGAAGAAGAAATATGGGAGTCAATTTAACTTTGACTCCGACACCCAAATGGCTAAAATGTTTAATGTTGACTCTGCTAAACAAGAAGTCATGGAACAAATTGGTGATCCAATTATAGATACATTAATTTTAAGAAAACGACTAAGTAAAGCCAGAAACACTTATGTCGCCAATTATATTAGGGAAGCAGTAGACGGAATGTTGCATCCATTCTTTCATTTACATACTACCCGTTCAATCAGAAGTAGTTGTTCCAACATTAATTTTCAAAACCAACCTGTACGAATAGAATTAATCAAAAAAATAGTACGCAGAGCAGTAATCCCAAGACCTGGAAATATAATAGGAGAAATTGACTACTCTGGTCAGGAAGTAAAAGTTGCTACTTGTAACCATAAAGACCCGGAAATGATAAAAGAGTTAAACGACCCAAGTCGTGACATGCATAGAGATATGGCAATGATGTGTTACAAGGTACCGAAAGACCTCATGACCAGTAAGATAAGATATTGTGGAAAGAACAAATTTGTATTTCCTCAATTCTATGGTGACTACTACGTTCACAATGCCACTGACTTATGGAATGCTATTACTACTCTAAACCTGGAATTAAAAAATGGTATTCCCCTTCATAAACATTTAAAGAGTAATAAATTAGGCACGTACTCCAAATTTGAATCCCATATTAAAAAAGTAGAGAAATACTTTTGGGAGGATAAGTTTAGTGTATACGCAGATTGGAAACAACAAATATGGGATGACTACTGTGACACCGGACAGGTTTTTCTTTACTCCGGCTTTGTGTGTAGTGGTTACATGGAACGGAATAAAGTAATCAATATGCCCATACAAGGCCCGGCCTTCCATTGTCTACTATGGTCACTCATTAAAATAAATAAATGGTTAAAAGAAACAGGAAAACAAACTAAAGTTATAGGACAAATACATGATAGTATAGTACTTGATATTTATCCTCCGGAACTAAATGAAGTTATAGAAAAGTGTCGAAAGATAATGACAGAAGACATTGTTACTCATTGGCCTTGGTTAATTGTACAGCTTAAAATCGATGTAGAGTTGACTCCTGTTGATGGTTCATGGTATTTAAAAGAAGAAGTAAAAAGAGCAGACTGTCATGAATGTGGGAGTAGTTGGATGTGGCAAAAAGAAGATGGGGATGAGGAGTACTGGGAATGTCCGGTATGTGAAAATATAGAAACAGTCCCATTCTAAGGAGGTTCCAATTGATTAGATATAAAGGAATGGTCACGGATATTATTAATAGTGTGCTAAAGCAGATGCCTACAGAATTCGACTTTAATAAGTTTAACTCCCTTGTCCATGACTGTTTACCAAATATTTCAGATGCCGCAGTAAGAACTCACCTTTCTAAGTTATATTATGATGGAAGAGTAAACAGGGAAGGGCCAGATAAGAGTCCTAATAAAACATACACAAAAGTTCCAAAAGAAAAAATAATACAAACCAGACAGAAACGACAAAGGGAGAAAAAAAATGGTACTATATAAAGACTACAGACCAGAAGAACTGGCCCATTTTGAAGGAAGCGAATCTACAGTAAGAGCAATAAAATCTAAATTAAAAGGGGATGACTTTCCTGATGCCGTATTAATTACAGGCCCATCAGGGTGCGGTAAAACAACTCTTGGTAGAATTATCGCAATAGAACTGGGTGCCACAAAAGATCCAGACGAAGATAATATAGATTATACAGAAATGGATTCTGCCCAATTTACAGGAGTAGACACAATTCGTAATATTCGTAAAACACTACCACTCTCCCCGTTCTCTGGTAAATGCAGAGTCTGGTTATTGGATGAATGCCATATGCTTTCTGCAGCCGCCCAAGAAGCACTCCTTAAGGCTTTAGAAGATACACCAGAACACGTTTACTTTATTTTATGTACCACTGATCCACAAAAACTCAAAGTAACATTAAAACGTCGGTGTACTCATTATGAAGTGTTTCCGATGGACGAAGAAGAACTGCAGAACTTTCTTTGGGAAGTTGTCAATGAAGAAAACAAAACAGTACCAGAGCAAATTATTGAAGATATTGTATATAACTCTTTTGGTTCACCGGGCATTGCTCTTAATATTCTGGATAAAATAATTGACCTTAATCCAAAAGATATGCAAAAGCAAGTTCAAATACAAGCCGAAAAAGAACAACAGGTAATCCAATTAGCACGAGCTCTTATCACCAAACAGAAATGGAGTAAAGTAGCCAAAATACTCAAGGAATTATCCCAAGAAGACCCGGAGTCATTAAGACGTTTAGTAATGCGGTATATGAGTAGTGCTATTTTAAATAGTAAAAAAGAAGAACAATCCTCCAGACCTTATTTAATTATGGATGCCTTTCGGGAACCTTTTTATGACAACGGAAGAGAAGGATTAATTCTTGCTTGTTATGAAAGTTTATATGCAGATTAAATATTAATTTTAGAATTCGTAAACACCAATTTGCCGTAAAAACATATTATATGTAAAGGGGTATAATAAATAATGGAGTTAAACTTCGAAAAAGACAGATTAATAGATCGAGATAATTTAGCTGAAGAGTGGTTAAATCAATCTAACTTAGTTGGAAACTACGGCAAACAACTGGTGAAAGCAAAACGTCGTAGAGACAATTTATGGGAGTCTTTAAAAGTTGTTCGTTCGGAGTTAATTAAAGAGTGCAAAGAAAAAAATAAAAAAGCAACAGCTGCAGAAGTAGAGGCTTACTACCGAACAAACATACGCCATAAAAAAGCTAAGAGGCGTTTAATTAAGGCTGAATATGAAATTGGTCTTATTGAGGTTGCCTATGATACTCTACGATTTCAAAAAAAGGAAGCAATGAAAGAACTTCGTAGAATGCAAGATGATGAAATGTTCGCCGAGGATGACATGGATTTCACCAGACGGGCAAAAAAACAAGAAGCCCGTAAACAACAAAAAAGGAGGTTAAAAAGAAATCGTGGGGATTAGTACACCACAAATATTCATACTAATACTCATTTTATTTGTAGTGATGCCAATTTGGGTTCACATAATAGCAAGGATGATTGCCTCTGGATGGGTCAGGGGACAATTTGACGCTATGAAAACTATTACTATAGAGGAGGAATTAAACAATGGGGAAAAAGTCAAAACGCAAGTCGATGAGGAATAAAGTAAGAGGCCGGGCACAAGAACGTGAGAGTGCAACTGGATTACCTTGGCTTTCTACCGGGGATAGTGTTGAAATGTTTCAGCCCAAAAAGGGTCGGAACAAATTTGATATTCTCCCTTACGAAGTCACCGTCGACAATCACCCAGAACAGGAAGCCGGGGAGTTGTGGTACCAGCGTACAGTCTGGGTTCACTACGGTATTGGCGCGGAAGAGCAAACGGTCATATGCCCGTTAAAAACCAATGGGGATAAATGTCCTATTTGTGAACACCGCGCTTCCCTGATGCGCGACCCGGACGGTGACGAGGATATCATCAAAGACCTCAAACCGCGGGAACGGGAGTTATTCAACATCTTCGATTATGACGATGATGAAATCAAACTGTGGCAGTACTCCTACCACAATTTCGGGAAACAGTTGGAAGAAGAAATTCTGGAGAGTGGTGAAGACGAGGACTATGCCGGCCATGCCGACCTTGAAGACGGGTACACCTTAAAGGTTCGGTTCTCCCAGAAAAAACTCGGTACCAATAAATTCCTGGAAGCCTCCCGTATCGACTTTATTGAACGGGACGACTACGACGAAAGCATCTTGGATGACGTCCAGAACCTGGATGAGATTTTAGTAGTCCTTTCCTACAGGGAACTGAAAGATATGTTCTTTGAAATGGAAAAGGACGAAGATGAAGATGGTGAGGAAGAAGAAAAGTCCTCCCGTAAATCCCGCAGGGGTAAAAAATCCGGGAAGAAAAAGTCCTCCAAAAAGAAATCCGGTAAAAAGAGTCGTCGTGGAAAAAAGAAGGATGAAGATGAAGACGGCGACGGGGATGAACCTGAAGAGGACGAACCGGAAGAAGACCCAGAAGATGAAGACGGGGATTCCGACGGTGACGGGGATGAGGAGTGCCCGGAAGGATACGAGTTCGGCACCGACTGCAATGACCATGATGAATGTGATGATTGCAATATGTGGGAGGCTTGTCAGGACGCCCAAGATGCCATGGAAGAAGAGGACAAGGAAGATAAAAAGTCCTCCAAAAAGAAATCCGGTAAAAAGTCCGGGAAGAAAAAATCCGGTCGGAAACGACGTGGCAAGAAATAATATTTAGGCCTGCAGGCCCGGGCGGTAGCACAGTCAGGTAGTGCATCTCTTCGTTGAGTCCATTCCATTAAAAGTGGGCCGGAGGGAAGATCATGGGTTCAAATCCCATCCGCCCACTCCAACATTCTATAACCAAAGGAGGAAATCAAAATGATTTTGGAACCATACAATAACTCAAAAACGAAATACTTCTGGGGAGTTCTTTATCTACTCTCTATCTTATTGGGTAATCTGTTTGTCATCTGGTTCGGCATCGTCAAACTCATGGCTATTAATTTACATCACCCGGAACACGTTTGGGGTGCCATTACCTTTCCTGCGGGAGTCGTGTTCATCGGTCTTACCTTTTCTTTTCGAGACTTTGCTCAACGTCACTGGGGAAAGAAGGCCGTTTGGTACTGGATGATCGCCGCCACATTGATCACACTACTACTCAATTATAAAATTGCAGTCGCCTCTGTTACGGCTTTCCTTATTGCGGAGTCAATAGACTGGGCTTTATTTACTTTTACGGATTTAAAGTTTAAGAAACGGATTGTCGTATCCAATCTTATTTCCACGCCTGTTGACTCTATTGCTTTTGTGACTCTGGCGTTCGGTTGGTTCTGGCCTGCCATTTGGGGTCAGGCCATCATCAAACTCATTTCAAGTCTACTGGTCATTCCCTTTATCAAAGACGACGACAACTGGACCTCATTGTTGAAATAACAGGTGCTATTATGAAAGACAAACTACTCACACCATCGGAGGCCGTCGAATACGCTAAACAAAAAGGTATAGAACTCTCAAAGCCCACCGTTATTAAATATGCATTCAAACACGGCCTTGGATATCAACTCGGTGGTAAGGGTGGGAAGTGGTTTATCTTTGAATCCAAATTTAGGAGGTTTATAAGTGGGCAGGACAGCAACTCCAAAAAATAAATCACTTGCCAAGCAAGTCGAAAGTCGGGACCGGGATAAAAGGGAGGAAGAGCCCTCCCTTATCCCAACACCAAGTACTCAACTCAATTGTGCCTGCAGTGATAATCCCAATGTTGCATTTTCAATGGGAAGGATGATTAATCTTATTGGTGATTCCCATGCAGGTAAAACACTACTCGCCCTTTCCATCTTTGGGGAAATGAATAAGTACTCCCAATATGACAACTACCGTTTTATATATG
>Ga0180437_10010417_pt1 | contig 11346 bp, 7 predicted proteins | sample SS_ome_4_FD_132410 | JGI IMG/M metagenome (GOLD analysis project Ga0180437, IMG submission 132410) | Hypersaline lake sediment archaeal communities from the Salton Sea, California, USA - SS_3_D_1 metaG | ecosystem: Environmental > Aquatic > Non-marine Saline and Alkaline > Hypersaline > Sediment... | reverse complement strand
ATCGGCACCCTGATCCCGCCCTCGTACATATCCTGTTTACCCGCACGCAGCGCTCCGTTGTTGGCGCCGACCCGCAACTGACCGCCGTTGTCGGAGGTGAAGACCACCAGCGTATTTCGATCCAGCCCGGTTTCCCGCAATGCCGCGAGCACTTTGCCGATTCCCTCGTCGAGATGTTCGATCAAACCAACCAGTTTAGCCCGCTTTTCGTTGATATTTGGCTCGCGTTTTTTGACCTTTTCCACCCAATCCCGCGGCGGCTGAATCGGGGTATGCGGGGCATTATAGGCAAGATAGAGAAAGAAGGGATTTTCCTTCCCGGACCACTCCCGCAGGTATTCCAGCGACCACTGGGTAAACAGATCCGTGGCGTGCCCCTTTGGATCAATCTCTAACTCGTTGCGACGCATATAATTACGACCAAACCGCCGGTGATTGTAATAATCATCCATCATATCGCCTAAAAATCCGTGGAAGAAGTCGAAGCCGCGCAAATTTGGTTTGTTTTGTAATTCCAGTCCCAGATGCCATTTACCGATGATGGCGGTGTGGTAACCGGCGGATTTCAGGACGGCAGGGATCAGGACGGCGTGGGGGGAGAGGAAGCCCCAGTTGTCTTTGATATGAGTGCGGATGACGCCGGGCACGCCGACAAGATCGGGATAGCGTCCGGTCAAGAGCGCCGCGCGAGTCGGGGAGCAGACGGGACAATTGGCGTAGAAGTTATCGAAGCGCATCCCCTGGTTCATTAACCGATCGAGGTTGGGCGTACGCATATCCTCGGCCCCATAGCAGGCCAGGTCGCCGTAGCCAAGATCATCCACTAATATCATGAGAATATTTGGTTTGCAGCTTGCGGTTCTATTCGAGGTCAAATCCTCGACTTGCCGGCAACCGGAAAACGCTAAGGCCGATACCCCGGCACTCACGCTTTTGAGAAAATCTCTCCGATTCATAATCACCTCTTGATTGAAACAGGTTAAGACATTACCATAGTTTGACAGATATCATAATGAATACCGCGAAAAAGAGAAAGAAGAAAAAGAAGCAACATCCCGCCGTCGATTATCTATTTTACCTATTCGTACGGGTGATTGCGTTGTTTATTCAGATGTCGAATGTGAACACGTCGCTGCGAACGGCGCGGTTTTTGGGACGTTGTCTCTATTATATCTATCACCGGGGCCGGCTGCGTGCGATGGAGAATCTCCGTTTGAGTTACCCGGAGAAATCGCTGGCATGGCTGGAACACACCACGCGGCGCAGTTTTGAACATATCGTCATGCTGGCGTTCGACGTGCTTTACACGACGCGTCTGATCCGGTTATCGACGTGGATGAACTACGTGGAGTTTGACCAGATTTCCGAGCCGCTCCAACTTATGGTGCAAAGCCGCGGCGTGATCATGGTTACGGGTCATTTCGGCAATTTTGAAGTTCTCGGCTACGCCTTAGCGGTGTTGGGCCTGGAATCCTATAGTATCGCCCGTCCGATTGACAATCCCTATATCAATAAATATCTGTTAGGCGTACGCGAGCGTCAGGGCCAAATCATAATCGATAAAAAAGGCGCGACGAATGATATGCTTGCGATATTGGACTCCGGCGCGATCCTGAGTTTTATCGCGGATCAGAATGCCGGTCGCAAGGGGATTTTTGTGGATTTTTTCGGTCGGAAAGCCTCGACGTATAAAAGCATCGGCCTGCTGGCGATGCAATACGATCTGCCGATTATTGTCGGGTACGCCCGGCGGCTGCACGATCGGTATCGATTTGAGATGGGCTATCAGCGCATTATCAAACCGGAGGATTGGAAACCGCGGGACGATCCCTTGTCCTGGATTACCGCCGAATTTACCAAGGGGATCGAAGAATTTATTCGGGCGGATCCGGAACAATATTGGTGGGTGCACCGAAGATGGAAGACTCGCCCGCCAGAGGAGAAAACGCAGGCACTCTAACAAGAGTTTCACCACCAAAGCCCTTCGTAAGCGGGGTTAAAACTTTCGGCCTTTGGCATCGTACTTGACGCAGTTGTTGGGCGTCTCTTACCTCTTGCGCAAGAGTCGCGCTAGTTTAAAAGGATCACTTGCGATGGCGTCCGCGCCTGCGAAGATACCCATTCCACTAATGTCCGAGGGCAGTTCGCCAACAGAGAGCCGGTCGATGATTCGAACTATGACCGGGAAGTCAGACCACTTGCCCTCGCGCGTTAAGGGCGGATGCAGGATACCCAAGTTGAACGAATGAACCTTTGCCCTGTCGCAGAGCCTGTCCAGTACCCAGTGCGTTGCCTTGGCTAACGCCTCGTCAAGAGCCTCGCCCAGTAGCCAGATTTCCTTATCCCTGAAAGGGCAAAGGTTAATTATGGCGCGGACATTACCCCGAGCCGGGTTGCCGTCTGGCCAAAGAGCAAGGCCCAGCGCCCGGTGTACCTTGAAGAAATCGTCGAAATAGTCGGACCCCGTTTCCCCGAAGTAGCGGTTAGCAACGTCGCAAAGTCTCTCGATCCTGGGGTAGTGTTTATCCTTGGCCATAGTGATCTGCATATGCCCGTGCTCCACAGAGGCGCCGGCGCGCCACCGACAATTCCACATCAGGAACGGGTATATAAAACCCTGGCGTACGTCACGAGCGGCCGTAAACCACTGGTTCGCCACTTTCATATAATCGAGGAGTTGATCTTGCGTAACCGGTAAGGGATTGTGTTGGCCAAAGACGATCAATCCGTGTCTGCCGTCATACTTGGCGGCATTCGAAGCCGTGCAACAGAACTTGCCATGAAATCTCAAAGGCTCACCCGAAAAAGCAGAGGTCGGCGTGCGATTTTCCACATCACAGAATGGACACTTCGACATGCGTTCCGTACGAGGTTTTACTTTGTCCAAGATATCTTCGTTGGTGCGCGATGTCGGGCGTAGGGACCGCATCGGATTGAAAAGTGCGCCTTCCCAGGTCCACTGGTTCTGAATGCGGATGATCGTCTGCTTTTCCACTGCTGCCACGGACTTGAATTGACGAATAGCCCAGTCATGTATCGTAGAAGGACATTTGCACACGCCCTCAATGGACCACAACTGAAAAAGGCGATTGAAAACTTCCCTCATGTCGTCATCCAGGTTCTGCACCTGCGATTCGAGGTCCGCGATGGACGGATGATTCATTGGCATTTCCTTGCTAGAGAAAACTACATTGTTTCGTCGCCAGTAGATCCTTACAGAAAGTCGGCGACACACTTTCGGGTATTATCAGGCATTAACCAGAAAAACTTAGGCCAATACTGTCCGTCAAGTACTCGCTGTTGATCTGCCTTTTTTTCCCAGGGCTCGAGGAGAACATCCCGCGCTTCGCACCAGTCTTTTACCGCATGGTTGATACCCCTCCCTCTAGGGAGTAGAAGCTTGCATCTGCCACGATGAAACAACATTTCGGCGCGTTTCTCGGCATATGCCTTTTCGTCAGGTGGTGTTCCTTTCTTATTCCTGTATTCCAATGCCTTGAGTGCCTCGTCTATCTTCTTCTTTGCCTCATCATACTGCTTTTGCTGAAGTAAAACCACAGCCTCAATATGAAGAAACAGGTGCTGCTTGTCCATTTCCGACACCACCGATGACGGTTTGCTCAACAACGCCCTAATTTTCCTCAACGCCCTTTGCAGGTCGAACGGTCTCACAAGTCTTGCAACGGTCGTATTTTGGAATCCAGCTACGGTTGTTTTTTCGTAATAGGCCTCCAGTTCATAGGAATGGGCAACCGTCGCAATAAGTCCGTTCTCTGCCCAAGGGTAATCCAAATTCTCAAGATTCTCGATTCGACACGCCGTTTGGTGAAGATCGATGCTTCGCTTGAATAGCTCTGTCGCCACCTCCGGCTGATCGTCGTAGAGAGCCAACAATGCCTCACGGCGGAGACAGACAGCAAGAAAATGATTGGCCCTGGCTTTCGCTGGATCGAGTTGCAGGGAACGTTCCAAGGCTGCACGTGCTTCCGGCATTCGGTAACTGCGGAAGTGACTTCGTCCGAGGTACATGTGAGCCGGCGCGAACGACGCATCTACTTCGAGAACTTCTTTGTACTTTTCTGCAGCCTCATCATATTTGCCTTCGTCAAAGTACTTATGGGCCAAGTCAAGAAGTAGCCAAATCTCATCTGGATATGCCTTAACTACATCCTCTAGGTATTGCAATTCGCTTTCTCCAAGTTCGGAACTGGTAGGAAAACGCTTGTCATCGAAATGCCCAATTCCCTTGGCTTCATACGTAACAGGGGGCACTGAAATGCCCTTGAACTCCGGCGGATCAACGCGGACAAACGCAAGACGAAAGTCTGCTGGGGTGCGGTTATAGATAGATCGTGTCAGGAAAATACTACTGAAGCGACCGGATCGTGATACAGTCTCCACGCGTTTCGCGGTGTTGATGGCATACCCCTCTGCGGTGCAAATTTCTTGAGACCGCACGGGAAGATTATTTTTGCCCGTAGTAAACCGCTTGTGTTTTTTAATAATAACGGTTCCCGCATGGATTCCTATTGCGACACCAAGGGGTGGTTGGCGATTTGTCATGCGTGTTTTGTTTTCCTCACTGAGTAACCACCGTCTCTTCAATCGAATCGCAACTTGAAGGGCAGTCCACACGCACCGATTGGGATGACATTTAGGATGTTGGGATCGTCCTATCTTTTCTGTGCAACCAAGAATCAGGCATAACTCATCGCCTCGTACCGATACCTCAACGTGAGGCGTACATAATGTGAACTGATCTTTCGTGACAGTGTCAGCTACCACGTCCGCTGCCGTTTTCTGAAACTCCGCGACAAGGTCGTCGTATTCAGAAGGCTCATAGACGTGGCTAAGCAAGGAAGAATCGATCATGTCCGCAAAAAGGATGGTAGCGTCGATTGGCTCCGGTTTTTTTTTGCCTTTCGCTTTTGCTGTCATTTCTGATTCTCCTATCCGACATCTAAGATAACGATTACCGCCATTATAAATCGACATAGCCGTAAAGTCAAGCGGTTGAGCCGCAGATTTTCTCGCCACCGAGGACGCCGAGAAGAGGAATTATTGCAATCACAGACGTTCGATCATCTTATAGAAAGTCTATATGAAAAGCAAAAATCCAATTGAGTATCGTATGGTTTTCCCTTATAATTAACCGGCGAAAAGTAACTACGCAGATATATTCCCTACGGTGGAGTAAAGTCATGGGCCTTATTATGTTTAATATTTTGGTTTTATTGTTCAGCGTCCATTCCCGTCCGATTGCTTCGGAAGGGGCAGAAGAACCGAACCTGATCTTCGCCGGGGTGCAAGAAGGACGACAGATTCTGACAACCCAAGATGATTTTGTCGCCCGGCTGAGTCCGTTCGACCGAGCCGCACGGTTGAAAACGGATCGACAGGTAAGCGAAAACGAGTATCTCCAGTTCGTATCCCAACAGGTTTTAGAGTGGGAACCGGCAGGCAAACAAAAACTGCAACGTTTGTTTCCCGAGATCAGGAACACGCTGGGGAAATATCCGGTGATGCGTTTTCCCGCCAACATCTGGCTGATCCTCACCACGGGCCGGGAAGAAGGGCAGGCGCTCTATACGCGGCACCAGGCGATCATCCTTCCCCAGGTCTATTTGAAAGCCTCGGATCGTTATCTACGCAAAATGATCTACCATGAATTGTTTCACATTTTTTCGCGTCATAATCCTCACCTGCACGATGCGCTCTATGGGCTGCTCGGTTACCTTCCGTGTAACGAAATTGAATATCCGGACTCTTTGAAGGCACGACGAATTACCAACCCGGACGCTCCGATCATTCACCATTACCTCAAGGTTCACCACCAGGGGCGTCCCTTGGCCATCACCCCGATTCTTTATGCCCTCGAGGACACCTATGATGTAGAAAAAGGAGGAGAATTCTTCCGCTATCTCGTCACTCGGATTATGGGTCTGGAGAAACAAGGCGAGAAGATGGTACCTTTGATGAAAGAGGGCGAACCCTTGTTACTGGGGATCATAGATGTGCAGGGATTCCACGACCAAGTGGGCCGCAATACCACGTACTGGTTCCATCCGGAAGAGGCCCTGGCCGAAAATTTCGCCTTGCACGCCGTCGGAAGAACCGATCTGCCCGATCCGGACATTCCCGCCCGGATCGAAACATTCCTTACTGATACCAGGCATTTATCCAAACGCCCGCAAACCAAAACCAACTAAGACCGAGACGTATACAAACCGGAGTACGGCTGCACAAGCAGCCGCACTCCTATGCCTGACCAAAACCTACCAAAAATTTCTTTGTCTTCGGTTGGCATCACCTCCCTCCATACGGATTAAGGTTACTATTATTTCATTCTCTGCAGAGACGTGAACCACCTCGGGGCGCCCAATATTAGTACGAACCTTCTCCTCAAAAGATCGTACAGTTCGGGCGCAGACTCGCCGCGTAACGCAGAATGGCTTTCGCAAGGGCAAACTTAGGGAACTACGTAATGGTGTGCATTGCACACCCTACCCCTCCTGAAGCGCCGCAAAATGAAAGAAGGGAAACAATCAGGCGGGATCAAGACAGATGCGAAAAATAGTGATAAAGATAAAATATAACAGTATTTATGATATTTGCATATTCCCGCCGCTTTTTCACCTTTTCATCCGTTTGCCTGCAACACAGATTCTGCGTGGCACAAAATTACAATTTCCTTTTTATTCCGACTTTTTCGCTATTTCACCTCCCTTCCTCACGTCTAGGAGAAGAATTCGCAGCGATCCTTTGCTCGATACGTAAACGAGAGAAAATTCTCAATATTTTTCCTTCTATAATCATTATACCTCACAGGAAGTCCTGAGGCAATTTTTCCGGTGATTTTCTCACCCCGAAATTTCGAGGGCGGTATCTTTTCGCCGGATGCGATGCCCATGCTTAGGTGGCCCTGGCTCCCAGCCGAAGCAACTTGTTCAAGTACAGCTTGTGCATGTCACTCAAGATAGAATCTAATTCCTGCAGATTGGCGTACCATTCCTACAATGTGGGGTTACTTATTTACCCCTTCGGGCGGCGGAGGGGATCGGCTTTTTCCTTGCGCTGATAGCGCAGTTCCACGAATTCGTAGGCACCCAGGGAATTGTATCGTTTGTGGGAGCGATAGAGATGTTTTAGCTTGGTCACCAGCGGGGCTTCGTAGTAGGAGCGCTCCCGGTTCTTGGCGGCGCCCCAGCGGATCTCCGTATTGTCTTCGGTATAGATCACCAAATGCGCATCCCCGGGGTCGATGCGTCCTTCATGATTGCTGACGTCCATCACCGCCAGCTCCGACCACAGTTGATCTTGCCACGGCAGTTGTTCATCGGTTTTGCGGATTTCCGCCAGTACCTCAATCCCCGCCAACAGCGACTTGGAACTGATATGCATACCGGGACGGATCGTTTTCAAATTATCCCCCTGCAAACGAACCAGATGGCCGGCCAGACCATCCAACGGCACCGCCGGCAGCACCACTCCCTCCACATCCATGTAACACAATTCCAGATCGGTCTGAATAGCGGCGAGGGGTTGGCGAAGCTCACAGTCTATCTCCAACAGACCTTCATACTTTCCCTCTTGTTCGCCCTGAAAGCGTTTATGCAGTCGATGAATTTTTTTTACCCAGGGATTTTTCGCCAGGTTCGCAGTCCACGACTTTACCAGTTCCGGATCGTAAAAATCATCCTCCTGGCGAATCCCCGTGGACAGACATACCTCACAGACCAGTTCGTGACTGGCCCAGCGCGGCGGATCCTTCAACTCTACCTTCAGTTTGACCTGTCGAGAGTGATTCACCTGCCGCACGTACCGCTCCAGAAAACTGAATCCGAACCCTATGATTGCCGCCAGGAGGACTAACAGGATGAGAATGCCCAGCTTTTTTTTTATCCAGCCCAAATGTTCGGATTGCCAGATTTCTTCGAAACGTTCCGTCAGTCCCGATCCAGCCGTTTTTTTGTTGGTTTTTTTGGGTTTTTTCGTAGCCATAGATTCTATATCGACCGCTGCCATGCCATTTGTACAATCTTGTCGCACAATTGGGCCATATCTATTCCTACCCGCCCGGCCGCCTTCGGCAAAAGCGAATGATCCGTAAATCCCGGTATCGTATTGATTTCCAGAAGGTAGGATCGCCCTTGACGGTCCATCAGGAAATCCACGCGGCCAAAATCGCGACAGCCCAGCGCCTCGAAGGCTTTTTTCGCCTCGGTCTGGACTTTTTTCCGCACCGTCTCTGCCAATCCCATTTCGAACAGATATTCGGTATGGTCATCGAGGTATTTGGCCTGGTAATCGTAAAAGGGCTGCTGGGGCCGAATCTCCAGTAGGGGCAGCGTTTGTGCGCCCAGAATCCCCACCGTCAATTCCCGCCCCTCGATAAATTGCTCGATGAGACAATCACCGTATTCGGAGAGTAACTGCCTAATTGCCTGGGCGGCATCCTTATCGTCCTGCGCGATCATGACTCCCACGCTGCTGCCCTGACAGTTCGGCTTGATGACACAGGGAAACCCAACCCACTTCAACGTCCGTTCGATTTCCAAATCCAATTCCCTTTGCTCAATCTTATTTGGCCTGTCTTTCCGAATCAAAGCCGCTACGGGTGTCCTTAAATCGGCAGCCGTGAACGCTGCTTTCGCCTGATATTTATCCATCGCCAGACGAGAACTGATCGAATCACTGCCGGCAAAGATAATATTGCGTTTTTCCAAAATTTCCTGCAGCTCACCATCTTCGCCGAACGTGCCGTGCAGCACGGGAAACACTACTTCAAATTGGTGATTATCCAGGGCGGACAAATCATCCGGTGCGATGTCGGCTTCGATGACGGTGTGCCCTGCTTTTCGTAACGCCGCCGCGACCGCCTTTCCGCCGGCGAAACTGACCTCGCGCTCCGCACTCGGACCGCCGCGCAGCACCAATACCGTTAGTTTATTGGAATCCGGATCTGGCCTCGCCGATGGGTCATGCATTCGATTCGTATGCTCGCCGTCCCTGGCCATGATAAAAATCCCGACTTATTATGATAAAAAAAAACCGTTAAAACGGTTAAGAGGAAAAATCTGGTAACTTTTGAAATCCCTCGATAAATCGAGAGGCTAATAATACATCAATGGTAATTTGTTTTCATGTTTTTTGACTTTAAACTTTCTATACCAGCACTCACCACCAACCACTGAATCTATTCCCAAACGTCGATCTCCAATTCGAGTTCCACATCAAATCGATCCCGTACCTTATCCTTGATAATCTCGATCAATTGCAGCACCTCCTTACTGGTGGCGTTGTCACGGGCCTCGATAAAGTTGGCGTGCTTCTCGCTGATATGCGCCCCGCCGACGCTATGACCTTTCAAGCCCACTTTATCGATCAGGGCGCCCGCGGATAACGCCCGGGGATTCTTAAAGACACACCCGGCGCTGCGACTGTTCATTGGCTGCGAATTCTTCTTCAGCACCCACACTTCCTTTATCAATCTGCCGATTCGTTCGGGATCCTCCGGCGTCAAAGTAAACTCCGCGGATAAAATGAATTTGGCGATGATGTTGGTCATGCGGTAGCTGAAGTAGATGTCATCCCGGCGGCGTTCGAAGTCATACCCGCTGCTGTCCATCACCTTGACCGCCTCACAGATGCTGCCGATATCTCCGAACCGTCCGCCGGCGTTGATCTTCACCGCCCCGCCGACCGTGCCGGGTATCCCGACCAGACATTCCACGCCGCTGAGACCCTCCTGGGCACAGCGGCGAACCAGGTTACTCAGACTCACTCCCGCTTCGGCCCGGACAGTCGTACCATCGACACTGACCTTGCCGAAATGCTTATAAAATATCTGGATCACTACCCCGTTGACCCCCTCATCCGGAACCAGGATATTCGAACCTCGCCCCAGTACGTACATTTGCACGGAGTTTTCATGGCACCGGCGCACTATGTCCGCCAATTCTTCCTGGGTGCGGGGACGTGCGAAATACCGTGCGGGGCCCCCCAGCCGAAACCACGTGTGTTTGGACATCGGCTCGTTTTCTTTAACGATCTCTTCCAAGCCGGCAAACAAGTTCATCCGCTAACTTCCAAACATCCCCTGCCCCCATGGTCACAATCACATCCTCCGCCTGAGCCTCTCGGCAAAGTTGATCCGCAATCCGATCGAAATCGCTCAGGTAGCGAGCCTCGCCGCCCTCGGCTACAATTCTATCGGCCAGCATAGCGGCATTCACTTCGCGACGCAAGGCTTCGCTGTCGCGGACAAAATAAATGTCCGGCAGCAATATTATATCCGCGGCGCCGAAACTACTAGCAAATTCCTGTAATAAAAATCTGGTACGGCTGTGCTGGTGCGGCTGAAAGACGCACCATAACTTCCGCGGCCCATAGCGCGCCCGAATCGCCTCCAGGGTGGTCTTGATCTCCGTGGGATGATGGGCGTAATCATCCAGAATGACGATCCCATGGGCCCGTCCCTTTAAGGTCATCCGTCGGGCCACCCCGGTAAATCCTTCCAGACCCGCACAGATTTGCTGATCGGACAGCCCTACATGTCGGGCCAGCGCCGCTACCGCCAGGGCATTGGCCACATTATGCCGGCCGGACAATTCCAACCTCACCCGTCCCAGCGTCCGGCCTTGATAAACCAGATCAAATCGTCCCCGGCCTCGTTCATAGTCCAGGTTTTTCGCCTGCCAGTGGGCCGGACCCTCAATGTTAAAAATTTCATACGGCGTTTGGATTCCCGCCAGGGCTTCCGCCATATTATCATCCGAGCCGTTGGCTACGATCAGTCCGTCCTCGGCCACCATTTGGGCGAATTCGCCGAAGGTTTGCACGATCTCATCGAGCCCGCTGTAATAATCCAGGTGATCCCGTTCGATATTAAGAATGGCCGCGGCCTTCGGATGCAAATTTAAAAACGAGCGATCATATTCACAGGCTTCCACCACCAGATGCTCGCTGCTGCCCGCCCCGCTGGCCCCCCCCAGTTGTTCCACCTCCGCCCCAATAACAAAACTCGGATCTTGATCGCCTTGCCGGAGCGTATAGGCCAGCCAGCCGCTGCTGGTACTCTTGCCATGCGTACCGGAGATCGCCAGCGTATGCATATCACGGCTGATCTCGCCCAGTAATTCGGCATATTTAAGCACCCGGATATGATGCTTCCAAGCCCAGGCCAGTTCCGGATTGTCGTCCTGCACCGCCGCCGAGACCACCATACAGTGGATCTTTTCCGGCAGATTTTCGATCCGGTGACCGATATGCACCGGCACACCCAGTTCTCGGAGTTTATCCGTTACCGCCGACGCCTGCATATCACTGCCGGAGACGATTTGCCCT
>Ga0180437_10010415_pt1 | contig 11348 bp, 12 predicted proteins | sample SS_ome_4_FD_132410 | JGI IMG/M metagenome (GOLD analysis project Ga0180437, IMG submission 132410) | Hypersaline lake sediment archaeal communities from the Salton Sea, California, USA - SS_3_D_1 metaG | ecosystem: Environmental > Aquatic > Non-marine Saline and Alkaline > Hypersaline >... | reverse complement strand
TATGGGAATGCCTACTTCCATGATCTATTATGGACTTCCAAAGGAACTCTATCAATTCAGTCCTGATCACGATGATTACGCTGTCTGGATCGGTAAGATAGAAGATGGAAAAGCACCTAAATTGGCAATTGAACTTGCAAAAGCTGCTGGATTAAAAATAGTAATAATGGGACCACCCTATAACACCAATTGTTTTTGGAATCAAGTAGAACCCTATATTGACAATGAGAATGTATTTTGGGTTCGTGGGGTTGATGATGTTATGAAGCAGGAGATCATGTCCAGAGCCAAAGTTTTCATCTCAAGTAATGGAAATACTTGGAAAGAGCATTTTGGAATTGTGAATGCAGAATCTCTTGCGATGGGAACTCCGATTATTGCTTTTAATCGAATCAACCAAGACTGTGCTATCAAGGTCGATCAGATTATCGAAGATGGGAAACATGGCTTCTTTCTTGATTACCATGACTCTAATGATGTGGATGAAATAATTGAAAAAGGTGTTCCTCTTTTGAAACGTATAGATGAAATCAATAGACAGGATTGCCGGGATCAATTTGAAGATAGATTTACTGTTGAAATCATGGCTGATCGTTACTCCAGATTTTATGAGAAAATAAAAGACGGATCACGTTTCGAGAGTGTGGAGTTTATGTAATGTATTTAGATAAATCAGAGATTGAACATATTTTGTCCAGCACTCTAAAGAGTGAGTCTGTTCCTGGTTGGGGTGGTCAGGGAGGTTATATTCAGCATTTAGACATTGTTGGTATAAATGATGCGGCAGAAGAGATTATGGAGTTGATACAGTCAAGAACTGAGGTAGAGCCGAGGTTCCAGAGAAAATCTTTGACAAAAGAAGAAGCTTTGGAGTTTGTTATAAACTTGGAGAAGAAATCAACATGAAAATCTACAATGCTTATATAAGAAACTCAGACAACGTGGGAGAATCCACAGTAAGCCCTTTGGATTATTATGATTTTCCTCTGGAAACTGAAAAGATATGTCTTTGTGATTTGGATAAGTATTACGGTAAACTCAAAGGAAATATTCTTATTTATGGTGGGGGAGGGTTGATTCATATTCCTTCCCCCACCTATGCTAACGGAACTTTTGGGCAGTTGGAGGAACTGAAGCAAATCGATTGTCACAAAATCGCCTGGGGGGTTGACGTTAATGTACATAACACTAATGCGTTTGATTATCCTGTACAGACGATGGATCAGTTTGATCTGGTCGGCCTTAGATCACTTACTGGAATCACTTCAAAAGATCCTAAAGTAGATTATGCTCCTTGTCCAAGTTGCAAATCTTCTTTATTCGATGGACCAGCTTTTTCTAATTTAGTTCATCCAATTGGAATCTATGAACATGCTGCTGGTATTAAAATAGATCTGAATTCACCCAGATTTAGTGCAAAAGGAACCACATTCAATGAAGCTATTCACTTCATAAAAACTTGCAGAATAATCATAACTAATAGTTATCATGCTGCATATTGGAGTTGGTTACTTGGCAGAAAAGTGGTTGTCTTCAAACCGTTCTCCACTAAATTTTACACTCTACCGATGCCAGGAGTTGTTCTGTGTAACAGTGAAAATGATCTCCCAACAGCATTAATGGAAGCAGAAGAATACGACGATGGTTTGGAGGATTCAAGGGCTTTTAGTGATCGTTTTTATAACATGGTTTTAAATTATATAGAGGATTTATAATGATTTATTGCTTTGGTGACAGTCACGCATCTCTGTATTCCGGTCAAGACAAGATCAGTCAATATTGGCCTAATAAATGGGGTGACAAAGATCCAAGATTTAGATCATGCAATCTCTCTGCAAGATTGGCTTACAATCTGAATAACCCATCTCATTATTTTAGATTAGATTTGGGGGCTATTTTATCACGAATCGAAAAAGGATCTCAGATTGCTGTTATCTTAGGTGAAATTGATTGTAGAATGCATATTTATCAAAACGCAGTTAAGAATGAAATCACTTTACTTGAATCAATAGACAACTGTTTGAACAATTATATTGATGGTTTATTCCAGATAGAAAGAATGGGTTTTTCAGTTGCGGTTCAGGAACCTACTATAGTTTGCAAACAGGAAGCTATCTTTGCTACGGATCTTAGTTGGAATAAAGTACATATAACTGCATTGATGTTCGCCCAAAGATTAAGAGAACGTTTGAGAAACACAACCATAAAGGTGTTCGGAATAACAAATCTATTTGTCCAGAACAAATGGTATCTGGATAAAACATATTATAGAGATATGGAACACCTCAGTCAAAAATGTCTGCCTTATATGGTGGAATCAATGAAAGAGGTTGGAATCAATGTCTGATATCACGTTAATCACTCTCCCAAGTGAATTCTTGTTAAATGATCATGTCTTCCCACCGTTGGGAATACTCTATCTATCGTCTTATCTGGAGAGATTTGAGATTTCCACCGAATGTTGTGATTTGGGAATAACTCACAAAGAAGATTTTAACTCAAAGATAGTTGGTATATCTTTCACAACACCTCAGAGAACGCAAGCATACGCTCTTATGAGAGAGTTAAATAAAAAAGGGTATATGACTATAGCTGGAGGCCCACATCCTACTCATCAAGCTCTGGAGTGCCTTAACGCAGGTTTCCATGCTGTGTTCACTGGTTACGCAGAACACTCTCTCTTGAACTGGTTAAAATCTGATGACAAGCCTAAAGGAATCTTTGAGTCTATAGAAATTGTTTCTTTAGACTCACTACCTTTTCCAAACAGAGGTAAATTGCCAATCCAGAAATACAAGTATTCCATCGATGGAATACCAGCAACAGTAATAATCACTTCCAGGGGGTGTTTTGCTAAGTGTTCTTTTTGTGCCAGGATCGATAAGACTTTTAAATTACAGTCTGCTCAACGAACTATAGATGAAATCAATATGTTGAATAGGTATTATGGATACAAAGCTTTTATGATTTTCGATGATTGCTTCGCATCCGACAAGAAAAGATTTAAAGAAATCGTAGATGGTGTTGAGAATAAAGGATACAAATTCAGGTGCTTCTGTCGATCTAATTTGATAACTGATGATAGATGTGCCTTGATGAAACGCATGGGAGTAGTTGAAGTTGGTCTTGGAGTTGAGTCTGGGTCCAACAAGATTCTTCAATCAAATATGAAGGGCACTAATGTAAATTTGAATACAAAGGCGGTTGAGCTATTAAGAAAACATGGCATCCGGTCGAAAACATTTTTAATAGTTGGTCTTCCTGGTGAATCAGAAGATACTATTAAAGATACCTGGAATTGGATAGAGACTGTCAGACCCGATGATCTTGATGTTTCTTTGTTCCAACCATTACCTGGGTCAGATATTTTCAATAATAGTGACAACTATGATATAAAATTTAATTACAATAAAAATTCAAATTGGTTTAAAGGAACTCCTGGTAAATACTCGACTACGGTATGCACTAAAGAAATGCAATCAGATCGACTTATCTATTGGAGAGATAAGTTGGAAGAAACCTTCAAAAAGAAGGAGTTATTGAAATGATAGATGTTTTTTTAATCACCTCTGGTGATAGGAATGCTAACCAAGAAAAGACAATAAAATCTTTGGGAGATATTCAACACACTGTAAATCATGTTGAATTCACTAATGATATCAATGATCATAAAAAAGAAAATGATTGGTTTTTCATTCTTTATGATAATGAAGTTTTATCAGAGGAATTGTCAGAAGCTTTGCCAATCTTTTTTGCCAATTCAGATAAGAAAGTTTTGGTTTGTTACCAAAAAATAAAGAACACCTTTAACGACGAAACTAAAATGTATCGTGTACCAAGGGCTTTTCGAAAAGGAATCAAACTTCAAGAGGATTCCCTGATGCCAAAAAACGTAGAGCTAACCAGAGAGTGCCACATACTTAACGGAGGAATTGAAGCATTTGTTTACAATCAACTACAAGAAACTGAGTAAGGACTTTTCTGCTCTTGATAAGATGATGCAAAATCTTGCCTTGTTCTTTGCTACGGAAACATCGGGACAATCCAAGAGATTGGCATATGCTTTCAAGAATCAGTTGATTGCTGATATTAAATCTCAGAGATGGGTTGGTGCCTGGAAGTATAGCGAGGTCTATGAGAAATGGTTGAAGAAAACTGGACAAACAATGGACTTCTGGAGATTAGAAGATTCCTTGATTCACGCTTTTGAAGTTAAACGGTTTCAATATGGGTATAGAGTGGGTATCAACAAAAGTCACAGCGGGTTCAAAGGTTGGAATCAAAAAGGCCGTTATCCAGTTCACAAGTATGCTCATTCACTTGAATTCGGAGATCCTGCTAATAACCAACCGGCACGACCAATGTTCTTCCCAAGTTTGAGAGAGTTTGTGAAGGGGGTTGGCCCCAAGATTAAGAAAGAAATGTATCAATCTGCCAGAAAGAAATGGAAAAAAACATGGACGTAATAGGAGTAGAACCAAAAGACATTCACGTATTACTTGATTTCTCTATAAAAGAGATCGATCATATTCTTTGTTTTCTTGATGAGATTACTTGCGAGGTCAAAGGAAAACGAACCCAGGATTCGGTGGATTTTGTTACTAAGAAATTCTTCCCCATGCTTGATAAACTCCACGAAGAAATAACGGAGGGTAAAAATGACTCTTGATCCCACAGCAAGATTTTCGAATGTTCAAGATTCTTTGAAAAAATATTTAGTGGATAGTTTGGAAACCATTGAAGGAATAGAGTTATCCTTTGATAAGATTCTCGACGATCCAAGAACAGTTGAACCGTCTACTAATAGATGGGTGAGTGTTAAAACGTCTCCAGTAATGACAGAAGCTCTTTCAGAAGCCAAATTGGAATTGTTTTGTGTCACCAGAGCCGATCCTGAGAGATACAAACTGTGGCAACTCAGGGACACTGTATTAGGTTACTTCTCAGATGAGGATAATCCATCGGTGCAAAAATCGATACCTTTTTATCGAAGCAGGGCAGCAGGGGCATGGACTCTTATAGGTGGACTCGTTGTGTCGGATATTCGTGAGGATCTGGAAAACTTGCGCGACAACTCTCAATTACTGTTGATGACAATCACATTAAACTATGCTTCAAAGGTGTAAATTATGAAAGAAAAAGTGTTTGTGTACTGTGAATTTTGTGGAAAGAAGTTGATCGAACGTTTAGAAAGTGGAATGTTTAGGTTTGTGTTTGGAAAATCCAAGAATGATTATGGCGATGCCTCTCCTCCAGTTGACATGACCATTCATGGGAATCTGAGTATGCGGTGCATTAGACGGACTTGTAAAAAAGTCAACATCATTAACATGCTTCCGTTTCCAGAAGAAAAGTAAATCAATTGTGATACAAAATCAATCAGCAATGAACTCCGGTAATAACTTTTTAACTTAAAGAAAGGAGTCGTTTATGGCTCGTAAAGGACCACTGACAAAAGATACGAGTACCGTTGCTCTTGGTTTGGCGCAGATTCGGGTTCTGGAATCTGCTGCAAACATTGCAGACATCCAGCCTGCTGGAGTTGCTGCTGATAGTATCGGTGCGTTGGCTAATACAAAGTTTACCAGTAACACTGACTGGTTTAAACTGGAGTCTGGTTTCCCTCTGATGGAGGATTACACCACTCCGATCCGTGAATCTGCTATGTTGGAATGTGCTTTCAAGGAAATCACCCCAGAGAACATGGCTCTCGCTTTTGGTACTGATACAACTAGTGGAAGCTACACTGTTCACTCTGGAGAGGTTGGACTTGGAGATCGTGTTGCTCCTGATTATATCAGGATGGAAGCGTTCTACACCTTTCCTAATGGCACCAACACCATGACCATCATCTTCCCTCGCGCACAGGTTTCTGCTTCTATCGAGATCGATATGCAGGCTGAAGATGTTGCCGCTGTTCCAATCGTTTTCGAAAGTAAACGTGCGGATAGTGAAGTGTCTGGTGGGGATGCTGCTTGGGATTCCAAACCCCTTGGACGTATTTTCTGGGCGTAATTTTTAATCCAATCGCTTTTGCGAAACTCTAACAACCTTTTAAGGAGTAAACTATGAAACCGGAGATTAATGAAGAACGTTTAAATCCCAAAATGGGAACGATTGCAATCGGTAAAAAGTATCTGAGGGATGTAGAAGTTTATCCTCTTTCATTAGGAGATCAATTTGAAGTCTCAGATCTTTTTACTGAAATTCTTTCCATGTTTGTTATTCTCATGCAAGCAGGAGAAGAAGACCAGACACAGACAGCCATCGGAATGACTACAACTATCTTTAGAATTGCCAGGGAGAACTTGGGTAAAATTATTTCCTTGACAACTGACGAAGATCCTGATATAATGGTAAAAGAAATTACGAATGATCAAGTCGAAGCTTATCTCAATTTGATCTACCAGATGAATTTTGAGGATGTCTCAAAAAACTTGCAGACCCTCCTGAGCAATCTGAAGACCAAATTACAATCGGACAAATAGTAACATCCGTTTGTAAGGAGTATTCATATACTCTCAAAGACATCTACAGAACAAGCTTTAAGGAGGGTGGACTAACTAAAGGTCAGTTAGAAATCCTTTATATTCATGAACAGGAACGCAAACTAAAAGATATGAAATTCACTGCTAGTATGCATGGAGCAGAGTTCGAAGACGATGTTGAGGAAAAGAAAAAATCAGCAATGTTGTTTAAAGATCCTGCTGAATATGCTGACATGACAGAAGAAGAAAAAGAAGAGTTGACTAAGAAAATGATGGCTAACATTGGGAACCAGATAACCGCCTTGCAGCACAATCCCGGTTAATAGGAGAGCGCATGGCTGACGAAAATGTAAAACTTGAAGTTGAATTTACCGGAAAAGTCACTGGTTTAATAAAAGCCGTCAATGATCTATCTTCGGTGCTGAAGGTGTTCACGAAGGGTGTGGACACCTATAGCACTTCTGCGCAAACTGCTTCCAAATCTACCAAAGTATTAGAAAATAGTTTCAAGTCTGCGGAAAAACTTGGAAAAGATACAGCCAAGTCTTTTGCTAAATTAAAAGCAGAATTGAAAGGAAATGATGTAGCTACAAAAAAGGCCGCCACCACCTATAACAAAGTTGATAGTATTGTATCTAAGTTTGCATTAAGTATCAACAAGATGTCCAAAGAATTCATCAAACAAGATGGCAATATGAAACGAGCCATCAAATTGCAGGGCACCTTTGAACGTGTAACAAAACTTTCCGCTCTAACCTCCGATGTTCTGACTAAGAATATAAAGGCTAATGATAGAGGTATTGCTAGACACATTGCCACATTATCAAAAGGAGTGGTTCGTTTAAAACAATTTGAAGGTGCCGAGAGCAAGCTTTCCAAAACTGCAATGGTTCTCAATAAAGCCATCGATTCAGGTAGTATCTCTATACAGAGGGCCATTAAAACAATGGCTATTTTGCAGAGGCAAAAAGAAAAAGCTGTTTCCACGAATAAAAAACTTGCATCATCGCAGAAAAAAGTAATTGCTACTACAGAGAAAGCGTCCCAAAGTGTAAAGAAATATGCTCTTTCTTGGGAGCAAATAAAAATTGGTCTGGAAAGAGAAGTTGGGCACCAGATTATACGCAGAGCTATACAACTTGTTGTGGACACAATCAAACAAGCTGTAATTGTTATTGCGGAATACGATCAATCTTTGAAAAATTTACAAGCCATTACTTCCGCTACAGATGGTCAAATAGCGGCAATGGCAGACACATTGAAAGAGGTTGCAAACACAACTAAATTTAGCACCACCGAAGTTGCTGAAGGTATGGTTCTTCTTGGTCAGGCTGGTTTGACCGCTTCAGAAGCCATCTCCGCGATCCAAGCCACTGCTGATCTTGCTGCTGGAACTCTCAGTGATTTGAAAAACACATCAGATCTTGTTACCACTACAATGAGAGCTTTTAATCTCCAGGCTACAGATGCAGGACGTATTGCTGATGTTATGTCCAATGCGGTTAATAGATCGAAATTAACAATTGATAAATTAAGAATAGCCTTCAACTTTATCGGTGTTGCAGCAAAACAGTCTGGTCTTTCTCTTGAAGAAACAACCGCCACAATGATGTCATTGGCGAATGCTGGTCTTCGTGCTTCGACTATAGGTACTGGTATGCGTCAAGTTCTTTCCAGGCTTATAGCTCCGAATGAGGCCCTTAGAACGGTAATGCAGGAACAAGGTGTTGCCGTCGAAGAACTCAACATTCGTACTAATGGGTTTCAAGCTGTTCTTGGAAATTTGTCCAAGATTTTGATAGACCAGAAAACCAGAACCCTTGATATGGGGAAAGCTTTTAAGATATTTGGTTTGCGTGGTGCCCAAGCTGCTGCCGCCATAACTTCATCTTTTGTTAGTGGTGCATATAATAGGGCTTTGAAAAACGCTTACGAGATTGGAACTGCTGCTGAGATGGCTGGAGTACAGGCAGAGGGCCTTGGATTCAAATTTAAAAACTTACAAGATAAGACCAAGCTAATAGCCCAAAATCTTGGTGATGCTGGTTTCACAGGAATTCTTAAAGAGATGACCGATCTTCTGAAAAACTCAGTTGATCTTGTCAATAAATTTATAGGAGTAATGGGAGCATCCACGACGATTAAAACTTTTTCAAATATATTAGGATTAACAAATGATAGATTTGAAAAATTTAATAAACTTGTTTCTGATAGTAAAGATAGTCTGTCTTCATGGTCAGATAAATTTAGTTCAGCGTTGATTCCATCTAAAAATTTTCTTACGATAGTTAATCTTGTAATAGATAAAATGAGAGGAATTGATTCTGCATCTCTCAACGCCGCAGAAACTTACGGAAAATTGGCCACAAAAATTGGATTGACAACTGATAAATTCAAAGGTTATATAGCTTCTTTAGATGCTTTGGAAAAATCAGGTAAAAAGAATGTTGAACAATCTTCCGAATTTAGAGGAATTGTTCAACGACTTGTAAAGGACTTTCCAGAGCTCGCTTCCAAAATTGATCTTGCTAACATTTCTCTTGAAGATTTGCGTAAAAAATTGAAAGTTGAGTTTATTAATCCATTTCTGAAACAAAACGATTTACTCACAAAACAATTTAAAGCACTTGGAACAATTTTAAAAGATGCTGGACTTACATGGGATGAATATAAATTAGCAATGGAGAAGGCTGGTGATACTTCTACAAGCTATCTTCAGTGGTTAGGAAAAAGTACAGAGAAAAACGAACAATTAAAAGGAGTTATTCGTGATCTCAATAACGGAATGTATGCTCACGCAGATTCTCTGAGATCTGCTGCTCAAGCTGGTGCTATTACCACCAAAAAAGCAGAGCAGATGGCCGATGGTTTTCTGAAAGGATCTGAGAGTCTGAAAGGATTTCGAGACTCTTTTAAAGAAGGAGTTTTAGAAGGTCTTAAAAGTCTTGTGACTCTCACTGGAACTGCACAGGAAAGAACAACTGATGCCATTTCCAATATGTCTTCCACCTGGGCTGAGTATTATAAAACTCTGGATGCTGATAGACGTGTGGATTTTGTATCCTTTTTGTCTTCTGCTAACTCAAAGTTGGCTAAAATAAAAGAAACTGCAAGAGCCGCGCAATTAACACAAACAGAGCAGGCTGAAATTGTCAGACAGACTGAATTAGATCTCCTTGAATCCCACATTGCTAAAGTAGCGAAGCTTGAAATAAAAAGATCAAATAAACAGATAGCTGTCAGAGAACAAACTAATGAAAAAGTTCTTGCCTCTCAATTAGCTTCTTTAGATAAAATGATGATACAGGAGTCTACAAGATTTGCTCAACAAAATGATTTTATTAACAAACAATATGATGATAGAGTTGAAAAAATACTTGCCTCAACTACAAAAGGATCTGAGGATGTACAGGAGATAGAAAAGGAACGTTTATTAAAACTTGAAGAAATTGAAGTAGCACACAGTGCAAGACAACAAGAAATTTCCACTGAGCGTCTGAACATTCGTAAGAAAACATCAAAACAATCTCTTGAGATCTATAAAGCAACCACTTCCCAGAGATTAGCTTTGATGGAACAGGAGATACTAAAAATAACTGAGTTAGAAGCTGAAGGTTCAATTAGCATACAAGATGCTGAAAAACAAAAACTGGAAATACGTAAAAGATTTCTACAGCAAGGAATTGTTGAAACACGTAGAGTTCTTAAGGAATTGATGCGTGATGAGAAAGCTTCTCAGACAGAGATCATAAATCTGAAGAAACAATTGATCAAAGAGACTAAAAATCTAAAACAAACTGAGATTGAGATTACCAAATCTGCTAATGAGACTCGTAAAAGAGAAGAAGCAGGGGTGTTCGCTTATAGGAAAACCATGTACGAAGCGGACCTTGTTGCTATCCAAAACAAGGTCGAAGAGGGGACTCTTACTGAAAGAGAAGCCAACATAGAAAGAGCCCGATTAGCTGTAGATTTACAGCAATCCAAATTGAAGTTTCTTGCGCAGGAGAGAAGAGATGTCCGAGAAACAACTTCAATTATATCCGCAGAGTATAAGACAGCTACAGCGGAAATAATTAAAGCTTACGAAGAGTTAAAGATAAAACAAAGAGACTTGTCTCAGTTAAGACAAAAAGATACTGAAGATGTGAAAAAGAATGTGGAAGTGGCAAAAGACGGTTTAAAGATAACAACAGAATTGTATACTAAAGAGAAATGGACTCTTGAGCAAGTTAACAAAGAATATGCCAGAAGATTATCTTATTTCACAGGAGTGATCGATGCCCAGAAAGTCTACGCAGGAGAGCAGATATCTATCCTCAGTGAAGCCCAGAAACAGTTCGATGATTTGATTAATAAAGCAGATCGGGCTGGAGTAACAATATCAGATTTTAATCAAACTTTTGGTGATATGGCTACTGAGGTTGAAAGTAAAATAGAAAATATAACCAACTTCAATGATGCCATTGATGAGATGGCTAAACAGTTTGAGGATGTTGTTGCCGAGGTCCAAAAAACAACTGAAGAAGTTAATGCCAGTGTATTCGGACAGGGTGGTGCAGATATTGTCCAAGGAGAGTTATCTACTGCTATAAAAAATGAAATTGATGAGATCAAAAATACTTTAGAGGCTTTCGATATTGGAGATGATCTATCACCGCAGATAGCCAAACTTATTGGAAAAGCCAGAGAACTAAATCAAGTTTTCAGAAACGAAACTGCTGAGAATGCTAGAGAGGTTACAGAGGAAACTGTAAAGGCTTTGAATGAGTTATTTAATACTGCCATTGAGAGGCTTAACAAACTTAAAGATGGATGGAGAGAACTTGCAGATTTAATAGTTGATGTAAATGAAAAGAT
>Ga0180437_10010414_pt1 | contig 11348 bp, 10 predicted proteins | sample SS_ome_4_FD_132410 | JGI IMG/M metagenome (GOLD analysis project Ga0180437, IMG submission 132410) | Hypersaline lake sediment archaeal communities from the Salton Sea, California, USA - SS_3_D_1 metaG | ecosystem: Environmental > Aquatic > Non-marine Saline and Alkaline > Hypersaline >... | reverse complement strand
GTATCGTGGCCGGGGACGGGATCGACAGGGGACGGCTATTCGATAGCGGCATTCTTCGGGCACAAGATCGTCGAACCGGAGCCGATTCTGGTTCCGCTGATTACGCGCGAGACATGGTGCGGCGAACTCGCAGGGGTCGGCGTGGGCGAGGTGGAAATAGCGGTGATGGCGGCGGATATGAAAATGGTTTCGGCCAGGGGTGCGATGATTTTCACGCACTACGGGATTGGCGGGCCGGCGGTTTTTGACTTGAGTCGGAAGCTGGCGGGCAGTCTTGCGGTGCTTAAGAGCGTGGAGGTGCGGATAGATCTTTGTATGGGCGTCAGCAGGCGAAGTCTGGAGCAGAAGCTGATCGGCTTGTGTAACGAGCATCCGAGGAGGAGTGTTCCGGGCGCGGCGGGCGAGCTTGTGCCGCGGGCGGTTGCGGATCAGTTGTGCAGGATGGCGGCGTGCGCGGCCACGCGGTGCTGTGAACTGTCGAAGGCGAAGCGCGAGAAGCTGCTTGACCTGCTGAAGGGGCTTCCGCTGACTATCAAGGGTACGCATTCGATTAAGGAGGCGACGGCGACGCGGGGCGGGGTGGACACCGCCGAGGTCGACCCGCTGACGATGGAGTCGAGGCTCTGCCCCGGGCTTTTCTTCGCCGGCGAAGACCTCAACGTCGACGGGCCCTGCGGGGGCTACAACCTTCAGATCGCCTGGTCGACGGGCGCGCTGGCCGGCGTTAAAGCGGCGGCAGGGGCCCAACAGCAGAGGCGGTGAACTCCGTGCAAGGACACCATGCGGGAGCTTAATACGCGGAACCTTGAATTCGGGAGACATGGCTGGGATTCGGGGCGGATGACGCGGGCTGCGTGATGTCTATGACGCCCGCGATGAGCTTCCAGTGCCCGGGTTTGGCGTCAGGGGGCCAGTGCGGGGGTTTGTAGGGCATTCCGAGGCTCATTGTGACCAGGCACGGGCCGGTGGGGGGGCCTTCGCCGCGGTCGAGTCTGCCGTGGAGTATTGGGTCGGTGATGTTTGCTTCGAGGGGGCGGCCGCCGGACGGGACGATGCCCTTCCAGATATGCTTGTCGGTGGGATTTCGCCGCGCATCCCGGATGCCCAGGCGTTTGACATAGATCAATTGGAGGGTGACGCGGTCGTTGAACGGCTTCTGCAGCATTTCTTCAGGGGTTACATACTTGGTGTGATTGTGGAGGACGCAAGGTGGGCGTTCGACAAAATTTCGGAGATCACGCGGGGCAAGGGCGCCTCTGTGATGCCACGGGCCCGGCAGAATGGAGCGGTTTTCGCACTCGAAGTCGTAGTCAGGTCCTGTGGGGGCGAGAGGGATGTCGATAATGTCAAGAAGGGCGGGGAAGTAACAGTCGAGTTTCATTGCGTTGCGCGGGACGCGGCCGTCGTTGAGATTCGTTACGGGACGAACCCACTTGCCGGTGTCGAGGTCGATGCCGGCGATGCACCAGTCGCCATGCTTCCAGGAATTGGCAAGGACGACGAGACGTGTGAGGTTCACAGGTGGATCACCTCCAAATTGTCAATATGATCGCGGATGTACTCGGCGAGAAGGCGGCGGTGGCAATGTTCGGGGGTGTCTTCGCTGCAAAGAAGGCAGTCAGAGTCGCCAAGTATGTCCGCGGCGGACTCGGCGAGTCGCCGATCGTGCATCAGTGCGGTGAATTGGTGCTCGTAGTCGGCCCAGGCGCCTTTCTCCTTTTTAAAGGCGTCTAACACTTCCTGCGTGGGGGCGAATTCGGGCAGGTGCAGGTATTCGATACCGCCGATGGCACGAAGGAAATACTGGAGGTCGGCTGCCTTTGCAAAGCCAGCGAGTTGGGACGTGTTGTTGAGACGGACATCAAGGATGCGTTTGACTCGGGCCTGCTGGAGGCGAGTGAAAAATTGTTCGGCGGACTTTTTCGTGAATCCTATCGTGAAGAGTTTCATTATTCCTCCATTTGTGTGCAGGCCAGCTTCTCGGCCTGGAGATCAAATGCCCTTGCGACGAGCGCCGCGTCGGTGGTGAGTTCGCCGAAGAGCTCACGCTGGAGCTTGTGAAGCTTGACAAGACGCTGTTGTGCGTCTTCGTGGGTCTCTATGGTGCCGTCGCCCAGAATATGAACAATCTTCAGGGCGGGCATTGCTTTTGTGAGTTCAGGGCAGATGAGGACTGCGCGGTGGCAGGTAATGGGGTCTGCTTCGGAACACATGATGGCCGACTCTGTGCCGGCCGCCAGGTCGAGGATGCGGTGCAGGCCTTCACGGAACACGGGCAACTGCGCTATGCGGTCGTACTTTGCGTGTCCATCGACATAGCAGGCGGGCTCCGATCGGCGGGCGCCCAGCTCACGGCCCCAGTAAAGGTATCGCAGACAGGCGTTCGGCAAGGCGGCTTCAAGGACATCTTTGTTGAATTGGGGCGAGTATTTGCTGTAAGGACTCGAACGAACATCAATGACGTTCGAGATGTTGTGAGGGCGGAGGAGTTCCAGAAGATGTGCCAACGAGTGATTGGAGTGTCCTATTGTGAACAGTTCATTCATGGTATTAACCATCCAGAGCGGTTTTGTTTGCTCGGGTAATATACAACGCTGTCGGTCAGAAATCTACGGGTGTCGCGCAAAAAAAATTTCAGATTTCAGCAGGATCGCCTATTGCGGCATCAGGAGATATGTGCGTAAATACTTATAATTCAATGCCTTAGCGTTGTCCATGGTTCGATGGGACCACTGGGGGCGTGGAAAAATCGGCAATTTTGGGGGACCAGCCCTGGCAGTTGCGTATGAATACTTGAAATGCCCGCTTGAAGTGGGTATAGTGAACAATTTGATTTGGAGTTGGGAAAGCGACTAGTTCTTCGTTTAGAAAGGGCGAACATGAGCAAACATGGGAAGATTTCTCGCAGGCGGTTTCTGGGATCGGCGGCGGGCGCAACAGCGGCGTTCACGCTGGTCCCGCGGTACGTCTTGGGAGGCGGCAAGTTTGTTCCGCCGAGCGAGACCATTAATGTGGCGATAATCGGCTGTGGCGGGCAGGGCCGAACCAATACCCAAGCGCTCTTGACCCATGATGATGTGCGGATAGTGGCGGTGGCGGACCCCAACGAGCACGATGATTACAGCCGGTTCTATTACCGTGGGGTGGCAGGTCGCTCGCCGGTAAAGGAAACGATCGAGAAGCATTATCAGCAGGCAAACGCGAACTACAAGTGCGCCGAATACGTGGATTTCCGGCAGATGTTCGACAAGAGCAAAGACAGTTTCGATGCCGTGCTTGTTGCGACACCCGATCACGTTCACGCGGTGGCGGCAATGATGGCGATAAGGAACGGCAAGCACGTGTATTGCGAAAAGCCGCTGACGCATACGATTTCAGAAGTCCGGGCGATTGCAGCGGCGGCCAAAGAAATGGGAGTTGCAACGCAGATGGGCAACCAGGGCCGCAGCGATGAAGGAAATGCGCTGGCTCGCGAGTGGGTATGGTCAGGGCTTGTGGGCAATATTCGGGAGGTCCATGCCTGGAGCGGAGCCGGCGGCTGGGTTACCGGTCGCGGACTGCCGTCACAAACGCCGCTTGTTCCAAAAGGGCTCAACTGGGACCTTTGGCTTGGTCCTCTGAAGCCTCGGGCGTACAGTCCTCAGTATGCTCCGTACAACTGGCGGGGGTGGTGGGCCTTCGGGACGGGGTGCGTAGGCGACATGGGCATACACAATCTGGAACCGGCGTTTGCGGCATTGAAGCTGGATAGCCCGATCAGCGTGGAGGGCACCAGCGAGTTCATTGATTCTGAGGTGGTCGGCCCAAATAACAAGGTAATCTGGGAGTGCGGGCCGCGAGGGGACATGCCGCCGGTGAAGGTGCACTGGTATGACGGCTGTTTCCAGCCGGAGCGTCCCAAGGAGCTTGAAGAGAATCGGCGGATGGGCGAAGACGGCAACGGCATCCTTCTTGTGGGTGACAAAGGGACTATCATGGCTGGCGGCTGGAGCAGGTCGCCGCGAGTTATTCCTGAGTCAAAGATGCAGTCGATGCGCGATAAACTGCCGCCGAAGACGATCCCAAGGTCCAAGGGGCATCACCGCGACTGGCTTGATGCGTGCAAGGGCGGCCCCATGGCATGCAGCGATTTTAGTTACGGTGCAAAATTGACGGAGTTCGTCCTTTTGGGCAATTTGGCGATAAGAGTTGGTCAGAAGATCACATGGGACAGCGCCAATATGAAGGTTACAAACTGTCCTGAGGCCGACGAGATCATCAATCACGAGCATCATTATCGTGCCGGCTGGTCGCTTTAGTACAATTGCAGAGTAAAATGGAGCCCGCCCGAGTCTAACGATTTGGGCGGGTTTCTTTGTGCGCCCAGCATATTGTGAATCTCGGAGGTGAGAGTTTTCTGCCGGGTGATTACCGCACCGCGAGCCGACGAATCTGAAAAAAGTCCCAGGCGAACACGGCCCCGACGACCATAACGGATACAAGGCTGCGCGGCTGTGTTGGCGCAAGACAAAGGGGATTGATGCTTCCATGCTCAATCCCCTTTTCTGATTCGCCCAGACGGTTTTAATTCCGATCGATGCCGGTTGTAAGTTTAGTGCCTCTCCTTAATCTCCCGAACAATGATCAGTTCGCAACATCCTTTCCGCTGTCGTCTGGGGCGGACATCCATGCCCGCATGGCCTCTGAACTCCGGCACATCCCTTGCCAATTTCTGATGCACTAACCGGCGACCATCTGGAGCTGGCTTTGGGCCGCCAGCATTGCTTCGGTATCGGCGAGGACAAGCTGCCGGAGCAGCAAGGCGGGGACCCGTGTCATATTCAGGCCCAGGACCTTTTCCTCGACCGAGCCGGCGATCGCCCTTGCAGTTTGCTTATCGATTCTTTCAAGGCGCACCAAGTGCGTTACAATTCGCGATTTATCCCATCGACTGGTCGCCCGCTCACCGCCGCATTCGGCGTCCGCCACTACTTCCACGCGGCTCCGCTTGAGTTTTCGATTCAGGCGGTGCTCTCTGAGTGCCTGGGCGGCGTGCTGATACCCGGTAGCCTCCAGGGCGGCCAATACCATCAAATGGATTTCTTCGCTCAGGATCCGCGGCATACGGCGTTTCCTGTAAAGATAGAAAGTTATCGCGTCTGCAAACTGTTCCGCGGCGAAGATATTCATATCGTTCACCAGCCCAAGCGCATTACAAAATGTTCCAATTACTTTTGTATGGAGGTAATCCTCCAAGCTGCCATCGGCCTTGATCACTTTAAGCTGCATACTGTCGGCCCTCCGTGTCCGCTCGTATTAAGATCGCTTTTTCTGCTCAGCCATCGAACAATTCCGGTTGATCTGGCTGGTCGGGCTCAAGCATCGCACGTGTCACCTCGTCGATGAGCTCGCCCGCGTCGGTGAATTCCCTATAGACACTTGCGAATCGAATATAGGCGACTTTGTCGACTGTTCGCAGATGTCTCATGGTCCTCTCGCCGATAAACCTTGAGGACACTTCCCTGTCGCAGTTCTTGAAAACGTCTTCTTCGACTCGGTCGGCCATTTCCTGTATCTGGTCGGCGGAGACGGGACGCTTGTAACAGGCCTTCTGGATGCCCGCAATGACTTTCTCGCGGTCGTAAGGCACACGAGAGCCATCCTTTTTGATCACGCTGATCTTGACGCTTTCGCCTATCTTCTCGTAGGTTGTGAACCTTCTTTGGCACGCCAAACATTGGCGGCGGCGGCGTATTATTCTTCCGCCCTCGCTGGAGCGGCTGTCGACAACCTTGTCGTTGTCTTCCTTGCAAAATGGGCATCTCACGGGCTGATCCAATTAGTTCAGGGATGCGTTTGTTTTTGTCGTCATTGCCTTGCGCCCTACATATAGAATTTGAAGCGTAGTTTATGATCTACATATAGTGTGTCAAGCCTCTTTTGCCTTTTTTCTGACAGCCTGCGGCTCGCTGGCACAGCGTCATTGGAACGTGACGGCGCAACTCCACGCGAGACAACCACTAATGAATGGTGAGTGGATAAATCTAACAGGTCGAAGAATTTGCATTTTTTTAGGCGGGCCGCCAGTAGAAGTTGAATGCGCAGCAAGAAAAGACCCCCCGCTTAGGCTAAGCAGAGGGATCTTTGTTGGTGCGAGAGAAACCCGTCAGGCCCCCCTATACAGGTTTCCCTACTTCTGCGGGTCAGAAGTGCGAGACGTTTCCGGACATCAGAATATGCCGACCGAACGTCTTCCAGACAAGACAGCCTGTGGAGGAGGATAGGCATCTGTCCGTTTCGAAGATCGTTACGGCCGGCTCAATCTTCGGTCACTAAAACTGTAAGATACATTCTCCGGCAAGGCAAACGCAGGCCGGAACCCCGTTGGATCCGCGTTCTTTGGATACCCGCATTATACTGCAATTGGTGCTCTCGCCACAGGCCACATTGATGAAGAGGCCCAGAGAGGAGGTCCTTTTGTGGGCAGGGCGGGGGAGTCAAAAAAGAATCGAGACACGCTACAAGTCCCTGCGGTGCAAGAACTTGTGGCGTTCCTGTCTCGAATACGGAGAGGGCGGGATTCGAACCCGCGGTACGCAAAAGCGCACACTGGTTTTCGAAACCAGCTCGATCAGCCGCTCCGACACCTCTCCAGGTGCCTATGTTATCAGGAGATACGCTCCATGACCCGCCACGCGGTTACTACAAGCCCGGTTAATACCACATGCTGTGTCGCAAAGCACATGAAGCCATGTATTAACCTCATTGTGGGGCAACGATCATGAATCGCACCAACCGAAATAAAAAGCCTCGAAGCTTTGTGCTTACTTTACATTCCGCCGGCGAGTACTGCAAGAAGATTTGGGGGGGTTTCGCGAGGCGGGCACATGGAAAGGCCGCAATATAATTGGCTCGGTACTTTCTTTGCGCACGGTTCGCCACGGACGGATTTATCCTGCCTTGGCGTCCGGGGCGGCGTGTCTGCTTGTGGCCCGGCCGCCAAGCCTTTCCGTAATGGGCCTTGACGTGTTCGCCGATAGCCTGTAATGTCTTCACCGGTTGTTTTAGGGCAGATCATATTCTTGGAAAGGCAAAGGGACGACGATGTTCACAACGATTGTAGATGTGGTTGCAAGGGAAATATTGGACTCGCGGGGCAATCCAACCGTGGAAGTGGATGCACTGCTGGATGACGGCTCTTTCGGCCGGGCGGCGGTGCCCTCCGGCGCAAGCACTGGCGCCCACGAAGCCGCTGAGCTCCGTGACGGGGCCGCCAAGCGATACCTTGGCAAGGGCGTACAGAAGGCCGTAAAGAACGTCAACGATATCATCTCCCAGGAAGTTATCGGCATGGACGCCCTTGACCAGGCCGAGCTCGACAGGTTCCTTATCGAACTGGACGGCACTCCCAACAAGAGCAAACTGGGAGCCAACGCGATCCTCGGTGTTTCGCTGGCCGTGGCGAAGGCAGCCGCAAACTCCGTTTCCCTGCCGCTGTATCGTTATGTCGGCGGCTGCAACGCCAACATTCTGCCCGTCCCCATGATGAACATCCTCAACGGCGGAAAGCATGCTGACAACAACGTCGACTTCCAGGAATTCATGGTCATGCCCATTGGCGCCAAGAGCTTCCCAGAAGCGCTCCAAATGGGTGCCGAGATATTCCACACGCTAAAAGGCGTCCTTAAGGGCAAGGGCTACAATACCGCAGTCGGCGATGAAGGCGGGTTTGCGCCGTCGCTGGAGTCCAACGAAGAGGCAATCGAGGTCATCCTGACTGCGATCAAGAAGGCCGGCTACAAGGCCGGCAAGCAGGTTGCGATCGCCCTCGACCCAGCCTCTACGGAGATGTGGGTCAACAGCAGCAAGTCATACAAGTTCTTCAAGTCCGCCCCAGAAAAGAAGGTCTCCTCGGATGCGATGGTCGCCCACTGGGCCAAATGGCAGTCGAAGTACCCCATCGTCAGCATCGAGGACGGGCTCGCGGAGGACGATTGGGACGGCTGGGCCTCCATCACGAAGAAGATCGGGGCCAAGTGCCAACTCGTCGGCGACGACCTCTTCGTTACCAACACCAAGCGCCTTGCCAAGGGCATCGAGACCGGTTGTGCCAATTCGATCCTCATCAAGGTCAACCAGATCGGCACCCTCACTGAGACGCTGGAGGCGATCAACCTGGCACATCGCAACGGCTACACGGCCGTGATGAGCCACCGCAGCGGCGAGACCGAAGACGCCACGATCGCGGACCTTGCCGTTGCAACCGGCGTCGGCCAGATCAAGACTGGCGCCCCCTCCCGCACCGACCGTGTCGCCAAGTACAACCAGCTCCTGAGGATTCACGAAGAACTCGGCACGGCGGCCAAGTACGGCGGCGAAATCTTCAAGTACAAACTCTAATTATTGCAGGGCCCGACAGCGGCCTTGACGCAAAAAAGACGGCAGGAGATACGATTCGTGTCCCTGCCGTTTTCTTTTATGCCCAGGCGTACCATTCATGCGGGCGGCCGCATCTGGTCGATAAAACAACAACCTGCGGTGCGCAAGGGACGCACTGCACGCAACAAGCGACGAACGGGCATCAAATGAGAACTGCTGCATTATTCCTGCGTTTTGTGTGTTTCTGCATCTTCTTCACCATAGGTGCGGCCGCCATCGTACTTTCCATCCTCATAGAACCTGAAATCGGTACATATTATCAGAACCGCCTCCATCTCGCCCGCATCGACGAGGCAAACGCCCGCATTCGCCGCCTCACCGAGGATTATGACACCCAGATCCGCAACCTCCGGGAAGATCCCCAACGCCTTGTAATGCTTCAGGCGATTACCTTTCGTCAGAAACCTGTCACGGATGGCGCCGTACTGCCAAAGGCCTCTGACGAGAAACTCAACGCCGCCAAAGAAGCTCTTCTCAGGGAAATCGCACAGCAGGAAAACCAGGCGCTCACGCCCGCATGGGTCCTCAGGGTCGCCGAACCCCGGAATCGACAGGTGACCTTCACGGCCGGCGCCGCACTTGTGCTGACGACCTTCATCTTCTTTGGATCGGTACCGATTCGAAGGCCAAGCGTCCTGCCGCGTTCAGTTCTCAAGGCTCACTCTGGGGCGGGCGCCGCAGGTGATCCGGCCGAGATATGACCCCGAACTGCCGCAGCCTCAATATACGAGACGTTTAGTAAGCCGTCTGACCGCCAGATAACCCACCACTGCTATGAAGACAACTATATAAGCCAGATCGCCGAGATGCCGCAGCCGGTAGTTGCTCAGTACGACCGCACGCACGAGCTGGACCGAATGTGTCAGCGGCACAACCTCAGCGAAGGGCCGCACAACCCGGGGCAGCTCGCTTGTCGGAAAAACCACGCCACTGAAAAAGAACATGGGCGACAGCAGCCCGGTCATGTAGAAGTTGAAATGATTGATCGTCTTCACAAAAGAAGTGATATAGAGCGAAAGACAGCCGAACATCAGTCCCGTGAGAAAGCCAACCGCCGGGCCCAGAAGCGCGTGCGGCAAATGAACAATCTTAAACAGCAGCAGGATGACGGTAACCGAAAGCGAGAAGAACAGGCCCTTCGTGCCGGCCCAGATGATCTCCCCAACTATAAGATTCTCCGCCGTCAGCGGCGCCGCCAGCATGCCGTCGTACACCTTCTCGAATTCCAGCCGGATGAAAGTCCCGAACGAGCACTCGAAGGCCGACGTCCACATCGCCGCCGTAACCGGCAGCGCCGTCCCAAGAAAAACGATATATTGAAGCCCGTCCATAGTCTCTATGAACCGACCCAGGCCCAAACCTATCCCCACCAGAAATATGAGCGGTTCCAGAAACGGCGGAAACCCGTTGCTAAAAAGGTGTTTGGTGTAAACCCGCATGTGCCGAAACCACACGCTGTAGAGACGACGCCAAAGCGTCGGGTACAGGCCTGGCCTACTGGACTTCATTGAGCAGCCTCCCGGTAGCTTTCAAAAACACATCCTCGAGATTGGCCGGCCGAATCGTGTGATAGTCCTGTGCGAGCGCATCGGCTACGGTGCGAAGCGCCTCGACCTCGTCGGCGAAGAGACGAACGGTTTCGTGCGATCTGTCGATACGCACGCCCGCCGGCAGATCGCCGTTCACGCCCGAAGCAAGCGCCGCGCTGTCCACCTCAAGCACATACGCCTCCATGTTTTGCCGCAGCAGTTCCGCCGGTGCACCCTGCATGATCGCCTCCCCCTTGTCCATGATGATCAGCTTGTCGCACATCGCAAACGCCTCGTCCATGTAATGCGTCGTCAGCAGAATCGTCGTCCCCTGCCGCTTCAGCAGCCGCAGCTTGTCCCATATCACATGCCGCACCTGCGGGTCGAGCCCTGTCGTTGGCTCGTCCAAAATCAGCAGGCGCGGATTGTTGAGCAAAGCGCGGGCTATGACAAGCCGTCGTTTCATTCCGCCGGACAGTTCGCGTATCAAGGCGTGGCGGCGCTCGGAAAGCTCCATGAAGCTCAGCAGCGACTCTATTCGTTTGATCGCCTCGGCCCGCGGTATGTTGTAGAAGCGGGCGTAGATCATAAGATTGCCGATGACGTTGAGCTCTTCGTCCAGGCTGTCCTCCTGCGGCACCACGCCCGCAAGATTCTTGATGTCCAGTTCCTGAGTCCGCGGGTCGAAGCCGAAAATATCCATTGTGCCGTTGCAGTCCCGGTCGCGCGGACTGCGGGCGTAGATCATCTTCATCATGGTCGTCTTGCCGGCCCCGTTCGGACCCAGCAAACCGAAGCACGTGGCCTCCTCGACGCCGAACGTGAGATTCTTCACCGCACGAACCGCCCCGAACGTCTTGCTGATGTTTTCAACTTTAATAACAGATGAGTTCATCGTGTGAGTTGTATTCCCCCCTCGAGCCGCTGCCATTCGGCCTGCTCCTACAAACTCGTGCTCAGGTTCTTGATCAGACCCAGCAGCAGCTTCGGCGGAATACCGGCAAGTTCCGACTCCGGCCGTTCCGTGCGTGTCATGCGTCTGAGTATGTCCTTGGCCGCCGGCCCGTGAGGCCTGATCTTGGCAGCCATCTGCTCGGCTTGTTCCAATTGCCCGTCGGCCATCGTCCGCAGATACATAACGATAGTGCGGATCAGCTCCCTTTCGCTCATCCCCTCCGCAGTCGCCGGCGGCGGCGACTGCTCACTTGGCATTTCGTGCAGAATATTCTGCGTCACGTTGTATGTCTCCCGCATCATGCGCTTGTAGCGGGTTTCTTCGTCCTCGTCCACAGGCGCCAGCCTGAGCTCAGGCTCGTCATCGTTGCGCACGGTGGGCACGTAGCAGCGGTGCTGGCAGTGCGGACAGTTGCCATACTTGCCGCCCGCCTCGTCGGGGGCCTT
>Ga0180437_10010413_pt1 | contig 11348 bp, 9 predicted proteins | sample SS_ome_4_FD_132410 | JGI IMG/M metagenome (GOLD analysis project Ga0180437, IMG submission 132410) | Hypersaline lake sediment archaeal communities from the Salton Sea, California, USA - SS_3_D_1 metaG | ecosystem: Environmental > Aquatic > Non-marine Saline and Alkaline > Hypersaline > Sediment... | reverse complement strand
ATTATGCAGTGATTTATATCAACCAGTGGCAGCACGATTCCCCCAAGAAACTGATGGACCACCTGGGCGATCTATCACCGGAACATACCGTCAGAATTAATGGAATCGATTACGTCAGAATCTACAACCTGAATGAGTGAGCCTGGACCTAAGTGCTTTTCAGCCTGGCATTGCGCACTGATTCAATCGCCTCCGCCAGCTCTTCCGCCCGCCGCGAACCAATCAGAACGATCCGGCCATCCATAAGCACCAGTTCCACGCCCTGGTTCCCGCTGATGTTATACGCCCGGTTATGCCCCAGACCGCGCAGCCCCCAGCCCCCGTATTCTCCCAGCGGCGAATAAGTGCGCGCTCTGAAATGGGCGATCTGGTCTACCGGTATAACCCGCCGGGTGAGCGGGCGGAAATTGATATCCACCGACTCGCCAGAAACGGTTACATCCAGCTTTACGTAGATGACAAAAAGCGGTAGTCCAATCCCGGTCAATAACCATGTCAGGACGATCGCCCATTCCGGTCCTGGATTCGTCCCCCAGGGCTGATCCAGCACAATCTGCTGGATGAATCCCCACCAGCCCAACCCAACCCCGATTACGACCAGCAGCCAGACCCACCACTGGCGTAATCTCTGTTCTTCGTGGAAGCTAATTTGAGCCATTTTGCTGAAATTTCTTTTCCAGTTCCCAGGCATAACGCCAGCTTAGAATAGAGATCAAGACTGCGCCTGAGATTAAAATACAAACAAGACAGTAAGAAAATACCTGTTCAGATATCTGCAGATAAAAAATCGCATTTAACAGGGTCAAACCAAGCGCCCCTCCAAGCACCGCCAGCCCATAGAGGATCAGCATTATACCGCCCAGGCGATTAGCCGGGTACCAGATGCGGGGATTATTAAGGGTAACCGCAAACCTGAAACCGTACCAGTGATTGGGCTTGACTCTTCCCATGATCAGCGGAATTGAAAGAGCGATAAAAAGAATCCCGGTCCCTGCAAAGAGAAGGTTTGATATAGCCATATAAATTTGAATGTTTTGACCTTGAAACAATTAACCAAATTTAGGATCTCAAGATATGATATTTATATAATTATAGTAGATACCATGTATAAGGTAAAATTTTACAGAATGCCTTTATTCTTGACGGCCAATAATTTATTAACCAGAATAAAGAATTGTTAGGAGGGGTAAATGGCTACCATCGACGACTTCATCCGACCCCGGGAATGGGTCTCGGACTTCCTGATAGATATGGGCAAAGTGATCCGGCAGTGGGGTGAGGACCGCTATGTACCCATTCGCCAGAATGTTGACGATGACTGGCGCGAACACAAATTGATCAAGCCGCTGATGAAAGAAGTGCTGGTTGACCTCGGGGTCAACGCGGCCTTTTTTCCGGCTGAAGTCGGCGGCACTGAGATGCCGGAGCCAATGGCACTGAGCAATATCGTGTGCGAGGAGCTCGCCCGGATTGACTCTGGTTTCGCCACAGCCTGTATCTGCTCAATCTGGGGGCTGATACCCATCCTGCTGGAACCCCACCGCAACATGGTGCTGCTGGAGGAGTTCGGGCCCAAGTTCTGCGGGGAGGATTTATATGTCGGAGGCCATGTCATGACCGAACCCGCCAGCGGCGCGGACATTGAAAATGTAGGACGAATGCACGGCAGGACGATCCAGACCACAGCCAGGCTTGAAGGGAACCATTGGGTGATCAACGGACATAAAATCTGGTCGTCCAACTCCGGCACAGTGGGAGATTTGTTTGTCCTGGTCTGTACAACCCGCAAAGGATCAGATGACCCAAACGATTTTGCATTGATACTGGTTCCGGCGGATGCGGAAGGGGTCTCGGTTGGCAACCCTTACCAGAAAGCCGGAATGTCCGCCGATATAAACTCGGATATATGGTTCAGCGAAGTTAGAGTCCCGGAAAGATACCGCTTGCACGGCCCCGGCGATGACCTGAAATACTGGACCCGGGCGATTACGATGGGAAATATCGCCTCGGCTGCGATGAGCGTGGGGGTGATGAAAAGCGTGTATGAGATCATTAAAAGATGGACCGACGAGAGGGTGATCGCAGGCAAAAAGCTCAAAGAACACAGCCTGGTAGCGGACATGCTCTCCGAGGTCGCCATGCTGATTGAATCGACTTCCGCCTGGATGTGGGCATACACCAGGGGGTTGGATTATCCGGAAACCTGCGGCTGGAACCCGTGGGACGAAAGGCACGAGTTAAAGGCCAGAGGTTTGGCGTTATACGCCAGCAATTCAGTTGAACGGGCTTGCAGCCGGGCGATGGATTTTATGGGTTCATATGGTTATTCACGCGAGTTCGATATTGAGAAACACTGGCGCGACCAGAAGATGATCGGGCTGTGGATGGGAGGCAAAGGGCTCAAAACGCTTGAGAACGCCCGCTACTGGTATGACCTGGAAACGCTCTAATACAAAAACCAAAAAGTCAACAAGGAGGAAACAATGGTCCTTTACCCTTCGCAGGAATGGTGCGATGAATGGAAAAAACTGATCAACGCGGATGAAGCGATCTTAAAAACCGGCGCGAAATGGGGCGTAAGTTTTAATGGAGACTGGTTGTTCGTGATCACTCCCGGAGGCGGGCTGGAAGAGACAGCCTATGTTTTCCTGGCCGCCTCCGCTGGCAGGTGCTCTGAAGCCCGTATGCTTAGTGATCCGGAGGAAGTGGAGCCGGGTTTTGTGGTCACCGGCACATACCCGGATTACAGGTCAGTCGTTCAAGGGGAAAAAGACTTTCTTGCCCTGGTGGTAAAGGGCGTATTCAAGGTCAAGGGAGACATGCTCAAAATTATGCAGAACGCAAAATTCATCCGGGCGGTCGCCAATTCAATCAGCAGGATTGACAGCGAATTCCTTGGAGACTGATTTAAATATTAAGCAATTTCCTCCCGTGCTAAAATTCTTGTCCACTACCAATTTGCTATAAAAATACCCCGGCGGAATTTATGCCGGGGTATAAGTTTCTACCCTTCCAAACCTATTTAATATTGGCGTCGACCGTATCCAGCTTTTCTGCCGGTAAAACCTGGTCTACCTGGTGGAACACCAGCTTGTTTTCTGCCTGATCAACACCGACTTCAATCACAGCCCCCTCAGCGAATTCGCCAGAAAGCAAACTGACCGATAGCGGGCTCTCAACGTTCTTCTGTAAAGCCCGTTTCAACGGGCGTGCGCCGAAGGCGGAGTCGAAGCCCTCATTTGCGAGCCATTCCCTGGCTTCTGGGCTCAACACAACCTGCAGGCCGCGTTCAGCCAGCCGTTCCTTAATCTCCTGCATCTGCAGGTCAACAATCAAGCCCATTTGCTCAACGGAAAGCGGCGAGAAGGTGATAATCTCGTCAATCCGGTTCAGGAATTCGGGTCTGAAAGTCTTTTTGAGAGCACTCATAATCTTTTCCTGCTCCTGGGTGGCTTCCCGCTCACCCCCTTCAAGCATAAACCCGATGCTGCCAGACCTGCGCACGTATTCAGTGCCCAAATTGCTGGTCATAATCAACACTGTGTTGCGGAAATCAACTACCCGTCCCTGGCCGTCGGTCAGGCGCCCGTCGTCCAGAATCTGCAGCAGTGCGTTCCAGACTTCCGGGTGGGCTTTTTCAATTTCGTCAAACAGGATTACCCGGTATGGGCGCCGCCTGACCGCCTCGGTTAACTGGCCGCCTTCCTCATAGCCGACATACCCGGGCGGAGCGCCGAAAAGGCGCGAAACAGTATGCTGCTCGCGATATTCGCTCATATCAATACGAACAAGCGAATCGGGATCATCGAACATAAACCAGGCCAGGGCTTTGGCCAATTCGGTTTTACCAACCCCGGAAGGGCCGATGAAGATGAATGAGCCAATCGGGCGTTTGGGGTCTTTTAAGCCGGAGCGCGCCCGCCGGATGGCGTCCGATATGGCGGTGATGGCCTCGTGCTGGCCGATAATCCGCTCATGCAGGCGCCCCTCCATCTGGAGCAGTTTGTCCGCTTCGGTCTCCATCATCTGGCTGACCGGGATTCCGGTCCACTGGGCAACCACTTCGGCGATATCCTGGACATCCACATATTCATCCAGCTCGTGCTCCTGCTCCCATTGATCGCGTTCTATGTGGAACTCCTCTTCAATCCGCAGGCGTTCAGCTTTTTTCTCGGCTGCCCGTTCGTAATCCCGCTCGGTTCCAGCCAGTTCCTCTTCCGCCGTAAGCCGATCTATTTCGGCTTTTTTCTGCTTTAATTCCGGCGGCAGGGAATACAACGCCACCCGCAGCTTTGCAGCGGCTTCATCGATCAGGTCAATCGCTTTATCCGGCAGGTGGCGGTCGGTCACATAGCGCGACGACAGGCGGGCTGCATCGACCAAGGCTGCATCCGTAAAGCGCACTTTATGGTGAGCTTCGTAGCGGTCGCGCAATCCCTGCAGCATTTTGATGGTGTCCTCCACATTCGGTTCTTCCACAAAGACCGGCGCGAAGCGCCTTTCCAATGCGGCGTCCTTTTCGATATATTTGTGATACTCATCCAGGGTGGTTGCGCCCACACACTGCAGCTCGCCCCGCGACAGGGCAGGTTTGAGCATGTTGGAGGCGTCCATGGCTCCCTGGGCTGCACCGGCTCCGACAACAGTATGCAGTTCATCTATATAAAGGATTATCTCGCCTTCGGATCGCTCAATCTCTTCCAGGGCGGCTTTTAATCTCTCCTCAAATTCGCCCCGGAAACGTGAACCGGCAATCATTGCGCCCAGATCCAGCGCCAGGACCCGCCTGCCGGCCAGGATTTCCGGGACGTCATCCGTCGCAATCTTGCTGGCCAGACCCTCAACGATGGCGGTCTTCCCGACGCCCGCTTCCCCGATCAGGACCGGGTTGTTCTTGGTACGCCGCGACAGTATCTGGATAACGCGCAGGATTTCAGTATCTCGCCCGATAACCGGATCAAGTTTGCCCTCGCGCGCCAATTGGGTTAGATCGCGCGAGTATTTCTCAAGGGTGCGGTAGCGCGTCTCAGCCTGGGGATCGGTGACCCGCTGGCCGCCGCGAATCTGTTTAATTGCATCATATACCCGCTCACGGGTGATAGCAGCGCCTTCCATCAGCCTGGCTGCCGGGGTGCTGCGCTCGCTCAATATCGCCAGGAATATGTGTTCGGTTGAGATATATTCGTCTTTGAGCTTATTGGCCTCTTCATTAGCCAGGTCAATTATGCGCTTCACGCGCGGGGTAATAAATATCTGCCCGGTGCCGCCGCCGAAAATGTTGGCTTTGGCGCTGGTGCGCAGAATGTAGTCCAGGCGCTCCTTCAGATCCTCAACATCTACCTTCATGAGTTCCAAAAGTTGGGGGACCGCACCCCCTGGCTGCTCGATCAGCGCCAGCAGAATATGTTCCGTGTCAATCTGAGTATGGCCGTAGCGCTGGATAATTTCAGCAGCCCGCTGAGCGGCTTCCTGGGCTCGCTCGGTAAAACGATCAAATCGCATCATTGTATATCTATCCTTTACTCGTTCAGCTTACCGTAGATAAACCTCCCCAGGTGGTGCAATATCCTCGCCAGAATTTGTACAGACAATTTGGCAGAATACCTGGTAGTGGGATTATAACATTCAGGGTGTCTACAAACTTCTGGCAGGATGTTAGAAATTTATATAAACCAATAAACCAGGCCGGTTCTAAGGAGAAACAGGCGTTACCGTCCTGCTCGGCTCCACCGTGCTGGTGGGGGTGTAGGTGACCTGAACCAGGTATATCTGGGGTATCCAGCCGATTCTCCCTTCCATATCCTGCACTTCTATCCATACAATCCCATCCTTGATCACCTCACCGTAAAGAACTACAAGAGGCTGCCCGGGTCGCACCACCCCGATCTCAGGACCGTCCGGTTCCTGTCTCAGCGATAACCCCGGCACACCGGTCCTAGCTGCCTGCGCCAGGGCTGGCGTCGGGGTGCTGGTTGAAGTGGGGTTTTCCGTTGCGGTCGGGGTAGAGGTGTATGTGCTGGTGGCTGTCGCGGTTCTGGTTGGCGTCCGGGTGGAGGTCTTCGTTAGAGTTGGGCTCGGTCCCGGGGTGAATGTACGGGTGGCGGTGGCGGTCGCCGACGGGGTCGGCAGCACCAGTGGATCCAGCTGGGCAGCCAGAATCTGGCTGATCAGAATCGATACCGGTCTGTTCAGACGCTCGGCGATCGCGTATTGGAGTTGAACGCTGTCCTCATAGCGCAGCAGGCGCAGAGTGCGGATAATCAGGTCCAGGTTCAGGGTTCCGTCCTGTTCTTCAGCGGTCCATTCCACCAGTTCAACATCCTCCAGATTTGTGACCTCCTCAACAACCACCGATTCGATAAAACGGAACTCAGTCGCCGACTCGAACACCTGGTAGCTCAAATAACTGAGGGAGCCCATCAACGCTATAATGATGAATGCCGACACAATCAAACTGCGCGGTACCCGCTCCTGGCCGCGGGCAAGCGGGCCCCGGAAACCCAGGCTGAAGAAAACCAGGGTTGTCACAAACACAATCGCCACCGCGTTGGTGATAAAAAGCAAAGCCGCCCCGCCGGCTACATCCCAGCGGCCCAGCGCAAGCCCGATCCCGATTGTGCAGATCGGAGGCATGATCGCAGTTGCGATCGCCACACCCGGCAATGCCGCTGATATGTTCGGCATAGCGAGCGCAAAAGCAGCCGCCGCCCCACCCGCCAAGGCGACCCCCAGGTCGATCGGGCCCGGGACCACCCTGGCATTTACTTCCGACGGAAGCTCATAAAGCAGTACAAATGGTAAATTCTTGTTGACCCAGGAGATGATAAAAGCAATCAAAACAGACAGCAGCGCCCCCCGTATAATCGCGGCAACGCTATCCCGCAGCAATCGATCATCGCCGGCGATCGTCGCCAATCCCAACCCGATCAGCGGAGACATCAGCGGCGCAACCAGCATCGCCCCGATGATAATGGCGGGCGAATCCACCAGCAGTCCCTGTGTGGCAATAATGGAGGACAGAACCACCAGGAGAAAATAACCAAAATCCGGACGGGAACCTTCCCGCAGGATTATCCGCACCTCTGCCCGTCGTTCTTTGCTGATCGGTTTAACCAGTTTACGCCACTGGTAGCGGATGCGCGCCCAGATCGACAGCTGGGGAGGTTTATCGCTCATTACCGGCATATCAGGTACCTGGTTTAATTGTATCCGTAGTTTCTATGTACACAAATTTGATTTTTGCGGTTTAATTATCCAGTATTGGATAGCAAGATGAGTGCCAGCAAGCATCCAGTGGAACCAATCCATCAGGTTGGACGTCTAATACACAGGCCTGGATTGTGCAACTGAATCCTTTCGCCTGAGCTAAGAAATTATCAATGGAGAAAAAAAATAAAACCCACAAGGAGATAGCTATGCGCAGTAAAATTTTATTCACTACAAGTTTGATGTTATTTGCAGTACTGTTAAGCGCCTGTTCAGGTGTGGCAGCCGCACAAACCCCTGCTGAAGAATCCAGCCCGGATGTAGACATGCCCCCGCGTACGATCACCGTCACTGGCAGCGGCAAAACAGTGCTTTCCCCCGACATCGCCTACATCAACATCGGTGTACAAACGGAGGGACAGGATGCAGCCCAGGTTGTCTCTGAGAATAACCAGAACACCCAGCAGGTGATCGATGCCTTGATCGCTACAGGCGTGGTTGAAGAAGACATCCAGACCACCAATTTCAACATTTACCCCAGGCAGGAATACGACCCGCAGGGCCAGCCGACCGGTGAGATTACTTATGTGGTCAATAATACCGTGTATGTAACCGTTCGCGACCTTGACCAGGTCGGAGACCTGCTCAATACGGCGGTCGCCTCCGGAGCCAATACCATCCACGGCATCCAGTTTGACGTGGCAGAAAAGGATGAAGCCCTTTCGGATGCGCGGGTTGCGGCAGTTGAAAACGCGGAGGTCATCGCCAGTGAACTGGCAGGCGCAGCCGGGGTAACCCTGGGGGAGATCCACAGCATCAGCACTCTGACCGGCGGCTACCCGGTCCCGATGTTTGAAGGGCGCGGGGGCGGCGGCGCCGCTGTTATGGCTGAAGCCGCGGTTCCCATCTCTCCCGGACAAATGATCGTCACGGTAGAGGTGACGGTGATTTACCTGATCGAGTAACCGGAAATCCAACTACCGCTCTAACCTCAATCCCCTGGTTGCTGCGCCTTCTAATGTCCCTTTTTTCAGGCGTTCTGCCAGGGGATAATTGGTTAACAGGCTTTTTGTGAACGCGCCTGGCGGGTATGAATATTTAACGCCAGGCTGCTTTGAACGTAACAATAAACCATGCTCGCAACCATTTCCCCATCTAAATTCAACATGGTATGATAATATTTGACATTCAAATCTGGGAAAAGGCTCCCCGGGGTCTATTCTTTTTCTTATATATAAAAATTCAAGTTTCACAAAAATTTTTGTACGCCGGAAATTCTTATGCACATTACGATAGCCCTTGCCCAGATCAACACCCGGCTTGGCGAAATTAAATCGAACCTTGCTCAGCACCTTAGTCTGGTTGAAGAAGCTCGCCATGCAGGGGCAGACCTGCTTGTGTTTCCAGAGCTTTCCCTGACCGGTTACGTCCTACAGGACCTTGTCTCAACTGTCGCAATCAATGCCAACCCTGATCAACCGGTTTTCAGGGAATTGCTGGCTGCCAGCCAGGATATCGATCTGGTGGTCGGTTTCGTGGATGAAGACCCCCGTAACAGGTTTTTTATCGCCTCAGCTTACCTCTCAGACGGAAATATCCTCCATGTCCACCACAAGGTGTACCTGCCAACCTACGGATTGTTCGACGAAGGGCGCTTCTTTGCATGGGGGGATGACGTGCGCGCATTTGATACCCGTTTCGGCAGATTCGGAATTCTGATCTGCGAGGATTTCTGGCATGCATCTCCCCCTTACCTGCTGTGGCTGGATGGCGCCGACATTATGCTGTTCACCTCCGCCTCGCCGGGGAGAGGATTGAGCGAAGAACCTTCATTAGAATCAGCCCGCTGGGTTGAGCGCATCAATCAAGCCTATGCCAGCCTTTTCACCACCTTTGTAGCCCATGCCAACCGGGCTGGATATGAAGATGGGCTCAATTTCTGGGGCGGGTCGACCATCTTTGACCCCAACGGCAGGCTGGTCGTGAAAGGTCCATACCACCAGGAAGACCTGGTCATTACCACGATCGATCTGGAACAGCTGCACCGCACCCGGACGCGCCTGCCCCTTCTGCGCGACGAGAGGACCGCCCTGGTGATGCGGGAGATGATCCGGATCACTCAAAAAGGAGGTCAGGTAAACCGTTAGGTATTATGAATTTCTTGATGATTATTAAACGATTCAGTCCGGCACAAATTGTTTTCGGTGCAGCAATTGCCGCCGTTCTGCTTTTTACACTGCCGGATGTAATCCCGGGTGAAGGGCTGGCATCCGACCAGCCGCCGCCGAACGAGGGCGATTTTGTGGTTATCGGTCAGGTTAAGGATGAGCAGGGTATCCCGGTCGCAGGCGCAGTCGTGACCGCTCTGACCCTGGATGGCGAGCATATTCTAGCTGAAACTGAGTGCCAGGAGGACGGCACCTGGCGAATTTTCCTGGTTGAAGTGCCGCAGGAAGAACTCCAGATTTCGATCCAGCACCCCCGGTTTATACCCATGTCCCTGACATTCAGATTGCAGGAACTGGAAGACCTGGATGACCTCGGACTGTTCCAGGTTGGCGAATTGACACTTAACCGGGACTTTAACGCTGGTTTCTATGCTGCCACCCTGATTTTTATCGGCGTGCTGCTTTTGATCGCTCTGGAGATACTGCATAGCACTACCGCCGCGCTGGCCGGCATGTCAGCTGTTTTTATTGTTTCCTATGTCGGCGGCTTATTCGATCCCGGCTTTTTTATCTTCACATTCGAACGCGGCTTGAGCTACATCAACTGGGAGGTAATCTTCCTGGTGATGGGTATGATGATCATTGTAGCCATCATCGAAGCAACCGGGATATTCCAGTGGATGGCTTTCCAGGCTTATCGCCTCAGCCGCGGCCGCACCTGGCTACTGGTGCTGATATTAATTGTTATCACCGCAGTAGCCTCCGCCCTGCTGGACAACTTCACCACTATGCTTTTGATGACACCGATCAGCTTGCAGATCGGTTTAGCGCTTGGCATCCACCCAATTTCCCTGATCATCCCCCTGATTTTAGCCTCAAATATTGGCGGCATAAGCACCCTTGTCGGTACGCCAACCAACATTCTTATCGGAGCCTACGCCAACATCTCATTTACCGATTTTCTGGTCAACCAGACCATCGGTGTGATTTTGGCTTTGATCGCAATGTCAGCTTATATTCTGTTCCACTACCGCAAGGAATTCTTGAAAAAGAGCGCTGAAATATCCCCAGCCCTTTACCAGCGTCTTGAACAGAACGCCCGCATGGAAGACCCCCAGAATCTATGGAAGGCGGGAACTGTTTTCATCCTGGTGATTATCGGTTTTATCCTGGGTGAGCAGGTTCACCTGTCTCCGGCCGTCCCGGCCATGATCGGCGCGACAGCCCTTCTTATCTGGTTAAATCCGGATGTACACCAGATGATCATCGCGGTCGACTGGACCACCCTGGTGTTTTTTATGGCGTTGTTCGTGGTTGTTGGTTCAATCCAGGAAGTCGGCCTGCTGGGTTTGGCTGCCAGCGGCATGGCGGAATTGATTGGCGACAATCTCCCGCTGGGGATTTTCATGATTGTGTTTGGAGTCGGTACGCTCTCCACTGTGATCGCCAACATCCCGCTTGCTGCCGCAATGCTCCCAATCGTCCAATACCTGACACTGTTGATCCCGGGAGCGGAAAGTAAAGTATTATTTTATGCCCTATCAATGGGCGCCGCAATGGGCGGTAACGGCACGCTTATCGGAGGTGAAGCCAACCTGGTCACCGCCGGTATCACCAACCAGACCAACACTCCGATCACATTTAAAGAGTTTCTCAAGGTAGGATTGCCAGTGACTTACATCACCCTTGCGATTGGATTCTTGTGGCTGTTATATCATTTCTAAAACAGCCCCCTGGAGGAGAAAAATAAGATGGATATCAAAATATTATGCCTGACCCGTGGAGGCGAAGGTAGTTATCCAAATCAAGATAGGGCGATCGCAATTGCCAGGGAGCGCGGCCAGGATATGATGTTCCTTTACATTTCAAACATCAAATTCCTGGATCACACCGCGGCCCCGAAAGTGATCGACATCGAGGCTGAACTGGATGAATTGGGAGAGTTTATGCTCCTAATGGCTCAGGAACGCGCCT
>Ga0180437_10010412_pt1 | contig 11349 bp, 7 predicted proteins | sample SS_ome_4_FD_132410 | JGI IMG/M metagenome (GOLD analysis project Ga0180437, IMG submission 132410) | Hypersaline lake sediment archaeal communities from the Salton Sea, California, USA - SS_3_D_1 metaG | ecosystem: Environmental > Aquatic > Non-marine Saline and Alkaline > Hypersaline > Sediment... | reverse complement strand
GGGTGCTGCCACCACCGCTGCACACTACGCCGGCCAGGTCCCAATCGGAGGGTAAATCTTCGATCACGTCATAATCCCGGGGCCGCCGATTCCCGAACCCCTCACTTTCGCCGTCGTCCAGGCTGAAACTGCCCAGGTCACCGATGAACTCGAACCCCGCGCCACCAGGCGGGTCGGTCTCCTTGACGATCACGATCGAGCCCCGCTCGACGTTGGTGAACACGCAGGTGACGTCCTCACCTTCGTCAAGCTCGACCGTCACGCCGTCGGTGATGCGGGTGCTGTCACCCCCGGTGCACATCACGCCGTCCAGATCCCACCCGGCGGGCCCGTCCTCGGTCACGTCGTAGCTACCGGGCAGCAGGCTACCGAACGTCTCGCTATCGCCATCGTTCAGCGCGAAACCACCCAGGTCACCGCTGAAATCGAACCCGGTGCCACCGGCGGGATCGGTTTCCTTGACGAGGGTGATCGAACCGGACTCGACCGAGGTGCTGGCCGTCAGGTCCAGGTGCTCGTTCGAGCCACTGTTAAACGTACCCCTCTGATCGGCAACAAGAGCCCCGATGCGAAAGACGATGGTATCGCCCTCCACGCCTCCATCCTTCTCAGGAGTATCTGGATGGTCACCGGGCACGCCGATACCGTAAACAGAGTCTCCCGCGTAGAACGTGGTCGTACTCTCAGCGTACCTCACGCCGTCGATCCAGGCCGAGATGATTGTGCCTCCAGGAACGTTCGCTCCATCGACCTGTACAGTGCCGTTAAAGCCCGACGGCAGTGGAGGAGGTGCAGCTCGTGCCGCTGCCACCCACGATAGCCCCAATAGTACCGTGAACACGGCAATGACAAGTCCCATCCTGTCTCGCATTGTTCGAACCTCCCTGCAATAAAGCCGCCTTCCTTGTACCCTCAAGGAAGGCGGCTTCGATAAGTCCCAAGTGACCCCCGCGTAGAATCCATAATGTGACAACACTGGGTGCAGGTTACTGTTGTAGCCTAGTATACCACATAACATACACATTTGTCAAGGTCTTTGTCAGTGTTTCGCGAATTTTTTTGAGCGGAAATCCCGCAACTTTTGCCCCCTCCCCGTGTTATTGTAACCAATTAGACCCGGTGCCAAGGAGGGAGGTCGAATGAAGCGATACGGTCGTATCACAGGTTGGGGCAAGGCCGTCCCCGACCGCATTCTCACCAACCACGACCTGGAGCAGATGGTGGACACATCCGACGAGTGGATCGTCACGCGCACGGGCATCCGCGAGCGCCACATCGCCGGTCCGGGCGAGACGACTGCTACAATGTCGGTGGAGGCATGCCAAAAGGCGCTCGCGCACGCAGGCGTTGGCTCCGAAGAAGTCGATCTGATCATCGTCGCCACCTCGACGCCCGACTACCTGTGCCCCCCGGTCTCCAGCATGGTTCAGGATCAACTGGGGGCGACCCACGCGGCCGCCTTTACGCTGGTGGCGGGCTGCACCGGCTTCGTCTACGGGCTGGTGACCGCGAGCCAGTTCATCGAGACCGGGCTGTACGAGAAGGTACTTGTGGTCGGGGTTGAGACACTTTCGCCAGGTGTGGACTGGACCGATCGCACGACGTGCGTGATCTTTGGCGATGGCGGAGCGGCGGTGCTGCTGGAAGCCAGCGACCAACCCACGGGGATTCTGAGCTGCGAACTCGGCTCCGAAGGCAAAGATTGGAATGCGCTCATCTACCCGGGCGGCGGCTGCGCCAAGCCCTTTAGCGAGGAGGTGCTGCGCAACCGCGAGAACTACCTGCGGATGGACGGACGGCGCGTCTTCAAGTTCGCCGCCCGCACGATGACCGATTCGGTGACCAACGTCGTCAAGGCCAGCGGCCTGACCTGGGACGAAATCGAGCTGATCATCCCTCACCAGGCCAACGCCCGCATCATCGAACTGGCAGCGCGGCGGCTGGGCGTGCCGATGGAGAAGGTGATGGTCAATATCGACCGCTACGGCAACACGTCGGCGGCCTCGATCCCGCTGGCGCTGTGCGAGGCGGTCGAGGAGGGCCGCCTGGAGTCAGGCGATCACGTGGTGTTCGTCGGTTTTGGGGCCGGGCTCACCTGGGCAGCGGCGGTGCTGCACTGGCAGCCGGAGGAAGTGGCTGAAGAAGCAATCCGCGCGGAAGACTGGCCGCTGCCAGCCAGCCTGTTCCGGCCCGTCACGCAGGTGCGCAACGCGGTGTGGAGCACGCAGGTGGCCGCCCGCGCGCGGTTGCAGGACGCGGCCATGGCAGCGATGGCACCGATCAACGCCTGGCAGCGACGTCTCCGAGGTGAATAGCTTCTGAGACGTCTGCACCACCAGCGTTGGCGCTGCCTGGGGGTTCTCTCCAGGCAGCGCCTTGCTTTTTCCGGCGACCAGAGCCGGTTGGGACAGAATGCGAGTTGTGCTATACTTCCCCTGCAAAGCACCCATAGTGGGCACAGAACAGGAGAAAGCATGGGAGACGTATTCAGACGCAAACCGTTGGCCATCGCCAACTGGAAGATGGCGATGACCATCTCCGAAAGCCTGGCCTTTGTGCGAGACTTTCGCGAGACCGCCGGCGAACTGGCCCAGGCAGTGGATATCGTCATCTGTCCGCCGTACACCGGACTGCACGCGGTGGCACAGGCACTGGTGGACAGCCCCCTCTTCCTGGGAGCGCAAAACCTGTGGGCCGGGCAGGGGAGCGCCCACACGGGGGAGATATGCGCTCCGCTGCTGGCCGACGTGGGCTGCGAGTGGGTGCTGCTGGGCCACTGGGAGATCCGGCGGCGCACAGGCGAGACGGATTCGGACGTCAATCGCAAGATGCACGCAGCACTCGAGGCGGGCCTGCGGCCCATCCTGCTGATCGGAGAGGCAACTGCCGAGAAGGGACAGGCCAGGGAGACGCTGGCACTCCGGCTGCCACAGGTGTTCGCCGGCTGCAAACCGGAGCACGTGGCCCAGATGGCGGTGGTCTACGAGCCCGAGTGGACGATCGGGGTGCGAGAACCGGCCTCGCCAGAGATCGTCACGGCCGGCTGCGCCTTGATCCGGCGCTGGATCGGCCAGGAGTACGGCGCTGAGGCAGCAGGAGAGGTGCGAATCATCTACGGCGGCAGCGTAGCGCCCGAGTATGCCGGGGGCCTGCTGATCTCGCCGGAGGTGGACGGAGCGGGCGCAAGCCGCAAGGGGAGGGATCCCACCGCCTTTGCTGAGATCGTGCGGCTCATCGCAGCGGCCAAGGGGCTGGTATAGGCAACGACGCTAATTGCTGCACCAAATTCTTGACAACGCGCATGATTTCCACTATACTATTGGCAGCAGTCTGGCCCTGGTCTTGGGGACACCTCTCGGTCACCCCGGCCGAGAAAAAATGCCCCGCGCGCACATAAACAAAGGAGGATAGCAATGGAAAAGCCCTGGCTGGCTCACTACGAAGAGGGAGTCCCGGCGGAGGTAGAGATACCTGATTACCCGGTCACCCAGAACTTGATCAACACTGCCGCCAAGTACCCGAATCACACGGCTCTGATTTTCGGCAATGTGGTCGAGCCCCTGGGGAACAGGCTCATGGACGCCACGATGAACTACCAGCGGCTGCTTGACCTGACCTACCGTTTCGCTGCTGCGCTGCAGCAGGCTGGGGTCAAGAAAGGTGACCGGGTGGCGATCCATCTGCCCAACTGTCCCCAGTTCGTCATCGCTTATTACGCGACGCTGATGGTCGGCGGCACCATCGTGCCATGCAACCCTCAGTACGTGGCCCGCGAACTGAAACATCAGTTGAACGACTCTGGCGCAGAGACGATCGTCACCCTCAGCCTGATGTACCCCATGGTGAAGCAGATCCGCGCCGAGACGCCGCTCAAGCGGATCATCGTCGCCAACATCAAAGAGTACTTCCCGGGCCTGCTAAAGCTCCTGTTCACCCTCGCCACAGAGAAGAAAGAAGGGCATTACCAGGACATCTCGGGTGACGCCGACACCCACTGGTTCCAGGACGTCCTCGCCAGCGCACCTGCCAGGCCCACGCCTGTGGAGATCGATATGGAGGACACCGCGGTGCTCATGTACACCGGTGGCACCACCGGGGTTTCCAAGGGGGCGCAGTTGACCCACCGCAACATCCAGGCCAACGCCGTGCAGATCCGCGGGTGGTTCCCTCGCCTTCATAAAGGCCAGGAGACGTTCCTGACCTCACTGCCGCTGTTTCATAGCTATGGCATGAGCACCTGCCTGAACCTGGGCATACTGCTGGCAGGGAGCATACTTCTCATCCCCAACCCGCGCGTGCTGATCCACGTCCTCAAGTCGATCGACAAACACCACCCGACCGTCTACCCGGCGGTGCCAGCGCTGTACGTCGCCATCAACAACTATCCCGAGATCGACAAGTTCGACGTCAGTTCGATCAAGGCCTGCATCAGCGGGGCCGCGCCGCTGCCGGTCGAGGTGCAGCAAAAGTTCCAGCAGCTCACCGGCGGGCGGCTGGTGGAGGGATATGGCCTCAGCGAGGCCACACCGGTCACCCACGCGAACCCGATCTATGGCGAAAACCGGATCGGGACGATCGGCCTGCCCTTTCCCAGCACCGACGCCAGGATCGTGGATACCGAGACGGGGACACAGGACCTGCCCCCGGGCGAGGTTGGCGAGCTGGCTGTGCGCGGCCCGCAGGTGATGAAGGGGTATTGGCAGATGCCGACCGAGACGGCCAACGTGCTGCGCGACGGCTGGCTCTACACGGGTGACATGGCCCGCATGGACGAGGACGGCTATTTCCAGATCGTCGACCGCAAGAAGGACATGATCCTGGGCGCGGGCGGGTTCAACATCTATCCGCGCGAGGTCGAGGAAGTGCTATACCAGCATCCCAAGGTCAAATCGGCCGCCGCGGTAGGTGTCCCGGTCCCAGGGAAGGGTGAGCGCGTAAAGGCCTACGTCGTCCTCAAGGAGGGCGAGACGGCCACCGAGGAAGAGATCATCGAGTTCTGCCGCGAGAACATGACCCGCTACAAGGTGCCCAAATTCGTCGAGTTCCGCCAGGACCTGCCCATGACAATGGTCGGCAAGGTCCTGCGGCGCGTGCTGCTCGAGGAGGAGAAGAAAAAGCTGGCCGAACAAGGGCAGTGATTCTGACACTCCAGGATGCAAAAAGGCGGAGCCCGTGGGCTCCGCCTTTTGAATAACGTACCTTCGACCTCTAGTCGTCCGCTTTCATCTCCCCTCTCACACCGGGGCCGGTGCAGGAGGCATGTCCAGCGTGGGCTTGCGTGGCTCACGAGCAGGCCGTGCGGATGAACGTTCGACGCCGGGCGTCGGAGGAGGGCTCTCCGGAGTCCCCGGCTCGCTCCCCGAGACACCGTCGAACAGGGCGACGAACTCGTCGTGATCCAACGTCTCGACCTCGATCAACCGCTGCGCGATCCGATCCAACTGCTCCCGATGCCGGGTCAGGACATCCTTGGCCCGCTCGTAAGCGCCGTGGACAATGACGCGCACTTCCCCATCGATCTCCTCGGCCACGGCCTCGCTATAGTCCCGCTGTTCACCGATCTCTTTGCCCAGGAAGACCAGTTCTTCCTTCTGGCCAAAGGTCATCGGCCCCAGCGTATCGCTCATCCCGTAGCGCGTCACCATGGAACGAGCCAGATCCGTCACCCGCTCCAGATCGTTGGACGCGCCGGTCGTCACGTCCTCGAACACCAACTCCTCGGCCGCGCGCCCACCCAGCGCAAACGCCAGGTCATCCTTGAACTTGGCCTTGCTCAGCATGCGCCGATCTTCCTCGGGCAGTGCGATGGTGTATCCGGCAGCCATCCCACGGGCCACGATGGAGACCTTGTGGACAGGGTCACACTTGGGCAACACGTGAGCCACGATGGCGTGCCCCCCCTCGTGGTAGGCGGTGATGCGCTTCTCTTCCTCAGAGATCAGGCGACTCTTGCGCTCTGGCCCTGCGATCACGCGCTCGACCGATTCCTGAAACTCGTCCATCCCGATGACTTTTCTGTTGCGGCGGGCGGCGAGGATCGCAGCCTCGTTGACCAGGTTCTCGATATCGGCACCCACAAAGCCAGGGGTGGACTTGGCGAGCGTCCAAAGGTCCACGTCGCCGGCCAATGGCTTGCCGCGTACGTGCACCTGCAGAATCGCCTCACGCCCCTTGATATCGGGCCGATCGAGCACGACTCGCCGGTCAAACCGGCCTGGCCGCAGCAGCGCCGGATCCAGAATGTCGGGACGGTTGGTCGCCGCCATCACGATCACGTTCGTATCAGTGTCAAAACCATCCATCTCGACCAGAATCTGGTTCAGCGTCTGCTCCCGCTCGTCGTGCGACCCACCCAGGCCTGCGCCACGATGGCGGCCTACGGCATCGATCTCGTCGAGGAACATGATGCACGGGCTGTGTCGCTTGGCCTGATCGAACAGGTCGCGCACCCGCGAGGCACCGACGCCGACAAACATCTCGACGAACTCGGAGCCAGAGATGGAAAAGAAGGGCACCCCGGCCTCTCCACTGACCGCCTTGGCCAGAAGCGTCTTGCCCGTGCCGGGCGCTCCCATCAGTAACACACCCTTGGGGATACGCGCCCCCAATTGGACAAACTTTTCCGGCTCCTTGAGGAACTCGACCACTTCGACCAGTTCCTCCTGAGCCTCATCCACGCCCGCGACGTCATCGAACGTGATCGTAGGCTGATCACCGGTGTACATGCGCGCACGGCTCTTGCCAAACGCCATCGCCTGGCTGTTCGCGCCCTGAAACTGACGCAGCATCATGTAGCCGCCCACGAGCATGGCGATGACCAGCAAGATCGACCCTCCAGCGCTTAACAGCGTCATCCAATCAGGGGGCCGAACGACATCGATCTCGACGCTCTCCAACTGCTCCGCGGTGACACCCAGGTTGCGCAACTGCTCGATGACGGTGGACTCTGTACCCTTGTGAGATACGATCTCTTCGCCATCTGCCAGCTCAGCAAACAGGTTGTCCCCTTCTACACGGATGCTGGTGACATTCCCCGCCCTTACCTGCGCAGCAATATCCGTCAATGGCTTGCGCGTGACATCCTGTGCCCGCTGCGAGTAGAAACTGTACACCAGAAACACGACAGCGATCAGGATGATCAGATATATTAGCGGACTTCCTCTTGACCTAGAACCCACGTCCTTCCTCCATATCAAGGGCGCGCTAGACGCCCTTCAGCCGCAGATCTCAACCTACGACCACGACAGATTAGTATCTATGAACCACTAGATTATACCATATTATGGCCTGTTGTCCCATTAGACTAACGCAAAAGTTGCGTTAGAAATACGGTAGAATTGGGATCAACTCAGCGCCGCACCTCGATCTCGGCGATCAGGATGCTATCCGATTCCGCCGTCGTGAGGCCAGCATCGACGACCGGCAAGCGGGAACCGGGCTGCCCCTGAGGATACATCCCGGTGCGCAACTGGTACCGGCCTGCCGGCTGCCCGTCTGGAACGGTGACCTGATGGGGGTCCGCGACCACCGTGCCTGCCCCCCACGCCGACGTGGGCCTGATCGGCTCCCTGTCCTCCTGCGCCACCAGCCGACCGTCGGGATTGATGAGGTGCACAAAGACGACATAGTGCGTGCTGCCGACCGAGCGCAACGTCCGCCAGTGCAACGTGACCGCGATCACCTCACCCGGCTGGAAGCTCTCCTGCCGCAAGTCAGCGCCCTCCAGCAAGATCAGGTCAGCCAGGTTGGCCTCCAGAGGGATGGTGATATCCACGCCACCGCTCACGGTGAGCGTCACCGTGTCCCCGGCGTAGACCTTTGTGCCGCGCTCGGGCTCCTGCGCCAGCACCATCCCCTCCGGCTTCTCGCTCCACACTTCTTCGACGCTAACCCGCAGCCCATCGGACTCGAGGCCACTCTGCACGGTCTCGACCGGATAATTGATGACGCCGGGCATCGTGAGCTCGCGCGGCGGCCTGTTGACGACGACGGAGACGTCCGAATCCAGCGGGACGAGTTCCCCAGGGGCCGGGGACTGCTCGAGGACGACTCCCGGATCAGCAGACGGGTCATCCCGCTCCTCCTGCAGGGCAAACTGCAGACCCGCTCGCTCCACGACCCCCCTCGCCTCGTCAATCGGCCTGCCGACGACGCTGGGGACAGAGACCAGCGGCACCTCCGGGGTCAAGGTGACCAGGGGCGTGGGGGTGGGCGCGGACGGCAGGGATGGGAGGGCCGAATAGGCGCGATAGACCGACAGCCACAGTGGAACGAGGCCCACGACGGCGACAAAGGCAATCACACCCAGCGTCCAGACCACCCAGCCGGGGACCGCCTTCGAGACAGGGAGGGGCTCGGGCTTGGTGACATAGTCCAACGGGATCTGCACAGTAGATAGGTGACCCGGCACCGCAGGCTGCCATCCGGTCATCTGCTCGCTGAGCGTGCGATACTCTTGAAGACCGTGAGCCAACTGATCAGCGGTGCGGTAGCGGGCCGAAGGCTCCTTGGACAGCACTCTGCGCACGATCCGCTCCAATTGTGGCGGCACCTGAGGATTGCGGACAGCCAGGGGTGGAGGTTCCTCGCGCATATGCATCAACGCGAGCGCCGTGGGCTTTTCCGCCTGGAAAGGTGGAGCGCCGGCCAGCATCTCGTACAGCATGACGCCAATGCTATAGACGTCGGATGCGGGGGAAGGTGATTCGCCGGCTGCCTGCTCGGGCGAAAAATAGAGAGGGCTGCCCCACACCGTCTCTGACTCTGTGATGCCAGAGCCAGACAGCGCCCGCGCGATGCCAAAGTCGGTCACCTTGGCTCTGCCATCCCGGGTGACGAGCACGTTCTGAGGCTTGATGTCACAGTGAATGATGCCGGCCTTGTGCGCGTGCCCAACGCCCGCGCAGACCTGGAGCGTGATATCGAGGGCGTCGTCCAAATCCAGGCGGCCTTCCTGGCGGATCAGCGTCTTTAGATCCTGCCCATCGACACATTCCATCACGATATAGTGCCGGTCGCCATCCTGGCCGACGTCGTACACCGTGACGACGTTGGGATGATCGAGATTCGCCGCGGCCCGAGCCTCCCGTTGGAAGCGCGCCAGAAACGCCGGATCGCCAGCGAACGCCTCGCGCAGCACCTTCACCGCGACCTGCCGCTGGAGCAGGGTATCCATCCCCCGGTATACGACCGCCATCCCGCCAGAACCGATCAATTCCAGCAAGCGATACCGCCCGTTAAGCACCACGGTTTCCATAGTTTGGCCTCAACCAGTCGTGATTTCAGTCACCCCGGCTTACGTCGCCGGTATTGTACTCCAAATCGCCACCGTCGGCAAGGAATTGTCAACCCTTTGAGACGTGCTATAATCCCGACGCAATGAAAGCCCGCCTGATACACAACCCCACCGCTGGCCCTCGGGATGTTCGGGGCAGTCTGAGGCGCGTGAGCGCTTTTCTAGAGCGCCAGGGATGGTCAGTGGAGCTACAGCTCACGCAAAAGTCCGGCGATGCGATGGCCATGTCGCGCGCGGCAGCCCAGGACGGTTTCGATGCGGTGATCGCAGCCGGAGGAGATGGCACGATCAACGAAGCGGTCAACGGGCTGGTCGGCACGGAGACGGCGCTGGGCGTACTACCGGTTGGCACGGGCAACCTGTGGGCCAAGCAGTTGGGCATCCCGACGTACACGTTCGCCAACCCCCTGCGCCTGTACGAGGCGGCAGCCGGGCTGGCCGAAGGAACGATCCGGCGGATCGACGTCGGCCGGATAGACAAGCGCTATTTCCTGTGCTGGGCCGGCATCGGGCTGGACGCCCAGGTGACCACCGAGATGGAGCCCCGCCAACGGCACACAAAGCGGCTGGGTGCGCTGCCCTACGTCATAGCGACGATCCTGGTCGCCCGCGATTTCCAGGGCGTGCGCACCCGGGTCTCGCTCGATGGCAGCATCGTGCGCGGGCGTACCGTGCTGGTCCTGGTGACCAACATCAAGCAGTACGCGGGAATGTTCAACGTCGCCTCCGACGCCCGTGTGGACGATGGGCTACTGGACGTCTTTGTCTTCAAGGGGCTGGGATTCCCCTACGTCTTGCGTCACGTGGCGAAAATCCTCAGCCAGCGCTGCCTGCAAGACCCCAGGATCGTGCACCGGCAGGCCCGCAGGATCGAGATATGGACCGAGTGGGCGACCCCGGTGCAGGTAGATGGCGACCCGATCGGCGCAACGCCGGTCAAGCTGGAGGTCGTGCCGCTCGCGCTGCGCGTTCTCGTCCCATCCGATGCGCCAGACGGCCTGTTCACGCCTGTATGAACACGCAGACCTGACAGGTTTCAGTCCGTGCAGCCTTGCCGATCGCCCTGGAGCATGCTATAATCTGGCTCGAATTGGAGGAATACCAGAATGGAAGTCTACCTCAATATTGCCCAAATCATCGTCAGCGCAGCACTGGTCGTCGTCATCCTCTTGCAGACCAAGGGCGGCGGTATGGGCGGCGTATTCGGTGGTACGGAGACCGCCGTCTACAAGACGCGGCGCGGCGTAGAACGTACCATCTTTAACATCACGATCGGGCTTTCCATCGCATTCTTTGTCATCACAATCCTGAACGTGATCGTCACTGGTTAGTTCCATCGCCCGTCGACGCACAGGGTGCTTCGGGGTTCCAACACCCCTGAAGCACCTTTGACTTGTCGCAGGATCATAGATGCGAGGGAGCCTTAGAGCGTGACCCGTTATATCCGCTGGCAAATTCTCCTCATCCTCCTGGGCGTCGTCCTGGTGGGCATCCTCCTGACCTACCTGGCCACCAACTATACGACCGTGTTGCGCCCCGGCAGTGGAGGAACCTACGTCGAGGGGATCGCTGGCTACCCGCAAACCCTCAATCCCCTGTTGAGCGGGTACAACGAGGTCGACCGCGACCTGTGCGCGTTGCTGTTCAGCGGCCTGACGCGTTTGAACCAGCGCGGTGAAGTGGAAGCGGACCTGGCCCGTGGATGGGAAGTCACACTCGACGGGCTGACGTACACCTTTTACCTCCGCTCGGACGCGTACTGGCACGATGGCACTGCGCTCACCGCCGACGACGTGGTCTTTACCCTCAGCCTGTTACAGTCCGATGGCTTCCCCGGCTCACCCGAACTGGGCGGCAGCGTGTGGAAGAGGGTAAAGGTGGAAAAGGTGGACCGCCGCACCGTGCGCTTTACGTTGCCCGAACCGTATGCGCCGTTCCTCGATTATACGACCGTCGGCATTCTGCCGGCCCACCTGCTGAGGGGGATGCAGGCGGCATACCTGCCGGCCGCACAGTTCAACCTCAGCCCGGTCGGCAGCGGCCCGTTCCAACTG
>Ga0180437_10010411_pt1 | contig 11350 bp, 9 predicted proteins | sample SS_ome_4_FD_132410 | JGI IMG/M metagenome (GOLD analysis project Ga0180437, IMG submission 132410) | Hypersaline lake sediment archaeal communities from the Salton Sea, California, USA - SS_3_D_1 metaG | ecosystem: Environmental > Aquatic > Non-marine Saline and Alkaline > Hypersaline > Sediment... | reverse complement strand
TGGGCACCGGCGTCAGAATTCAGTCCGCCATAGGCGGATTTGACGGGCAAGGCCTCAAAAGGGTTTGTGGTGCGGTCTGTCCAGGCGGATCGCAGCCGTGCATTTCAAGGCGGAGGGGCCATACCCGCCGAGAACGCAGCTCACATAACCTTGGCAGGAGAGGCACAGGCGTCATCCCAAGATCTCGTTATCACGTGTCGGAATCATCTTGGAGCAGTTCTTTGTAAGGGCATTCCTTGTTTGAACACCTGAGGTGGGGCCCGTCCTTCTTGGTGGTCTTCTTTACCACAAAGGGTGCCCCACACTCCGGGCAGGGCTGTGGCACGGGCTTGTCCCAGATAGCGAACTTGCACGCAGGATACCGGGAGCATCCGTAGAAAACCTTCCCCCGTCTGGAGAATCGAGAGACCAATTGGCCAGAACACCCATCCTCCGGACAGTTGACCCCAGTGGGCTCACTCTTGGCTCGGGCTGCTGCATTCAAAGAGCGGGTGTTTTTGCACTCAGGGTAGGCCGAGCAGGCCAGGAATGGCCCGAAACGCCCCTGTTTGTGGACCATGGGACTACCGCACTTGTCGCACTTTTCTTCTGTGGGCAAATCTGTTGACGGGGCACCCATCTCAATTTGGCCCTTTTCGTTCCGGACGTAATTCTGTGTGAAGGTGCAGGCTGGATAGCCGGAGCAGGCCAGAAAAGGACCATTCCTTCCCACCTTGATTTTCAAAGGTTTCTTACAGACTGGACAGGAAAAATCTACAGAAAGTCCCTCTCCCTTGACACTCCGCATCTCTTCTTGGGCCCGTTCCAAATCTTGTCTGAAAGAAGCGTAGAAATCTTCCAAGATCTTGAGGGTGCCAATCTTTCCTTCTTCGATCTTGTCCAGGTTATCCTCCATGCGGGCAGTGAAGTCGACATTGAGAATGTCTGGGAAGCTTTCCACCAAAAGGTCATTTACAATGAAGCCCAGTTCGGTGGGCTTGAAATACCTTTTGACCAACTCTACATATCCTTTGTCTCTGATGGTGGTGAGGATGGCTGCGTAGGTACTCGGCCTTCCGATGCCGTTTTCTTCCAGTTCCTTGACGAGAGAGGCTTCGGAAAAACGTGGAGGTGGTTGCGTGAAGTGCTGTTTCGGCTCTAACCTGTTGCACTTGAGCGCCATCCCTTCAGACAAGGGGGGGAGGGTCTTTGTGTCCTCTGGTTGTTCCTTGGTTTCATTTGATGAAATATACAGGGTCATAAACCCGGGGAAACGAACGACCGAGCCGGAGGCTTGAAAAGTGTAGGGCCCGGCAGAGACGGCAACAGAGGTTTGGTCCAGGATCGCCGATTTCATCTGAGATGCCACAAAACGTTTCCAAACAAGTTCATAGAGGGCCAACTGGTCCTTGGACAAGAACGAGGCGAGCTCCTTTGGCTTGCGAAAGACCGATGTGGGTCTCACGGCCTCGTGGGCGTCCTGGGCCTTTTTCTTGTTCTTGAATCCATGGGGCTTGGCCGGTACGTAGGCCTGGCCAAAATCCTTCAGTATCATCTGCCGTGCTTCGCCGACGGCCTCGTGGGCAACACGGGTAGAGTCGGTTCGCATGTAAGTAATCAGGCCCACGGGCCCTCCTGGGCCCAATTCAATGCCTTCATACAGTTGCTGGGCAACGACCATGGTCTTCTTGGCTGAAAAGCGAAGCTTTCTGATGGCCTCCTGTTGGAGCTTGCTGGTCGTAAAGGGCGCCAAGGGGTTTCTCCGTTGGGTTTTCTTGACTACCTTTTCCACCGTGAAAAGGGCGCCATCAAGGGTCTTCAAAATGGTCCGGGAGGCCTTTTCATCGGGGATCTCAAGCTTCTTGTTCTCTTTCTTGGTGAGCTTGGCCAGAAAAGCCGGCTTGGTATCGCCTTCAAGTTCTGCCGTAATGCTCCAATACTCCTTGGCTTCAAAGGCGTGTATTTGTCTTTCCCGTTCACAAATCATCCTCACAGCAACGGACTGAACCCGGCCCGCACTCAAACCACGCTGTACCTTCTGCCACAAGATGGGCGAGATCTGATACCCTACCAGTCGATCAAGGATTCGTCTGCCCTGTTGAGACTCAAACTTGTTTTGATCCAACTCCTGGGGCTGGGCCACGGCAGAGAGTATGGCATTCTCTGTGAGCTCATGGAAGAGGACCCGGTGAAATCTGCGCCCCTTCTTCTTGAGCAGCTCTGCTGTGTGCCACGCGATGGCTTCGCCTTCGCGGTCAGGGTCAGGTGCCAGATAGATGTCAGGTACACGGGAGGCGGCCTTTTTCAAGGCACGGATGACCTTTTCCTTGCCTTTGATGGTTGTGTATTTGGGTTTGAATCCTTCTTCTATAGAGATGCCCAATTCTTTGACAGGCAGGTCCCTTATGTGGCCCACTGTGGCCGCTACCTCAAACTCCGGGCCCAGGTATTTTTTCAAGGTCCTTATCTTCGTAGGTGACTCAACAATAACAAGAGATTTACTCACCGGGAATCCTTTCTCAACTCGATTCAGGTTCAGATTTTGTAAAACGCTTTCCTGGACTTTGGGCAACAAGCCCTTTTAACTCCAGTTGAAGGAGCAGGCTTGAAACCTCTGCGGCCGAGAGGGCGACTTGTCGAACCAGGTCATCAATATGTGTCGGATAGGGGCTCAGTTCGTTTAAGATAATTCTCTCTTCTTCTGTCAGAGGCGGAGTCGGGCATTCCGCCTTTGGAGTAGGGGGTGTCGCGGTACCAATGTTGAGCTCCTCAATGATGTCATTGACATTTTCCACGAGCTTTGCCCCTTCTTTTATCAAACCGTGGGTTCCCATACTCTTGAAGGAGGCCACACTACCTGGGACTGCAAAAACCTCCCTTCCTTGCTCTGCAGCCAATTTCGCAGTGATCAGGCTGCCACTCTTGCGGGTGGCTTCCACAATGATGACCCCGAGGGCCATCCCACTAATAATCCTGTTCCGAACCGGAAAATTGTACGCCTCAGGGGGGGTGAGGAAGGGAAATTCTGAAATGACCGCCCCTGTCTCTCCGATCCTTTGGAACAGCTTTCTGTTTTCAGCCGGATAGACGGTCCCCAGTCCGCATCCCAACACTGCAATGGTCTCACCCTTGGCAGTAAGGGCGCCAATGTGGGCGGCAGAGTCAATCCCCCTGGCCATGCCACTGACAACCGTGAACCCACGTCTTACAAGGTCGCTACTCAAACGTTTGGTGGTCGTACGACCATAGGATGTGGCATTTCGTGACCCCACCATGGCGATGTTCAGACTGTCACAGCGAAGCTTGCCGTATACGTAAAGAACAGGCGGTGGATCGTGTATCTGGCGCAGCAAAGGGGGATAGTCGGAATCCGAAAAGGTGACTATTTTGAAGCCCTTTCTCTGCACAAGAGTAAGATCTTCCTTAACGTCTTTGGAGACTCTGTAGCTGGCAATGGTGTCGGCTAGACGCCTACTAACGCCACCCACGCCCAGGAGGTCTTTTCTGGTAGCCTCAAAAACCTTCTCCGGTTCTCCGAACTCTTTGATGAGCTCGAGACACAGACGATTCCCCACGCCGGGAATACTTTTCAGTGCAAGCCAACATACGGGGGATTCCATCATGGCCATTGAAATCTTACGGGCTCCGCAACCTTCAATCGGATCTAAGATTTTCGGTAGCGGCCCCTATATGAACAAAGAGATGCTTGTGTCAAGGCTTTTCAATAACGGAAAGGGGAGACAGCAGATAACTGGCAAGCCACAACAGAAATACTCTTTTTTCTGAGAGCGGACGCAGGGTTTTTGCTCGAAAATGTTTCGTGAAAAACCTCAGGGAGCCAAAAACCTACAGTAAACATCAAATATCATATCTCCAGTGGGCGGTTGCCCGAATCCCTTCCTGATAGGTCCGAAGAGGCCCTGGAAAATGGGGACCATGGCCGGACCAAACAGCTTCATGCACACGCTGTGAGCCCTCAGGACAACTCAGGGCTCCAGGCGGTCCAGTTCTTTCAGCTTCGCCCGCGCCTTAGACTCCGCAGTGCTAAGAGGGTAGTTGTTAACGACCCTTTTCAAAAACATGCGGGCGTTGCTGGCGTCGTCTAGCGCGATATAGGCGTATCCGATCTTAAGCAGGGCGTCTGGGGCCTTGGCGTGATCTGCGTAACGGGTCACGACATCTTTGAAAGTCAGAATGGCGCTGGCATAATCCCCCATGTCATAGTGCGTTTCTCCAATCCAATACTGGGCATTGTCGGCAAGCTGATGATCTGGATAGCGCTTCAAAAAGTCCTTAAAGAGGCTCAATGCCTCGGCATGACGACGCTTCATATAGGCCTCGTAGGCCTTCTTGTATTCGCCCTGTGCCGAATCAGCGGCAGCAATTGGCTGAACCTTGCCTTGCCTTACTGGGGCGCCCTTTGCCGGTGCTGATTTCTTTGGCGCACTGGGCTCGACCTTTGGCGAGGCCACTGGCGGCCCTGGGCCGCCTGCCAGTTTGTCAACGGTCGTTTGGAGCCCTCGGACTCTGGAATCCAGGGCGTGGACCCAGTTACTGAGATCTTCCAATGTCTGGGCCGTTGTTTCCCCAGTGGTCTCCTGAAGCAAATCCTCTTCACCCACCCCCGTCAACCCTTGAGAGGGGCTCTGAAGGCCCGCCACGTTTGTCTCCAGGGCCTCAAGTCGGGAGATCGTGTCCTGGATCGCTGTTTGTGTAGCCTTGTTGGACTTTGCCATGCGATACAGGTCGCCTTGAAGTGCAGCCATGCGGTAATCTTGTTTTGTCTTGGACGAGGTACAGGCAGGCAACATGGCAGCAAGCAACGCTAGAAAGATGCCTGTCCAACCCCACCGGCCGTGCATGTAACCGATCATATCCTTCCTCCAAAACGTTCAATAGTGACGTCCTAAGGAGCAGGCTAAAAACTGCTACCGCCCCCTTCCTTTGGACTCGCCCTTTTGCTTTTTGCCGGTTTGCTCCCACACCAGCAGGACTGGGCTCGCCACGTAGATGGATGAATAGGTCCCCACCAGAACACCAATAATGAGGGCAAAGGCGAAATCGTGTATGATCCCGCCCCCCAGGACGAAAAGGGCAACCACAACCACCAACGTCGTCAGCGAGGTGAGCAGCGTACGACTCAAGGTCTCATTGATGCTGCGGTTCACAATGACTTCATAGGATTTGCGGTGATACTTGCGGGTGTTTTCCCGTATGCGGTCAAAGACGATAATCGTGTCGTTGAGTGAATACCCGATAATGGTAAGAAGGGCCGCAATGATGGGCAGTGTGAATTCCTTGTCCATCAACGAGAAGATTCCCACAGTGATGAGAACATCATGCACCAAGGCTACGATAGCCCCTGTGGCAAACCTGAGTTTCAGATAGAAGCTGAGGCACAAGGTGACCAAGACTGCAGCCACGATAAGAATGGGGATACTGACGCCAAAGTTTTTCAATACGAAGAGGATGACAAAGAGGCACGAGGCCATAATGATACTGAGCATCCATTTCAGCTCGAAACGGCCGGAGATGTAGACAACAATGAAAAGAATAGCAGAAAACATGGCCAACAAGGCCTTCTCACGGAGGTCTTGTCCCACCTTGGGCCCGACCATCTCCACCCGGCGGACTTCCACCTTATTCTCCGGATAGGCTGCTTGGAGACTCTCCTCTACCTTGGAGGCAACGCTCTGTATGGCCGCGGACGCCCCGGCAGCCCTGATGAGGTATTCATGTTCCCCTTTTTCGCCAAAACCCTGCACGGACGTGATCTGCAGATCCATCGATGTGAGGCAGTCCTTGATGGCCTGTGGGGCGATGGCTTGGGCAAACTGGACCTGAATCAAGGTGCCACCAGCAAAATCGATCCCATAAGTGGGCCCCCCTTTGACTGCAAGAGAAACGATGCTAGCGGCAATGAGCACTAAGGAGCCTAAGAAGGCGAATCTTCTCTTTCCTATAAAATCGAGATCAATGTCAGGTTTTATGAATTGCATGGGAAGAATGTCAGTTCCTTTCTTTCTCCTACAAAGTGATCACCACGAACCCACTAAATGCTCAAGCGCTGTGTGCGGCGTTGTAGGACCAGGTAGTCAAAAATCAGCCTGGCCACGATGATGGCTGTGAAAAGGCTTGCCAATATGCCGATGCTCAGGGTTACGGCAAAGCCCTTTACAGGTCCCGTTCCAAACTGAAACAGCACTAAGGCGGCAATCAGGGTCGTAATGTTGGCATCCAGGATCGTCATGGTGGCCCTGGCATAGCCTCCGTCCACTGCAGCTCTGGGGGTTTTGCCCAGACGCACTTCCTCTCGAATCCTTTCAAAGATGATCACATTGGCATCCACGGCCATGCCTATGGTGAGGATGATTCCCGCAATACCAGGCAACGTGAGGGTGGCTTGAAAGGCGGCCAACCCCGCAGCGATGAGGACGATGTTCAACAGAAGGGCAACATTGGCAATGATGCCCGCTCCCTTATAGTAGATGCCAATAAAGAGAACCACAACGATTCCGCCAATCCACATAGACATGAGTCCCTTATCAATGGAATCACGTCCCAAAGAGGGCCCTACCGTGCGTTCTTCAAGAATCTGGACAGGGGCGGGCAGGGCCCCGGCCCTCAGCACGATGGCCAGGTCGTGAGCTTCCTCTGTGGTAAAATGCCCCGTGATGCGGGCATGGCCTCCACCGATCTTTTCCTGAATCACAGGGGCCGAGTAGACGTGGTCATCTAAGACAATAGCGAGGCGCTTTTTCACGTTTGCCTCTGTGACCCGTTCAAAGAGACGGGCCCCCTTTTTGTCGAAGTCCATAGAGACATACGGTTCGTTGTACATAGAGTCTATCTGAACCTTGGCATCGGTCAGGTATTCGCCGGTCAAATAGGTCCGTTTCCGGATCAGAAAAGGGGTTCTCTTCTTACGGCCTGTGGCGGGGTCCTCGGTGACTTGATACAGAATTTCGTCGCCTGGCGGGACATGCCCTTTTAAGGCCTCTTGCAGGTCATGCTCCTCGTCTACCAGTTTGAACTCCAGTAGTGCGGTCTTGCCGATGAGATTGATCGCCCTTTGGGCATCCTTGATACCGGGCAGCTGTATCAGAATCCGGTTTTCTCCTTGACGGCGTATATCTGGTTCGCTCACGCCAAACTGGTCAATACGATTTCGGATCGTTTCCATGGCCTGCCTGGCAGCCATTTCTTCAACATATTTCACTTCCTGTTCAGGCAGTTCCAGCCGCAGCGAGAGGCCTTCGTCCTCCGTCGTGCCAGGCACGATGCGAAGGACGGCAAACTCCTCATCAAGGAGATTGTCGAAGCCTTCTTTGCCTTCCTGGCCCTTCAGCTTGACCGAGATCTGGGTCTCATTGACGCGGTCAATTTCCGTATATCGTATCTTTTGGGTTTTCAAGGCCGCCCGCAGGTCTTCAGCCGTGCGCTCTATCCTGCTTTCAACGGCTTTTCGAGTCTGCACTTCCAACACAAGGTGCATTCCTCCTTGAAGGTCTAATCCCAGGAGTATCTTCTCTGTGGGAAGGATACCCAAGGACTTCCACCAATCCGGCACCGTTGAATAGAGTGAAGGGACGACATACACACATGCCACCACAACGAGTCCAATAATGGTAATGAGTTTCCACTTGAATAGTTTGAACCAATTGCTCATGTTGAGTATCTTATCCCTTCTTAGCGTTCGGACTTTCGGCTTGCACTGAACCCGAGATGTTTGCGCGGGCTACTTTTACTCGCACCTTTTCGGAGATCTCAAGGGTGACAACCGTATCGGTCAGTCCTGTGATGCGCCCATAAAGACCGCCACTTGTAAGAACGCGATCGCCCTTTTTCAGCTCGCTGATCATCTGGCGATGCTGTTTCTGCTTCTTCTGCTGGGGTCGAATTAGTAGAAAATAGAAAATGACAAACATCAAGATTAAGGGAACAAAGGCCCCAAATCCTCCACCCTCTGCCGACGCTCCTCCACCAGTACCCATGGCATATGCAATGTCGATCAAGATACGTCCCTCCTTTGTTGATGAAATCGTAAGAAGTCTTCTGCAAACAATTGAGTCCGCCGCGGCGGAGAGTCCTAGCACTTTAGCCGAACATGCTAAGTCTGCCCATCTCTTTTCAAGCCCACAGGCGCAAATCCTTACGGAGAGGGCAAAATAGACTTTCTACGACTTCATGTTTATTGATGGACTTCCCAGAAGTCCGAAATAGTAATTTCAGGTGAAAACCGTCCTGACCGCCAGTTCAATACCTCTTAGCCAAACCTCAATTCAGGTCAAACTCCCAATACATCTCAGCCGTGCCAAGGACGCTCGTGATGATCAGCGTGACCCCTTCGGCCCCGTCTCTTAAGAAGGGCTGGGCCCGGCCAGGGGTATGGTGAGGAAACCTCACAGCGTAGACGGACTTGTGAGGGGTGATGTAGGGGAAAAAGTGCGAAAGCACAGGGTCCCGTCCCTTCAGTTTCCTCACTTCAACGGGCGCCACACGCTCGTTTATATCGTTTGCTAGATAAAGCCTCCACGTTCCATTGGCTTTGTCGAAATCGTCCCATTTTTTGTCAGGCACGAAAGTCGCCACGACAAAGTCATGGCCAAGGCTCGCAGCCCCGAGCTGGTCTTCGCGAAACCTTTGTTTTTCCTCTGGCGCTAACCCGTTGGCCTTTGCGTATTCCTCCGTATAGGCGCTCCGAAACGCCTCTGACTTGAAAGTCGCCGAAGCGATGAGGACCACCTCGAGACCACGATGAATACGCCCTTCCTTGGTCCACTTCTCAGAAACACTCTCATAGATTGCCGAGTGATAGGGGTTGGCAGACGCAACGAACCGGCTTACCCTGGCACAGCCTGTTGAAAGGAGCGCCATGGCGGCGGCAAGAAGGCAAATCCTGAACCATGTCAAGGAGCCAGTCATGTGGTTCTTCTGTCTGCGGGCCCTAAAACAAGGGTCACTTCGGAGCCGTTAAGCAAAAACACGGGCAAAAATCGTGTCCACATGTCTGAGCTGAGACTTCACGTCAAAGACCGCTTCAAGTTCGTCGCCCGTTAGATACTTGCCAATGTCCGGGTCATTGACCACAAGGTCCTTGAAGTTTTTCTTTGACTTCCACGCCTCCATGGCCCGTGTTTGCACCATCTTATAGGCCTCTTCTCGCGAAGCCCCTTGTTTGGCCAATTCAAGGAGTACCTGCTGAGAAAAGATGAGCCCGCGGGTCATTTCAAGGTTCTTCTGCATCCGCTTGGGATAGACGACCAGACGGCGGATGATCCATGTCATACGGTTGAGCATGTAGTCAATCAAAATCGTGCTGTCCGGTATAATCACCCTTTCCACAGAAGAATGACTGATGTCTCGCTCATGCCAAAGGGCAACGTTGTTCAATGCGGCAGATGCGTTGGATCGCACCAGCCTTGCCAAGCCGGAGAGGTTCTCCGATGACACGGGATTGCGCTTATGTGGCATGGCAGAAGAGCCCTTTTGTCCCTTGGAGAAATACTCCTCCGCTTCCAGCACCTCTGTCCTTTGCAGATGCCGAATCTCTACGGCCATCTTTTCTATGGTGGAGGCCATGATGGCCAAGGTGGTGAAGTACTCGGCATAGCGGTCTCTTTGGATGACCTGTGTGGATGCGGGCGCAGGTTTCAGCCCCAGCTTTCGACACACATGGGCCTCTACCTTGGGTGAGATGTTGGCAAAGGTGCCCACGGCCCCCGACATCTTGCCCACACTCACGGTTTCCATGGCCTGTTTCATACGGCGCCTGTTTCGCCCCATCTCATCGTACCACAGGGCCAGCTTTAACCCAAAGGTAATGGGCTCGGCGTGTATGCCATGAGATCGTCCTACCATGACAGTCTCTTTGTGGGCCATGGCCTTTTTCCCCAGGGCAGCAAGGAGGCGGTCACACCTCTTGAGAATAATTTTGGAGGCCTGACGCAATCTGACTGCCATGGCCGTGTCGAGGATGTCCGACGATGTGAGTCCGAGGTGGATGTAACGTGCATCTGCGCCCACGGCCTCGGCCACGTTTGTTAGAAAGGCAATGACGTCATGTTTCGTCTCTTGCTCAATGGCCTCGATCCGTTCCACAGAAAAGTCTGCCTTCTTGCGGATATTCCGGGCTGCCTTCTTGGGGATCTCGCCCAACTTGGCCAGGGCTTCACATGCCAGGATCTCAACGTCAAGCCAGGTGCGGAACTTGTTTTCTTCTGTCCATATGAGGCCCATGGCCTTACGGGTATATCGTTTGATCATTGAAATCTATTCCGGTCTTTCACATGGGTTGCCGTCTTCAAGCCCTCCGGCCCGGGTAACGCTGAGCCCTATTATTGCTCTGCCGGCAACCAGAGTGTTTCTCCATCAAACTCGATCCGCTGAACGTCTTCGTAATTGATCCTCTCCAGCAGGGCGAAAACGTTGCCCATGTTGTAAATGACCACCTTGCTCAACGGGTATATGAGGCCCAACTCCGTGTCCAGTTTGCGCTCCCTCATGTTGTATATGTGGACCATTTGTTCTGAAAACTTCAGTATTTTGCCAACGCCCGAGCTGTATCCCAGCCTGTCCGGCTCATCGGCCAGAGCGGAAAGCTCTATCTCCTTGTGGTCGTAGTATTCCTTTAAGAGCCTAAAATGAATGTCCCACATGTTGTCATTGGGCTGGACCACGTAAACCCCGTATTCATCGGGCCCATATTCCTTGATGCCGGTTCTTAAATCCGCCTCCAGAATCTCGCCCTGCTTCAGCCGGACTTCGTCCACAATCTCCTTCATTTGAACCGTCTCATTTCCGACCTTGATGGACTCGTCCGGCTTGACGACCATGTCGATGCCCTTATCAATACCATAGGGCTCCTTGCGCTCTTTCATGAGCGCATTGAGTTCCTCGTCTCCTTCGTCTTTCAGTTTCCCATAGTCAATCACTTTCTCGGGCTCAGCCTGCCCTGTTTTGTCCTGGAGGGTAGCAGGCTCGTAACCAGTATCTCTGTCAGGTCCTTTGCCTTGTCTTGAAACAAGCCATAACCCACCTGCCGCGAGGACGACACAACAGACAGCTACAATGAGAAATTTGCGCATTTCGGATGACCTCCGTTTCCTAAAGGTTCATCGATCATTTGCCTGGTTTCCCCATCCTACCGCAAGAGACACAAGCTGGTCGGTGTCCATCTACCTCAAGGGTCACAGCAAAGTCAGTTTCCAATTCGGCGCGCCACTGGCGGGGAGGCACGGGCAAGGATCATTCCGCAGGATAGCGGAATCGGATCCGCCTGAGGCGGCGAAAAGGGCCATTTTTGGATGGAAACTAGTTACAGGATTACACAGGGGCTGTCAACATCATCCTCACATCTGAAACGGCAATT
>Ga0180437_10010409_pt1 | contig 11352 bp, 4 predicted proteins | sample SS_ome_4_FD_132410 | JGI IMG/M metagenome (GOLD analysis project Ga0180437, IMG submission 132410) | Hypersaline lake sediment archaeal communities from the Salton Sea, California, USA - SS_3_D_1 metaG | ecosystem: Environmental > Aquatic > Non-marine Saline and Alkaline > Hypersaline > Sediment... | reverse complement strand
TATCCGATTACCGACCGTGGGGTCATCCACTTTTCTTACGGCCATTTCTTCCAGATTCCCGAGTTCCGTTATCTTTATGATAGTCCAGATTTCAAACTCACCAGCGGAGGTGGCATTGGTATTATCGGAAATGCAAATTTAAAACCACAGCGTACCACACAGTATGAAATAGGCTTGCAGCAACAGCTTACTGATAACATGGGTATCGATGTCACGATGTTCTATCGCGATATTCGTGACTGGGTCGGAACCAGCCCTATCATTAAAACCTTCAGACCCACGGTAGGTTACTCAGTTTATGAAAATAAAGACTACTCAAATGTTCGCGGGGTAACCTTAAAGCTCGAAAAAAGAATGTCAAACAATTTTACATTCCGGACCACCTATAGTTTTCAGATTGCTGAAGGCACTTACTCTAATCCTGATGATGCATTTAATGCCATTCGGGCTGAACAAGAACCGCGTTTAGCATTAATTCCATTGGACTGGGATCAAAACCACACCTTAAATGGTCAGTTCATGTACCGTTATAATGGATGGATGGCTTCGGTAATTGGAAAATACTGGACCGGTCGTCCATATACGCCAAGTTTTGCAAAAGGTGCTCGTGTTGGTGATACCGCTTATAACGGTTTAGTTGAAAACAGTGCTCGCCGACCAACAGTAAGCAGTCTTGATTTCTATTTTATGAAAGAATTCCAGATGGGAGGTCTGGAGCTTTCAGCATTTGTTTATTTTTATAACCTTCTTGATCAAAGAGAGGAAACAAGTGTTTATGGCGATACCGGTACTGCAGAATACACAACTTATCCAAAAGTTAATGATGTACCTTATGCCCCTCAGCGAATTAGCACTGTCGAAGATTTATTGAAACGGCCCGAATGGTATATTACACCCCGAGAAATTCAAATTGGTTTTACCATTGGTTTCTAGGCCGAATTGCTTATGGGGAGTTTTTTTAAAATAAATTCAACTTTGCAAATTCTAGGGATACAGATTGATATCAATAAATAAATCCAGCAAATAACACGAGGAGATTTTGATAATGAAGATAAAATTATTTCGCATATTTACATTTTTTATAATCTGTTTTATACCTGTTATTGCTTTCGCTCAACTCGCAAATTTACATGGGGATGAGCGTTACAGCATGAGTGGTTTACATTCAGGTAATATGCTTCGAACGACCTTCTATAATGATGGGATGGTTGGAGACAGAGGTTCAACCAGTCCGGAAGATATTGGTGGTGAGTGGCCAATTAACTCAGGACGGTTCTATCTGGCTAAAATGTCGACGCTGTTCGGTGCCGAAGTAAAAGACACCGACGGCGAATTGAAGCACATTATATCAGAATCAAATGGAACCAGTACCGGTGGCTTAAATGATTCGCCCAGCAGTGGTGACGCTGGACCTACTGGTGAGTGGTGGACAATGGCACCGCTGCCAGGATTTGCTAATCCAAATCCTGGTGATGCCAGTTATGATGGTAGTCCGCATATTGCCATGAGTCATTGGAAATGGTCCTGGCCTCCGATATGGCCTGATAAAATGGATGATGGGAATGATCCGGGTTGGCCTCAATCATGGAACGGTTACTTTGGCAAGAATGTTCTGAATGCCGATCAGGAAAGCTATTATGTCATCGATGATTATAATAACCGCGAATTTTCATTTTACCCGGATAAAAATAATCCTGACCGACGCGGATTAGGGCTCAGAGTTACCGTACGAGGGTTCCAGTGGTCAAATGTTCTGGTTGAAGATAACCTGTTTTTGCTATATGATGTAAAAAATATCGGCACCCATAGCCATGATAAAATTAATTTTGGATTTATGGTTGCTCCGAATATGGGCTCAACCGAGAGCATGGCTGATTCTGACGACGACGGTGGCATGTATATCCTGGAAGAAGAACTCGGATATCAATATGACGCTGATGATATTGGTGCTGGCGGTTGGAGTCCCGTCGGTTATTTGGGAGTGGCCTTCTTTGAAAGCCCGGGCAATCCATTCGATGGCATTGATAATGATGGTGACGCTTTAAATAGCGCTGGAAAGGTCATTAATGAATCCATGTTTAACAGAGGTATTGTAAATGTGGGGGACCCCATCGTACTTATCGATTATAAAACTTTCGAAAGGACTTTAATTACTATGCCCGTGGAAGGTGTATCTGTTACCTATCTTGATCGAGAGTACAAATTTAATCCGGGTGATGAACTGGTTGAAAAGGCTAATGACCTGATTGATAACAATCTTAACGGAATCATTGATGAAAATAACGGTTCAACATTTGGTGAAGGTGAATCAGCTATCGTTCGTTATCTTTATAATGGATTGAAATATATCGACTATCTTGGCGGCGAACAAGGAGGTACGAATCCATTAATCGATGAGAAACGCGATGATGGAATTGATAATGATGGTGATTGGAATGTGAACATTGATGATGTTGGCCTGGACGGTGCTCCCAATACAAACGATTTTGGCGAGGATGACGGTCTTCCTACTTCAGGCGCTGGTACTGACTTGCCGGGTGAACCCCATATTGATAAAACGGATATTGAAGAATCTGATATGATTGGTCTGACCGCTTTCAACATCTTCTCACCATGGACAATTTATCCGCTTTCGGATGATGAAGGATTGTGGGGAGCGATATATCCCGGTTTTTTAAATGCGGTTGGTCAGATTGGGAATACAGATCTTTTGCTTGGTTCAGGTTTCTTCCCTCTTATACCAGGACAAATTGAAAGATATTCTGTTGGATATATCATGGGATATCATGATGAGCTTTTCAGAAATAAAAAATATGCCGAGCAAACTTATGATGAGAACTATAACTTTGCTAAAGCACCCAATATTCCGACGGTAGAGGTTGTTCCAGGGGATAAGAAAGTGATATTGTATTGGGATGATTTTGCAGAAAAATCAAGAGATCCGATTACCGGAATGGATTTCGAAGGATACCGAATTTATCGCTCCACAGATCCGGGCTTCAACGATATGGCTACGATTACGAATGCCTTTGCCTCTGCCGCTTACAAATTACCAATGGCGCAGTTTGACCTTGATAATGAATTTCAGGGACTTGCTAATGTAGCGGTAAATGGAGTTCAATTCTACCTTGGTGATAATACCGGTATCACTCATACTTTTGTGGATACAACAGTAGTTAACGGTCAATTATACTATTATGCAGTTACCTCTTATGACCGTGGTTGTGATTCTCTCGGAATTGCGCCATCTGAATGCAGCAAATATATTTCAATTTCAAAAGATGGCAAAATTGATAAAGGTAATAATGTTGTTTTGGCAAGACCTGAAGCGCCTTCGGCTGGATTTAAGCGTGGTGGTTTTGAGGGCTCTGCTATTAAAAGAATGGCGGCTTCAACGGCAGATGGTTTTATAAGCTATGAAATTATTCAACCGGCTGATATTAAAGATGGCCATACCTATCGCATTACTTTTGAAGATTCAGGGACAGGAACCAGGAATATTCCGGTTACAAAGAATTTTACCCTTGCCGATGTAACTTCTGGAGATATTTTAATAGCAAAAGATAAAAATTTTAATGATGGTGATAAACTGCCAAGGTTGGATGGATTTATCTTGACCTTCCATGGTAATCCTGAAAAATTAGCCTGGGATGAGGAAAAATCATCCTGGAATAGAGAAGAAATTTATATTCCCGTTATGAGTGAATTTAGAGCAAACGAACTACCAAATAAGTATATTCCTGCCAATTTTGAAATCATGATGGGTGAAGTTGGGATTGATACTTCTATTGAATTTTCAAATGGAAATACACAGTATCCATCAATGCCTGTTAATTTTACAATTATGAATACAACGTTAAATGAAAAAGTAAAATTCGCTTTTCGAGAAAGAGATGTGCTGGAAGGTGAAGACGGTAAATTTACAGCCAGATCGAAAGGCTTCAGTTCAGATGAAATTGTGTTTTTAACGAGTGATTCTCTCTATCCAGGCTGGCAGCTTAGTTTGACAAAGGGAACGTTTGCTCAACCAGTGCAACCTGAAGCAGGTGATACCTTAGTTCTTATATTTGATAAACCATTCCTTTCACATGATATTTTTGAGTTCACCACGATTGCTGATAAAGTTGATAAAGCGCTGGCAAAAAATCAAATGGATAATATCAGGGTTGTGCCAAATCCTTATGTTGTGACGAACGCCTGGGAACCGATCAATCCGTATGTAAATGGTCGTGGACCGCGTGAAATTCATTTCATTCATCTGCCGCAAAAATGCACAATTAAAATATTTAATTTACGTGGTCAACTGGTAAGAGAACTTGAACACGATACGCCTAACGTAGCAAATGGAACTGAAATTTGGGATATGCAAACCAAGGATTTACTTGATATTTCTTATGGTGTTTATATTTATCATATTGAAGCTGAAGGAATCGGTCAAAAAATAGGTAAATTTGCGGTTATTAAATAAACAAAGATGAACGGAGGTTTAATAAATCACTGTTCTGAGTTATCAAGATTTCAGAATATATTCCAATAAACAGGGAGATCGATAATGAAAAGAATTTTAATTTATATGTGGGCTATCACTTTATTGTTCATTCTGCCGCTATTTGCGCAGAGTGTCACAAAAGTAGGAACCACAGCCGCTAGCTTTCTCAATATCGATGTTGGTGCAGAAGCTGTCGGCATGGGCGGCGCTTATGTTGCTGTGGCAAGTGATGTCACTTCAATGTACTGGAATTCGGCAGGTATCGCCAGATTACCAAAATCTCAGGCAATGTTTAGCCACACAAAATGGATTGCCGATGTTACTTTTAATTATGCCGGTGTTGCATTAGCACTTGGAAACCTGGGCACCCTGGGAGCAAATGCCACATTTATAACAATGGATGATATGGAACGCACCACAATCATGGAGCCAAATGGAACCGGTGAAATGTTCAGCGCTGGCAGTTATGCTTTTGGATTGACCTATGCCAGAAATTTGACCGATCGCTTCTCTATGGGAATGAATTTTAAATATGTGAATGAAGAAATTTATCACAGTCACGCTCAGGGGATTGCACTTGACATTGGTACTCTGTTTACAACCCAGTTTCATGGCTTAACCATTGGGATGAATATTTCAAACTTCGGTACGAAAATGCAGATGACAGGACGTGATATGCTTATTCAATCAGATATTGAGCCATTACTCCATGGGAACAATCCAAATATCAATGCCAATTTAGCCACTGATAAATATGATATGCCGCTTATGTTTCGCGTTGGTGTTTCGATGGACGTAATGAAAGGCGCTGCGAACAGTAATTTAATTCTTGCTGTTGATGCACTTCATCCAAACGACGATGTTGAAAGTGTGAACGTAGGCGGACAGTATATTTTTAACAATATGTTTGCCCTGCGCGCTGGTTACAATTCGTTGTTTGCCGGTGAAGATTCTGAAATTGGACTCAGTCTGGGCGCTGGTTTCACTTACAATGTAATGAATCAGGCGGAACTCATCATCGACTTTGCTTATGTTGATTTTGGCGTTCTGAATAATATTCAAAAATTTACCCTTGGAATTAGTTTTTGATAAAAGTAGATACTGCATTTATGTTTTATAAAATTATATAGTCCAGTAGTATTCATCATTAAAATCGAGGAGGTGAGTATTTTGATTGTGATTAAATAATAAGAAATAACCTGTTAATTAATTCATTGTGGAGCTTTGTAATATAGGAATTATGGTCTTTGGAAAAGTATAAAATCTGATTTGTTATAGCTTTAAAATATTATGGACTATAATTTATATATGACAGAGATCCCATTCGTTTAACAAAGGAGGAACAATGGTGACAAAAAACTTCAAAATCGTGTTGATACTGAGTGCTGTCATGATGGCTTCTGTTTCAATTAACTTACAGGCACAAGACTTTGTTTTTGATTCCAATCCGCTTATTTATGCATTAAAGGATTCATTTGTGGTTGAACTAGCAGCAATCCCTTCGCATGACAGTCTCAATGTTGGATTTACGCTTTTAAAATCTGATACCCCTACCGCATTTGATGATAATGCAATCCTGGTTCGTTTCAATGACAAAGATACCATCGATGTGCGAAATGGCGATACCTATACAAAGGATGTGGCTATTCCTTATTCAGCGGGTGAAACATTCTTAATTAAAATTGCCGGGAATGTAAAAACGAGTATTTTTAATGTTTTTGTAACGCCTCCGGCGGGAGAGGAAACACAAATTGCATCAAATTACAGCTTTCGTACTGCACAAGTTGGGGTGGATATGCTAAAGAATTGGGGCCGATTCTATGAAGATGCCGCGAGAAATATTGATGTAAAAAATTTACAGATAACTTATACATCAACTGATGAATTTCAGTTCTTTAGCTACCCACTTGAAGGCGGCCCATTAACTGGCAGGTTCATGGTGGAATATGATGCTGTCCCTGCGGCTGATAGCATTAATTTTGGTTTTACACTATTAAAATCTGAAACACCAGCAGCTTTTGATGATAACGCTATTTTAGTCCGATTCAACAATACTGGATTTTGTGACGCACGCAATGGTAACAATTACGAAAGAGTTGCTGATGTCCCATATTACGAGGGTGAAAGTTATCATTTTAAAGTTATTGGGCAGATTGACACAACCGTTGGCAGCAGCGGTACCTATAGTGTGTGGGTGACTCCTCCCGGTGGAAGCGAAACAATTATTGCTGAAAATTTCAATTTTAGAACTGCGCAGGCGAATGTCGATATCTTGAAAAATTGGGGATATTTTGTTAATCCTCAAGAAGGATATGCAGTCATTAGCAATGTCACCTTGGGCACAGACTGGTTATTTTACAGTTTTCCCCTTAACGGAAGTCCTGCGCCTCTGACGGCTAATTTTGTGGTAGAATATGATGCAACACCATTAGGTAATAATATTAATTTCGGTTTCACACTTTTAAAAACAAAGACACCATTAGCATTTGATGATAATGCCATTTTAGTTCGATTCAACGCTGATGGTTTTTGCGATGCGCGCAATGGGAGCAGCTACGAAAGAGTTGCTGATGTATCTTATAAAAGTGGCATTAAATACCACTTTAAAATCTGCGGTCAAATAGACACAACATCGGGAAGCAGTGGTACATATAGTGTTTGGGTATCTCCTGCCGGCGGATATGAAACCCTTATTGCTGATAATTTTAATTTCCGAACGGCGCAGGCAAATGTAGATACATTATATAACTGGGGCTATTTTATGCATCCGAATGAAGGAGCTGCCAGTGTAACGAATCTTACAATGCCCGGAATAAGTTACTATGCTTCCCCACTGATACCCTCCTTAACCGACACGATGATTGCTCTGGCTGATACCTTTGTTGTAGAATATGATGCAATACCGCGTTCTGACAGTGTTAATTATGTTTTTGCTCTTTCAAAAACGAAAACTCCAACACAGTTTGATGATTTTGCGGCGTTAGTCCGATTCAACGAAGGTGGTTTTTGCGATGCTCGCAATGGCAATGCTTACGAAAGAACTGCTGACGTACCTTATGAAAAAGGTAAGAAATACCACTTTAAAATCGCAGGGAAGGTAAATCCAACCGAAGGTGGTAATTATAATGTTTGGGTAACACCTGAAGACGGAGTTGAAACACTCATTGCAGAAAACTTTGGGTTTAGAACAGCCCAGGGAAATGTTGACACACTTTTTTGCTATGGGTATGTCGTTCAAAATCCGGCTCAGTGGACTGTTGGAGGTTATGCGACCTTATACAACGTTTATCTCAGTTACGCAAATAATACCCCTGATATTTATGACGAGTGGTATTTTCAAAGTATTCCTTTAGCGGTTTCGCTGACAGATTCGTTTGTTGTGGAAGCAGATGCCATCGCTGGCGCAGATAACATAAATTGCGGTTTGACCATATCGAACAGTAAAAAACCAAAACAATTTGATGATCTCGCTTGTTTGATTCGATTTGCCTCCAACGGTTTTTTTGATGCTCGTAATGGTAATAATTATGAAAAAATAGCAGAAGTACCTTACGAGAAACATAAAAAATATCATATAAAAGTTGCTGGTAGTGTTCCCAATAGTACCTATTGCGTCTGGATAACCGATCCAGATGGTACCGAAACCCTTATTGCTGAAAATTATCAATACCGTACTGCACAAATAGGGGTTGAAGCGCTGAATTATTGGGGAAGATTTTTCTCTCCTACAAGCGGATATGCAGAATATAGTAATATATCAGTTGAAGCGGTTGGCGGCGGTACTGGCGTAAATTCTGAACATAGTCTTGCCAGAACATTTAAACTCGAACAAAATTATCCCAATCCTTTTAATCCGACCACGACAATTTCATATACGCTTCCTAAAAATTCACACGTGCGCATTAATGTTTATAACTTGTTGGGTAAACATGTGGCGACCCTTGTTGATCAGGATTTGTCAGCGGGTGACCATTCTATTCAATGGAACGGTCAAAACAAGTATGGGGTCCAGGTCGCTAATGGTGTTTATATTTACCAAATAAAAGCGGGTGAGTTTACAAAGCAATGTAAAATGTTATTACTCAAATAAGGAAAATCTTCCTAACAGAAAATATGATTTATTATTTGTCTGAGAAATATTTGAAAACTAGTGGTTAAATGAAACCGGGAGGTTGATACAATCTCCCGGTTTTTCTGAAATATTTGAATAGCACCCAATCTTTAAATATGACAAACAATACGGATAATTCAGACAAAGTACATAGGAATTTATTTACGATGCATTTACTAAAATTCCTGTTAATACTCATCCTGGTTCTAATTATTTCGAGTCCATCGTTTTCTCAAGATGTACATTTCGAATCATCCAATTTGCCCATAATAGTCATTGATACAAATAATAAAACTATTCCAGATGAACCAAAAATAACCGCCTATATGGGAATCATCAATAATGGAGAAGGCAACCGAAATAATTTAAGTGATTTATATAATGAATATGATGGATTTATTGGCATTGAAAGGCGCGGCTATTCTTCGCAAAGCTGGCCCAAAAAGTCATACACATTAGAAACTCGCGATGAAGCGGGCCAAAATAATAATGTTTCACTGTTTGAGATGCCCCCGGAAAATGACTGGGTATTGTATGCCCCTTATGTTGATAAAACGCTGATGCGAAACGTTCTTATTTATAAGCTTGCCCGTGATATGGGATGGTATGCACCACGGACACAGTTTTGTGAGTTGGTCCTCAATGGCGAATATATGGGCGTCTATGTTCTCGTAGAAAAACTGAAAAAAGATAAAAATCGTCTGAATATTTCTGCGCCGGATTTGACGGATATGTCTGGTGGGTACTTGCTTGAAATGACGCTAGACAGCCGGATAAAGGACGACGAAACAACCTTTATTTGCCGTAGATCTCACAAACCAATTGTCGTTAAGTATCCCAAATTTGAGGATATTACCGATGATCAAGTCGACTGGATTGAGGGTTATTTTAATGAATTTGAAAAGGTGTTGCAGAGTGCTAATTACAACGATCCCGAAAACGGATATTTGAAATATATCGACCTCTCATCATTTATTGATCATATGTTGATCGCGGAAGGCTTTAATCAATTGGATGCCTTCAGCCATAGCCAATATTTTTATAAGGTGAAGAACGGAAAATTGTTTATGGGACCTGCCTGGGATTATAACCGGACGATGGGGAATGCTAAATATTTTACCGTCTGGAAGACGAGTGGGTGGTGGCTTTTAGATCCCCGGGGCGGAACGCGTGCGTTTTATGCAAATCGGTTGATGGAAGATCCGGTATTTATGGTAGCCTATAAAAAAAGGTGGCTCGAATTACGTCAAACACTTTTCAGCTTTGATAATATTTATCCATTAATTGATAATTGGACGCGGTTACTCGAGGAATCCAGGAAACGTAATTTTGAACGGTGGCCGGTTTTAGGAGTATCGATTAGTCATAAATATGTATTTGATACTTATGAAGAAGAAGTTGATTATATGAAAAACTGGATTTTCGAAAAATTTTCATGGCTGGATGAACAGTTCGTAAATTACGAGGTACCCACCTTTACTTTCAGTGACGATCCTTTTTGGGGAAATGCAAGAAATTATCAACCTTTGAATGCATCCCGTTGGGCAATTGTTCAGGATGAAGGCGATTATCGATATTTTTTAAATACGAGTGATTATGAAAGTCTGAGTGGTGGCAGGCTTGGAGAATACAGCCTGGTAAAAGATCGCATGTATGGCGATTTTCAATTGTCATTTAAAGCAAAAAGTAATGAAAATTTTGCAAACAATAGTTGGGCTGACTTTTGTGTCGCGTTCGGTTATAAGGATGCTGAGAATTATTCTTACGCCATGTTCAATTCAAATACTGGTGAAACGGGTAATGCCATTTTTGCTGTTATTTCAGGTGAACGGGTTCTTATTGAAAGCACTGATCAACCGGCAATTAGTGATAATTCATACCATACTTATGAAGTTGTTCGGGTTGGTTCAACAGTGAGTTTGAAAAAAAATGGACAGATTTACCTTTCAACGACGGATGACCGATTAAGTACTTTCGGCTCAGTGGGTGTTGGCAGCTTTAACGATGCGGTTTATTTTGATGATATCTACATAAATAATTTTAGTACTGTGTTGAATGATAAAAAGAAAAAGTCCGCTGATTTTGTATTAACCTCTAATTATCCAAATCCATTTAATCCGACGACGACAATTTCGTATTCGATTCCTGCAAATTCATACGTGCGCATTATTGTTTATAACTTATTAGGTGAGCATGTTGCGACGCTTGTTGATCAAGAGTTGCCATCTGGTAACCATTCAATTAAATGGGACGCGCGTGATAAGTATGGTGCCCGGGTAGCGAATGGCACTTATATTTACCAAATAAAAGCCAACGGTTTTATGAAATACCACAAGATGCTATTACTTCAATAAGGAACGATATGTCAACAAGAAATACAATTATATTTGTCATCGTTTTTATGAATATGATTAGCATTTTAAATGCTGAAAATAAATGGATGAAAATGAAAAATGATTCCCTGCCTTTGCTATATGTGGAAAATTTCAACGACGGCAATGCCAATAATTGGCAACCGAATTATCCGCAAAATTGGCGGGTTATTAAAGAAGACCAGAAATATATCTACCAATTAACTGCTGCCGGACAATCGGGCCAAATTCGCAAACCGACTTCCATTTCGGTTCTCACTTTATTCGATGTCGGAAGTTTTGAATTGACGGTATCAGCCAAGTGTTACACAAATTCTGATAACCCATATCGTGATTTATGCCTGTTTTTTGGGTATCAGGATTCAGTTCATTTTTACTAT